>SL_8KL_010_SEDDRAFT_10003325_pt1 | contig 13293 bp, 14 predicted proteins | sample SodLakKL_010_SED_4_FD_11160 | JGI IMG/M metagenome (IMG submission 11160) | reverse complement strand
AGCCATTCTATAGAGATCGTTCGTAAGTTGTTGACGGAGAGTTATGAAGTGATCGTCAGTGATCCATATTTCGATAAAAATGAGTATACGAGATTGCCCGATGATCTGGTCGGGAAAGTAGAGGGTTTTGATTCATTAGAAGAGGCTTTGAGAGATGAGGTGGATACAGTGGTCTTGGCGACTAATCACGATGATTATGTTGAATTTAAATTTGAAGAAATTGTTGATAACAGGGATTTCATGGTTATTGATTTATGGAACCTGCATCCACAACTGGCTGATGTAAAAGAGGTTGACTATAAAGGTCTAGGAAATGATTTTAGAATTGAATGATTGATCGGTGAAATAAGAATGGAGAACGAGACCCACAGAAAGGCAGTCGAGGCTCTTAGAGAAGTCCACGAATTGTTTACTGAGAATGATATAGACCTTATATTAGATGCCGGAACGCTGTTAGGGGCAGTAAGGAACAGCAGGATAATCCCGTGGGATGATGATTTTGACATAACCGCCTGGCAAAAAGATACTGAAAAGATAATGGAATGTTGTGAATCATTGAGGAAAAAAGGTCTAATTGTTGATTATCGTGTTTTTGAAAGTGAAGATTTCGAGTTCACACACATATCTATAAATTTCGATAAAAAAAGAAGTTTTCCGATCGATCTTAGATTATTCAGATTTGAAGGCGAGTTCATCGTGAAAAAAAATCTTGGTCATTCAGGCAAGAACAATAGGGTACTAACCATATTTAGACGTTTCAATAAATATCTACTGTATATGTTATCTCGACCAGACTTCATAGGAGATGATCCTCCATTAGTCCCAAATATTGTGCACAGATCCATGGGAAAATCGATAAAATTGCTACCTGAGAGCATAGTTAAACGTATTAGAGATACATATTCTAAATTTCTACTTAAACTAGGTTATTATGAAAGCGAGAAAAAACTTCCAGCGAAATATTATAGAGAAACAGATACTTTAAATTATTATGGTATGCAATTCAAAACCCCTTCCGATGTTGAGGACTATTTAGAGGACTGGTACGGAGAGGATTGGCGGATACCTGATAAAGATTGGTGAAAAGGATCTGATAAATTCTGTCAACTCGCCAAAACACTTAAATTCATAGTGAAATTTATCTTTCTTTACTTGTGGTAAGCTATAATTGGTAAGGTGAAAAAGATGCAGTCGATAATACTAGCTGCGGGAAGAGGAAGTAGATTACGGCCATTGACGGATAAAGTTCCGAAATCATTAGTAGAGATTAACGGAAAATCATTTCTAACGAATGACTTAGATGCCTTGGCAAAACGTGATGAAGTAAAAGAAGTAATAATCGTTCTAGGATATAAAAAAGAGATGATAAAAAATAAGATTGGGAGTGAATATAAGGGACTTGAAATCACATACGTGGAAAATGATGATTGGGATACCACCAATAATATTTATTCTCTGTGGATGGCGATGGACTATATAAAAGAAGATTTTATCTTGATGGAAGGAGACATATTTTTTGACCACAGTATATTGGATTGTATTTTTAACAACAGAGATAGAAATATAGCATTTTTATCCCCCTATGATTCTGACACGCCAGGGACGGTAGTAAAATTGGATGAAAAAGGAAGTAAAATGGCTTCGAAAACCCTGGTGGAAATGAATGAACCTGAACATAGGGTCAAAAGGATGATCCCGAGTTCTGAGCAAGATATGAGTTTTGATTATTCTGATAAATTCAAAACAGTAAATATTTATTATTTTACTTATGAATTTTTCAAAAATTATTTCGAACCTAGACTGGACTTATATATAAAAACGCACGATGTAGACAGCTACTACGAGTTGATATTAGGCATTCTTATTTACTTGAACACACCAAATATCTATGGGCATATAGTAGACAGAGAGAAATGGTATGAAGTGGACACTGAAAGTGATCTAGAGATGGCTAAATATATGTTTTCTGAGGAAGAGGAAAGAATAGATAAACTTGAAAATCTTTATGGCGGTTATTGGAGATACGACTTCTTGGACTTCAACTTCTTGTACAATCTGTATTTTCCTCCACAACAATTCTATTCAAAGTTAGGTCACGAACTGTCTCATCTGGTGGGCAATTATTCCTCCGCCCAACACAAGATAGCGAGTCTTCTCTCACAATGGTATAATGAAGAAGGGTTTTGTCAGGAAAATATTTTAGTTGGAAATGGTGCATCTGAATTTATTAGAATAATAAATAGACATTTAATAGAAAAGATCACAATACCTGTTCCTTCGTTTAATGAATACGAGGACCTTGAGCCATCTCAGATAAATTATTTCCAACTACTAGAAGAAGATGATTTTGACATCGATGACGATGCTTTCATCGAATCAGTAAAAAACTCAGGAAGTAATTTTGCGGTTATAATAAACCCAAACAATCCTACTTCAACTATAACTGAAAAAGATAAAATAATAAACATACTAGAAAACTTGCAGGATTTAGATGGTGTAATTGTAGATGAATCTTTCATAGATTTTGCTGGAGATAGAGAAAAACAATCAGTTCAAACACTAGTGAATCAATATCCTAACATGATATTATTGCGAAGCTTAAGTAAAGAATTTGGAGTACCAGGCTTGAGACTGGGATATTTAGTTACTTCAAATCAAGAGTTAAAAGAGAAGATAAATCACTACCTGCCTATATGGAATATCAACTCGATCGCGGAAAAATTCATAGAATCATTCCCTAGATATCAGAATGAATATGAAGAATCTATAAAACAGATATTATCCGATAGAGATAAGTTTGTTGAGGGCTTAGATGACATTGATATGCTAGAAGTGATTGATGGGAAGGCGAATTTCTTATTTTGCAAGATAACAAACGAAGGTATCAACAGTACTGAATTGAGAAACAAGCTTTTTTCAGAACATGATATGTTGATTAAAGACTGCTTGAACAAAACTTCGTTGGGAGACAGATTTGTTCGAATTTCTGTTAGAAAACCAGAGGAAAATGATATGTTGATCGATGCTTGCAGAGAAATCGAGAAAGAATTAGGGTGATAGGAATTGAAGAAAGATAATATTATTCTTATAACGATGGATGCGGTACGACCTGATAGATTGAGCTGTTATGGATACGATAAGATAGAAACTAAAGGAATAGATGAGATAGCTGAAGAAGGAGTACTTTTTGAAAACTGCATTGCACCGTCCTGTTTAACTCCTGTAAGCCATGCATCTATATTGTCCGGAAAAGATCCTGATAATACCGAGGTGAGGGATCCTTTCGATGTTGTGAAAACCCCTCTATTGTCTGAGATATTAAAGGAGGATGGATATGAGACCGCTGGATTTGTCGGGATAGATCTCATCGACTCTAAACATGGATTTGATAGAGGTTTTGATCATTTTGATGAACCCTCTGAAGAGGACAGCTTTCATCAAATGTCATTTAAAGGAAAAGATAAAAAATTACAGGCTACACTAGGGAGTTGGTGGGTCGATCGGATGTTTGATTGGCTTGAAGATCATAGAGAAGGGCCTTTTTTTGTGTGGGGTCATTACTTTCATGTCCATTTTTTAGCGGAGAAAGAGTTATTGTTCTCAGGAAAACTTGAGAAAGATGAACATTATAAATATGCATATTATGACGCTAAGATCAAATACATGGATGAGAAGTTATTTCAACCGTTGGTAAAATTGTTGAAGAAGTTAGAGATATGGGAAGATACCACTATCATAATAACGAGCGATCATGGGGAAACGCTCGGGACAGATGATCCAACATGGAAGACATATTATTTTGAATACCCTCAACATAAAACGATGTACGAAGATGATTTAAAGATACCCCTGATTTTGAAAAATAAAGATTTGGAACATGAACAAATAGATCACACTGTACGGGCGATAGATATCGTTCCTACTCTGTTGGATTTGCTAGGTATTCCTAGTGAGGAGGGTTTTGATGGCATTAGTTTGGTGCCTCTGTTTGAAAATAAAGAACTACCTGAGTTAACTGCTTATGCGGAGGAATTATTTGAAAACAGAGGTCCCGGTGCTTTGCAAGCTATTAGAACTCCCGAATACAAACTGATCAGGAATATCACTGAGGAGCAAGAGGAATTTTATGATCTCAAAAACGATCCGAAAGAGAATGAAAATCTCATCGATAGGGAAAATTCTTCGTTGAAGGAGGTTATAGATGAATTTAGAGAGTTTTTGAAAGAGAAATACAAAAGTTATGAAGAGGTAACCGGTCTGAAGGGAGAAGGAAAGACAGAAAAAGAAAAACAGATGATAAAAGATACGGTAAAAGACATTGATGTATGAAAGTTTTGTCAGTGGATAGAAGTGTTAAATATTTTATACATGGTAAAATATAGGTCACGCATATGACTGATGAAACCGATAGAGATGTTCCCTCTCCTTATCCTTACATCTGTGATCTAGACGAGGATGGTGTATTGACAATCAAGATCCCTTACACTGAAGAATGGGGTTATTACTCTCTATTCATAGCGAGATATGCTCTATCAAATTTGAAGAAGTATAGAAAAACAGGCGATGAAGAATATGAAGAGGTATTTTTAACTCAAGTCGATTTTTTATGTGATGATTTGGTGGAAAAAGACGGATTTGCAGTATGGGAGAACGATTACTCGCTTCCATGGTACGATTTCGATGAAAAGCCCTGGGTTCTTGGTCTGGGCCAGGGGATCGGTATGCGAGCGTTGATAGAAGCTCATGAGCATACAGGAGAATCTCATTATTTGAAAAAAGCGAAAAAAGTTCTTCACTCGTTTGATGCTGAGATCGAGGATGGAGGAGTAAAGTATGTAGATGAGGAGGGTTACACCTGGTTTGAAGAGTATGCTATCGACCCCCCTCCTCATGTGTTGAACGGTTTTATAACGATACTGCAAAGTATAGATGAGTTTTATGATTATACTGAAGAAAAGAAAGCTGAGCAATTATGGGAAGAAGGAATAAAGACGATTAAGGATAACTTAGATAGATATGATAACGGATACTGGTCTCTCTATGATCTCCATACTTTTTATCCTTCAACCGTGAAGTATCACAAGATGCATGTGAGGCAATTGAAAGAGTTGTATGAGGATACTGGTGAAAAAATCTTTTTAAATTATGCAGAGAAGTGGGAGGATTATAAAGATAAGAGGTTGAATAGAGTCCGAAAATCTTTGAAAAGAGGGTTTATACATCTTAGGACTAAGGGAGTGATAGGCGGCTTGAAGAGGTATCATAAGCTGCGAAAATATCGCAAAAAGGGGAATTAGTTTAGTCTTGGAGATTTCTCACCTCTTCGTAAATATTTTTTAGTGTTTCCTTGTTTGTTTTCCAATTGTATTTTTTCTTAGCGGCGTTGAGTGCATTGGATCCCAATTTTTTTCTTAACTCTGGATTTTCTCTTAATTTCTTTAAAGCGTTTTTTAGAGATTTTTTAGAATAATCTATAGCCAATCCACAATTTTCTTTTTCTGTGATCTTACCACTAATAGTGCCTTTTGAACAGATTATGGGTCTGCCAGAGACCATGGCTTCATACTGCTTATTCGTTGTAGCGGTAACATCGTTTTTGTCGTTTGGAGCGATCATACAAAATACTACGTCACTTTTGACAGTACGAGGAATAACTTCGCCTGGAGGTACGGTCCCAATAAATTCAACACTCTCTGATTGTTGAGATTTCCTCTTTATCTTGTCGTACAATTCTCCTCTTCCCCCGATCTCTAAAAAAACATTTTTGGTCTCACCGACAACTTCGATCAGTTGAGGTAAAAACCGTTTTGGTATAAATCCTCCTATGTAGAGGACTTTCAACTTTTTTTCCATATGGTTTGGAGGTTCTATATATTCTTCTGAAAACAGCTTTTTGTAATTATCAACAATCCATATAGGGGCGCTGGTTTTGTTTTCATAAAATTCCTTTCGAGCACTGTTTGTAACGATCATATGATCGACGTGGTTCAAAAGTCTTCTTTCCTTCCAAAGATAGTATCTCCACCATGGGACTCCTTTTTCTACCATGTAACCCCATATCTCATGAGCGTCGTAAATCAGAGGTATTCCAACCTTTTTTTTCAGTTTGATTCCAATAGGTAAAGTATCAAGGTCATGAGAATGGATCACATCGAATTCTTGTTCTTTGTGGAGTTCTAAAGCTAGTTTGTAACCGTTCTTCCACCAATACCGTAATCTGAATATGTCATAATGTAAGAGATCCATGAATTTGGTGTTCTGGAACCGTACGATCCTTATACCGTCTTTTTCTTCTACTTTTTTATTCTCCTTATTTCTGTCCCACGCCAGAACGGTCACTTCATGACCTTGTTCCATCAATGATTTTGCTTCATTGAGAACTCTAGGATCGTGGGTGAACGGATTCGATAAGGTCATCAGCACTCGCATCGTATCTTGATTGTACAAACTATTGAATTATTTAAATGCTTATGAAAAACTCTTGAGATAGCAAGCAGTAGAGTACGTTTTCAAAGTTATCAAGTTGAAAACCTTTATTAGTCGTACAATATTCTAAGAAATGATGGATAGAAAATTTGGCCAACACATTCATCTCGATGAGAAATACTGGACTATTGAAGGAGGCATAGGGGCAAATGGAAAAGCCTTCTTTGAGGATGAGCTTCTAAAAGAGAAGGGATTGATAGACTTATTTAGTGACGTTGGACCTGAAAAATTACCTTCTTTAGCTTCAAAGTTGAATGGTCTATTTTCGGTAGTTTATTTCAAAGATGATGTGATAGCGATTGTCTCAGATCACGTGGGTAGTAGAGTATTGTTTTATTCTCTTGATCAGGACATCTTCGTTAGTGATTCCTTTAGTGTGGTTAGATCGAAAGTTGGAGAAAGCCCCATCCCCGAGGATAGGAGACTCGAATTTTTGATGGCTACTTTTGTTTCAGGTGAAGAGACTCTCGATCCGAACATATATAAAACGACTCCTGGAACAGTATTATATTTGAACTTAGAGAAAAAAAGTACAGAAGTAAAACAGTATTTTCTACATAGAGGAAATTTGAATCCAGTTTCTGAAGATAAGGTTGAGGAACTTTATCCAAAATGGAAAGAAGTCCTGCACGATGTTTTTGAGAGAATGGTAGAGGTAGCATCGGGCAGGCAGATCAAATTGGGTTTGAGCGGAGGTTATGATTCTCGATTGATCGCGATGATGTTGGATCGAGTAGGGTATGATGATGTTTTATTGTATACAAGTAATAAAGGTGGTCATTATGGAGAAGCGGAGGTGAAAGTGGCTAGAAAGATAGCAGAGGATACAGGATATGAGTGGTTTGAAAGGAAAAAACATTTAGAGCTAACGAAAAAGAATTATGAGTCCAAAAAAACGAGAGAAAAAATACAAAAACTTTGTAAAAGCGGGATGGCATCAACAACAATCTCCTCTTCTCGTAGGGGAAAAAATGTTAAAGAAAAAGATATTTCTGGTAAAGGCGTAATTAAAACTTCAGGAACCCAATTATTTTCTCCCTTTATGCCCTGGAATATGTGGTTTAGATTAAAGAAACGTTCTAAAATCGATAAGAAGGTAATAGTAGAAGGTATCTTTAAAAATCAATACAAAAGATATGATTTTGAAAAAGATGAGATTAAAAGGGTAAAAAATAGGATTGCTAGTAATATTTCCTCAAAAAAGATATTTTCTCCAAGAGAAGCATTTGTAGAGATGGAAAGGTGGTATTGGCGAGAAAGAAATCCTAATCGTCTATCTTTGAGGATCTCTTATTTATCGGCGGATGAAAGATGGTACCCATTATTAGATAAAGAGATCGTTGAGTTTTGGGATAATATTCCAATGAATCTGAGGTACAACAAAAGACTTCACGAGAGATGGATTGATAGATTGTATGAAGAGACGTATGGAAAAAAACGCCCAGATTCACGTGACGTTAGGGAAAAATTGAAGCTACAATCCGCTGGACCAATCTCAAGTTTGTTCATCCAGCTAGAAAATTCCTTCGTAGGTAAAATTGTAAAAGGATCTAACCTGAGTAGATATGCAAGAACGATCGTAGACCTTATACATAAATCGAAGAAAGAAGATCTCATGGAGATATTAGAAGAAAAACCAGAGTTGGCTTTCGTAGATCCAAAAGATTTCAAAGAACAATATACAGGGAGTCAGGGAAAGAAGTACTTCTCTGCATATGAGATACTCAAGAGATTAGAATGATACAAAAAAGGATTTGAATTTTTTAGACTTGAAATTTCTTACGTTATCTTAACTTTAATTTCCAGAGAAACAGTTTAAATTAATGTATTCTACCTTCAAGAGGGAAAAATATATTTTATTGTGTGTTCCTGAGCCATCAAAAGTTGAACAATGAAAAGGAGTAATGAAACCTCGGAGAAGGATCCGTTTATTTCAATAATCATACCTGCCTATAACAGAGAGGAAGGGTTGAAGGACACTTTAGATTCTGCTATTAATCAAACATACCCTAAAGAACATTACGAGGTTTTGGTAGTTGACAATATGTCGACAGATGGAACACTAGAAGTGATAAAAAAATACGAAGATACATATCCTAATCTAGTCAAAGGATTGACTCAAGAAAAAATCCAGGGAGTGAGTCCCACGAGGAATGAGGGAATTAGGAACGCAGAAGGTGATGTTTTTGTTTTTATTGATGCGGATATGTGGGCTGAAGAAAATTGGTTGGAAGTCATTGCTGAAGAGTTCAAAAAAGGAACTAAGTATCTTGGTTATGATGTGGAAATCGTTGAAGAGGAAGAAAACTTGTTCTCAGACTTCAATAAATATAACGGATTCCGTATAGAAGAGTATATAAAAGATCGTAATTACTCTGGTACGGGGTGCACAGCAGTAGCAAGGGAGGTCATTGAGGATGTGGGTATGTTCGACATTAGATTAGATTTTAGTGAAGATAAGGAATTTGGAAATAGAGTGCATGAAAATGGATATAAAATAAAATACACAGAAAATACAAAGGTATATCATGAGGCTCGCGATAGTTTTAGTTCTCTTTTGAGAAAATATTTCAGTATTGGGAGAGGCCATTGCCAACTTGCTAATTCTTATCCAAATAGGTATCAAGAATTAAAGAGATCGATTTTTAATTTCATTCATTTGTTACCTGATCCTCCCGATATATTAAAAAGATCAGTATACCCCAAGATAGGCATCAAGATGTTTGAATTTTTCTTATTAAAATGGATATTTAAGATAGCTACTCATATAGGATATGCTTATGAGAAAGGGAGAATTTGAGGAATAATAAGATTAAGCTTACATTATTCTAACGCTACTCTAATTATTTTTGCATTTTTCGAGAAAATGTTGAGGATTATTTTTTTAGGAATGTCAATTTAATGGGCTCGGATAGACACTAATTCCTTGCCATCTTGGATGAGGTCCGAGGCAAGTTGTATCTGTTCTAGCAAATTTCTTAGTTAATATGTCTAATTTCGACCTGGTTGAGCACTCTTTTGGAGGGCTTTAGAGACCACTAAAAGTCAAGAAAAATGACACGGATACAATCATCTAGCCATGGCTTTAAAAGGAATTTGTTTCTTGAATCGATGAAATTCCTTTGAAGTTTCAGTAGATCGGACTAAGCCTAGATCTATTGTTGCTAAATCCTTGTAAACATTATGCCTGTTTCAAAGATTTGACGTTAGAAAGAGGATGAAAAGAATTTTATTAAGTTAAGTCAATAGACACGTTTTTCAAATTTATTAGGTGAGTATTAGAGGAAGACCATCTTCATATCTTCTTGGAACATCGCCCTTCTCAATCTATTGCAAGAGTAATTCAATAACTTGAAGGGCGGTAGTTGAAAGAATTAAGAAAGGTCTTTCAAGAGATGAAAGGATTCACAATAAGCTCCTATAGTCAGGAAAAATTATTTAGGCCAATTGGAGGAGTAAAACCCAATAAAATTGAACATTATATTAAAGAATCTGAATCACACCGCTACACAGATGTTCCAACTGATTCCTTAGCTACACAACATGAATTACTTTCTTAATCAAATACTCCTCATTACACTTTAGACGATTATATTAGACAATAATAGAGGAAATGCTAAGGCGTTAACCTTTTTGAGGACTCATCTTAACAGCATTCATATCCAATACTAGTACAAGATATTATAGAAGAAATGATAATATAGAAAATCAGGAGAAAATCAAATGAATTGCTCATTTAGAGCTGATAAGAGGGCCTTGAATATATGACGGTTAAATATTTGAATAAAAAAAGAATAAAAACCATAAATTGGTGATAAAAAAGATAATTAGGGTACAAAAAGTTTTTTAAAAAGCGAGTATTCATATAATTGGAATATAAATCATGGATGAGAAAGAAGCACGTCATGCATTAAAAAAAGTGAAGCAAGCCCTAGATAAAAAGAATATTGAATATTGGTTAGATGCTGGAACTTTGTTAGGAGCAGTGAGAGAAAATAGGTTTATACCTTGGGATCATGATATTGATTTAGGAGCATGGTTAAAATCATATCCTTCACTTTGTGAAGCTTGTAAAGAATTATCGGAGGATTTTGATTATCGTTCAATTGATGGTAGTTTTCCAAAGGGAGAAAGATGGCAAAAAATTTTTTTAGAAAAAATAAATCCAATAATAAGGATTGATTACAAAAATTTCAATTACGAGGATTTTCACATAGATATACTCTTGTATAATGAAACCGAAAATAGAGCAGAGAAATTGACTAAACAATATCCATCTTTCACTAAACATTTTGGATTGCGATCCGAAATTAAACATATTAGATGGCAAATTAAAAACACCTCAATTAAATGGAGAAATAAAGAGGGGCTACAATCTCTTCTTGATAGGTTTCTTACTATATTTCCTGACAAAATGAAAAGCGAAATGTTGAAAATTCTTTTACTTTTTTATGATAAACTTGTTTACCATGAGGCAAAAATTAAGATTCCTAAAAACTTCTTTAATGATTTGGAAGAGATTCAATTTTATGATATGAAATTTAAAACACCAAGTCCTGTAGAAGAGTATCTCGAATATCGGTATGGGGAAAACTGGAGACAACCACAAAAGGATTATACCAGTTATAATCCCGAAGATAATCAATCTTTAATTAGAGAATCAAAGTGAACTATTAAAAGCTATTTCTTTTGAAACATTTTTGAGATATAATGAATTTTAAGTTAATCTTTTGATTTATTGCAATTGATAGATCGTAGCAAGAGAATTGTTCTCCTTGTAGTTAGTCAATCGTAATAAACTTAAACCAGTGATCGAGATTTCGATTTGTTCTTTTTTCAAGTTTTTTAATTTCTTCATAGTATACTTTTTCTAATTCTTTCCTAACTGCTGTGTCCATTCCATCCTTATATCTTTTTTTTTGATAAAGATATAGTAAGACGATGTTTAGCTATTTTTTTATCTGAGTTGAATATATTTTCAAATAAGGGTCTAAAGAATTTATCCTTTATTTCCTCGTTAAATTTATTAGGTGTATATTCACCAATTTTCCATATAGATTTAGTAAAGGGACTATAGATATTAAATCCGAGATTAGGTCCTATTTTTTTCATTAGTTTTTATTTTTTTGTTTAAGACATCAGGAATATAATTTTTATTTACACCAATAAACTCATAGAGATCTTGTATGTAGGCTTTATTGTCTTTGACAAAATCGTCAAAAATTTTTATTTTTATCTGATCCTTATCAAAGTATTTTTCCCACTGAGATATATGATAATTATAATATCCAGGGGTTATAAAAACGTCATTAGTTGAGTGACGTTTTAAAGCCCGTTCAAAAGTTGTTGAGGTCCAAGCATTTTCTGCAGTCCACCACTGGGAATATGCTCTTTCGATGGGATTTCGTAGGCAAAATATTATTTTTGTATTGGGAATAGTTTCAGCAACACGTTTCGGTGCTAATGGATGTTTTATATAACCTGGAGACTCGTCACCTATTGCCTTTTCCTCATCTTGTTTTCTAAAATGTTTTTTATACCATGATATACCTTTATGGTAATGACAATCAAAACAACTCATGGGTTCTTTCTCTGGCATGAATACTTCAGGATGATCTTTTAATGCATTATATGTCCAAGTGGAGGCAGATCTTTGTGCACCAGCATGAAGGAAAGTTGGTAATTTAATATTCAAGGTAAAGTGAGTAACGACGTTTTAGATAAATAAAATTAATGGTCAAGAAATTATAGTTTTTTTGGTTTGCTCATAGTCTACTCTTAGTTTGATAGTTTTAAAGGAAGGGTCATTCTAGAGATTAGAATGCATCTCATTACCTCATGATAAAGAAATAAGATATAGACTATAAATTATCCTACGATATTTTTTAAGTTACCAGGATCTATCATACCAGGAAAAAATTTTAATTATATCTAATATAATCCCTTAGTCAAAGGCTTATAAAGGATATAGATAAAAATGCAGAAAACAAAGGTCTACGAGGAACAACCAAGACAGCAGAGAAACCTAATACCGAAAAGAATTACCGAGTCTATTGATTTAAGAAGTAAGGGAGATATAAATTGGAAGATGAGAAATAAGAGTAAATTAGAATTACCTGATAATCGAGACGTTGTGCCTAAAGAAAAAGTGGTACGATGAAGTTTGAGAAAGAAATAAAAACAGCTGTGAGGAATACATTTTCTAAAGAATTCAGAGATGACCTAGGTACGTTTTATGATTTTTTTAAATATTATTTCAAACCTCTCTATTTTAAAAGATATGTTCCTATACTCATATATCAAATGGGAAAAGTTGGCTCTACAACGATTTTAAAATCTTTAAGGGATTATGGAGTTAACCCGGTATATCACATCCATTCAATGAATATCCAAAATATAAAAATGAAAAAAGAAGAATTTAAGGACAAAGGGCCTCCTTATGGCACCCCTCCTAAACATTTAGACAAATATAAAAAATTGAGGCCTATTTTAAAAGAAAATAGAAGTGTCAAAATAATTTCTCTAGTCAGAGAACCAATTTGGAGAAATATTTCTGGTTTTTTTCAAAATCTCCCTAAGTATATTTCAAAAGAAAAACGAAGAAAAGACCTTAGTTACCTTGAAAAAATTTTTTTTAGAGATTACGATAGACATGATCGACCAGAGAAATGGTTCGATAGAGAGATAAAAGAAGTTATAGGAATGGAGGCTCAGTAGAAAACCTTTTTCGTAAGAGTGCTTAGTTTTATCAATATTTTTAAATATAGAAGTAGATAAGTGCATCCGAGTGCTGGCTGTCTGACGTCC
>SL_8KL_010_SEDDRAFT_10003323_pt1 | contig 13305 bp, 6 predicted proteins | sample SodLakKL_010_SED_4_FD_11160 | JGI IMG/M metagenome (IMG submission 11160) | reverse complement strand
CAGGGAAAACACCCGACACAGAAACCTTTGGCACTGCTAAACAGGATTCTCCTCTCATCAACGAACGAAAACGACCTCGTCCTCGATCCCTTCACAGGATCATCGACTACAGGTATAGCCGCTTACCAAAACCACAGAAGATTTATCGGGATAGATGCAAAAAAAGAGTTCATGGATATATCGATAAAAAGGTTTGAAAAACAGAAAGAAAAAGAAAAGCAGATAAGCCTAGATGATTTTAACTTTCGAACCATCTAAAATATACTAGTCTTTAGGTAATTTTCCTAAATTTTTCTTTATTTCATCATATTTAGTTACGATAGCCAATTTGTAGTTCCCCTCAGGAATTCTAAATTCTAACGATAGATTTTCAATTTTACTAAAATCAGTTTCCTTTAGTTTTTGTTTAGACATAGTTTTTCCATCATCATCAAGAGGATAGAATGTTTCATTTACATCATTTATTAAATAAATATTTTCAACTTCAATATCTGAATTTTGAATGCTACTAAGATTTAGAGATATTTCTTCCATTTCCTTTTCTTCAAATAGTTCATCGATTTTATCTTCTTCAGGTGTATACTCTTCCACTTCATAAGATTCTTCATCCTCATCCGATGTATCTTTTTTATTATCCGATAAAATTTCACTAGCACCTATTTTATTTATTATATCAAAGTTTTCTAGTCCTTTTATTAACCAGTCTATTGGCCCCCTAATTTCGATTTCAAAATATGTCTCATCCTCTTCTTTTTTCACTTTAAAATCTTTGATAGTGATTCCTGTGTTATCCAAATTCAGGGATTTTAAATCTTTATATTTTTCCTGGTCATCTATCATTTTAACTTTACTCTCTTTTTTACCGAATTTTTTAAGGATCAAACTACCTTGGTCTGGTAATTCCGAGTTGACTATCTCCTCTTTCAAATAAGTCTTAGCATCCTTTTTGTCCATTTTATCAGGGCCATACTTTTTATTAATTCCTAGAATTGGCCAAGAATATTTATTTTTACTTTCTAATTTCTCTATCAAATTTCTACCTTCTTTTTCTAACAATCTTAATTCGTCTTCAACTTCATCAGGATAAACTGAAAATTCAGGTCTGCTCTCAATCTTATCGCCCCAAGCCAAATACTGGCTAAGGCCCTTAAGGATTTTTTCTCCGTCTTCATTTGGAATTCTAAACTCTTTTTTCGTGGGTATACCAACAAAATGTAGAAACACGGGTTTTTTCTTATCTTCTGAAGCTCTTAGCATTCTCCCCATATACTGGATGAGTGATTTGTTTACAAGCCTTCCTCTAGACATATTAAGAACTACTTCAAGACCTTTTATATCAACACCAACACCTAGATTATTTCTTGTACCTATGAGTACACCTGGATTTCCTTTTTGATCAAAATCATCAATTATATCTCTTTGTTTAATAGCACTTTCATTACCTTTTATTGCCCATATTATTTCATTTTTTATCTTTACATCGCGTTTGAAGCGTTTCTCAAGCTCCTGAACTTGCTCAATAGAGTTAACTAAAATAAGACATTTCCTTGATACTATATACTTCTTCAGAAAATGTTCTATAGCACTCATTTTTGGTACTTGATTCCATATTCGAGTCCTTCGTGAAAATAATTGGGATGTAAAATTTTCAAACTCTAAATCTTTTTCTTTTAGTTCCATCCCTCTCTTTGTTTGAGAAAAAGTTCTAAATTCATCAAAACAATCTAACGATGAATATTCCTCATCATCTGATTTGGAGAACTTATTAAAAAGTTTCTTACATTGAGAAGTTGATTCTATGAGCTTTTCATCTACATCTTCATATCCAGTATATATTACATTCCAACTAAATTCAGGTATTATACCATCTTCTCTAGCCTCATTCAGTGTATATGTTTTTATATTTTTTAAATGTTGATTCAATCTATTTTCTATCTTCCTCCTATCACTTTTACTAGAATCTATAGATCCAGATAGAGCCAGGAGTTTTATTTTTTTACTTAAAATATCCTTCTTGAATACTTCAATTCTATCGGGATAACTGTGAACTTCATCTAAAATTACCAGATCATATTTTTTGTTTAAATCATTCAATTCATCGAAATAAACAAAGTCAATTGTTCCCCAATTTAGTTTTATACTATTAACCTCATTTTCCCCTTTTAAACCTGTAATTTCAGGAGGTATTTCAAGGTGTTCATCTAATTCCCTTTTCCATTGCTCTAGAACTAATTTGGTATTCGCAACGATTAAAACATCTCCTCCTGGAATTGTTTGTTCAAGATCTTTATCTACCGGGTGTAAATTACCATATAAAGATGCCATCGCTGAAATACCAAGAACTGTTTTACCCGTTGCAGTAGCCATATTAACATATCCAATACAATCATTACCTAACCATTTACCTAATGCATCTCTTTGATGTTCCCATAGCTCAGTGACCATTACTGGCTTTTCAATTTCTCTAATAAATATTCCTGGCCTTTTTATTTTTTTTAATAGAATATCAATATTATCTGTAATTTTTTTATTAGACAATATCTCTATAGCTGCTTCATATGAGGATATATTGCTCATAGGAAGTGATATTTGAGATTGAACTCCAGATTCAATTAATATTTTATTTATTGCGGCCTCAATTGCCTTTCCAAAATTATTTATTTTAGATCTATCTGAATTTACATAAATATTTAATCTATTGAGTTCCTTTTCTAAATGGCCAATATATTCACTATCTATTTTTTCAATGTTATCGTAGTTCGTAACTAGATCTTCAAAACCTTTTTTATAATATGCACCAAACTCAAATTGGATGTCATTTATATCCACATCAAATCTTTCGTTTACGTAAAATCTATCATTTTGTTGAAAATAACAAAGTTCTTCAGCTATAGAATCCAATCTAGCTGGCCATGTATATTTTTCTTTTTTGTTCAGTTCTTCTTCCAATTTTAACATATTATCCCTCATAAGATATTATCTATAACCTCACTAGCTAACTTTTTCCCGATTTCCTCCGTAGTGGAATTTGGAGGAATTCCTAATTTATTGCATAAATTATCTAATTTGTCTCTTGGTATTGGAACTGGTATATCTTTAGATGGTTTTATATTACCCCCTAGTTCTACATTGATCTGTGTTTTATTATTGGATTTAGTTGTATTTATATTTACAAGGATATTCCCTTTTTTATACTCCTTCTCTAACCTTTGTAGTTCTTTCTCATAGACAAATTTTTCTATATCTTTTAGGTTTACTGGATTTGTTTCTCCATCTTCAAGATAGTCCTTCAGATGATTTCTTGCTTTTCCTTTTATTTTACCTTCATAATCCACTTTATTAGAATAATCTTCAAGTTTATATTTATAGTAATCAAATTCGTGTTCATCTAATCCTCTTTTGTTTTTTTCTCCATTCCTGATGTAATTTAATAAATCTTCTTTAGCTCTTTTATCAATCTTATTCGCTTTAAAATTGTTTTCTAATAATTCTAATTCTCTTTTATAAAGAGGTTTTTGCCATTCTTCAATATTAGATGTATTAATCTTGCCATCTAGATAATAATCTAGAAAACTACATTTAGCAGATGAAATCACTTCATTAATTTGTTTAAGTCCATCATTTGGGATATCTTTTACCTTTGCTCTAGATTTTTCATTACTATAGTCAAATTCAACAATTTCACCATTATTTGCAGCATGTTTAGAATTCTTATGAAATGGTTTAACAGCTTTTTCACGAATATCACCCGTTTTAAGATCAAAATAAGGGCTCACTACTTGTTTCATCCATCTATGCAATTCTTTCGTTACAGGATGATGGAATTTAATTTCGGATTTTTGTGAATTCCATGGCAGGTGGCTAGCATCATAATCAGTAATTAACTCCACGATAACTTTCAATCTATTATCATGATTCGAATGAAAAAGACCTAAACCCCCTTTATTTTTTGCATAAAATCCAGCTCTCTTATCTTTAACATTTTTAAGTACTTTTCGATTTTGGCAATAAAAATCTACACCAGAATTTATTTGATCACCCACTCTTATTAAACCTACAGTTATATTCAATATTATAGGATTTGGAATTTCTTTATTTTTTAATACTATATTTTTAAATTTTCTTGGGTATAGGCCATCAAATTTTGTAAAAGACCAATCAATAGGATCACTATGACTTATTTTGTCACCGTTAATTATGATATCAAGGTTAGGATGTTTTCTTAATATTAAATCATAAGTTTTACTCAGCTCTTTTTTCAAATTATCTTCAAAATTTTTTGTCCAGCTAATATTTAGATTTTTAATTAGGATACTAGTTGTACCAGACTTCATGTTAGGAAAATTTAGTTTATTTACATCCCAGTTCTCTCCATTAAGCCAACTTTCAGTAATACTAAATCCATAACCTTTTTTAGAATTTTTATACCGACTTTTTAACACAGCTTTTTTACCTAATCTGACAATAGCTTTCTTAGCACCTATACCGAAGGCTCCAATTGATCCTTTAATCTCTTTTTCTGTAGACATACCTAATGTAAATAACATAGGGATTTCCTCTTCTTTCAAACCTCCTGAATTATCATTGATCATTAATTTACCTTCTTTATGTTTAATTACAATCCGAAGAGGTTTTTCCATTTCAGATAGTCTCCTCCAGTTATCAATTGCATTGTCAACAAGTTCTTTAATTGCAATATAAGGGTCTACATCTTGTGCAGCTACTTTATAGATATCTTTCTTTGGAGATAAGTTATAAGTTTCTTCCATTTTTTCCACCTTTCCATTTCTATTATTTTTAATAACTCTATGTGATTTTAATATTGTATTAGTTAAATTATTTTTTTCTAGTTCTGAAAAATAGTCACAATTCAAAAGGGTCTGGATTAATTTTTTTGATTTATTTTTATCATTTATAAGTCTAATTAATTTTTCATCCAAATAAATTCTATTTACAATTTCTTTTAATTTCTTAATAGAAGTAGGTTGCTTGGCATTTAATAAATCATTTTTAAATTCAATATTCCAAAATCCATCAGATTTTAAATGATATGCAGGTAGATAGATAGGACCCTGCTTATCATATTCTAAACAATCCCAGATTTTCACCCACATTTTTAATAAATCTTTATTAATTTCAATGTTATTGAGATCTATCTTGTCTTTTTCATGAAGTAAAATTACAGACAATAATAGAATAGCTTTATGAGGTGCTTTACCTTTTGAATATCTATTTCGGTTTTTGTCCACATTTAAATTTTCAAACCTTTTTATGTAATCATCAAAGGTTTTTATTTTCCTCACCTAGATTGTTATCCGATAGGTAATAATTATAGATTACTATAGTTAATCATTTCTAAAAAACATATCAATTTATATTATCTTGTATTTACCCTTTTCTTTAAACTCTATAATCCCTTTTTTTCTCAATATTTGTAGTTGCTGCCTTATTTTTGCGCGGACATAATTGTTGTTTGGATGTAACTTTTGTAATTTTTCTTCATATTGGTAAATTTCTTCTAAATCAAACTCCTCTTTCTCAAGATCTTCAATGCAATTTAAAATATCATTTGTCCAACCATTAGATATATTATTCTTTTCTACCTCATGACTTTCCTCATCATTACTAATATATGATTCATCTATGAAACCTGCTAATTTATTCATGTGTTGAGGTGTGTAAAATAATTCTTTGTTTTTATCCACTACAGAGATGTCAACGATATAATAGTCCCCATTTCTTTCTTTAACAGGTTCTGGTGCTAGATCATTTTTTAATACCTTTTGTGCCACCATATTAATTCCTTTTAATTCCTTTGAGCCGTATTCTAATTTAGCATGACAATTGGGACATAATCCTAAAACATTAAATTCCATATTTGTCCATGGATTTTTCCCTTTTGTTTTATAAATTCTAAAAATTTCTATATATGGCCTTTCTTTTCCAACATTAATACGAGTGTTACATATTTGACAATGACCACTATATTGTTCTATTAAAAATTCTTTAGGATTTATTTTATCCTTTATCTCTGTACTTTGAGTCGTGTATTCCTTTTTATGCATTTCTATGTTTTCCAATCTTTTGGTAATTTTTTTGCCGTACTCGTTTCTAATTGATTTTTCTTCCTCAGGATTTAATCCCGTCCATCTTTCATCTAGACCAGTTTCATCCTTTACATCATTGTCCAAATCTAGCTCCTTTTCCCAATCATTCTTAATTTTCTCTTTACTAATACTCTTATTCGGTTTCTTTTTCTTTGTTTTTGATATTTTCATAAGCTTATCAAGCGTTTCCTCGATTTCATCCTCAGAACAAATTTGTAAAATCTCATCGAATTTTTTATAATACTTTCTTTTTCTCTCTGGTAATTTTTCAATTGCTTCTACTTCTGCTTCATTTTTAAACTCTAATTTTTTTGCTAAAATTTCCTCTTCAGGAATATCACTAAGTAACTCATCATGTACATCCGACAATAAAATATCAGAAGGACGATTAAATCTTTCATGTTTATCTAGCACCCACTTATTTTCAATAAGCTTTTGACCCAATAATGAAAATTTAGTGCTTTCTCGGGCATTACTGTAATCTTGCCTAGTTGCCTTTTCTACAACACCCTGAATCAATTTATAATTCTTATCCTTTATTAATAGGTTCCACAGGATTTTAGATTTTTCTTGAGTTATATTATCTAAAACATGGGATAGATCATCGATAAACGCTTTTGGATCAAAGTAATCAAGAGCTCGAACGTGATGACCATGCATATTTTTCAAAACTATTCTTTCTCTATTTCGAGCATTTATGAAAATATTAGTTTTACATCCAACATCCTCTAAAAATTCATTGTCTATTAATCCTTTATATCTTTTTGATAAGAAAAATATCTTACTAGACCCTTCATAGAATGTCTCTAAAATTTTATTTTTTGTGTATTCTGAACCTAGGTAAATCTCTTCTGGTATTTTGTATTCCTCTTTAGTCCCATCAGAATTTTTTGCATATAAAAAAGCCCTTTTTTTAAGCTCATTAATAAGTTCATTTATTCTTTTATTACTTTCATTTTCTTCTAATTCATTAAGTGTATTTACAATCCACTTGATATGTTTTATATTTTCATGTTTATCTACGGTTTTCGAGCTGTTTCTAGATTCTGTTAAAGAGTCAATATTATCTGTAGTATATTTTTCCCCTTCAGTATAATAAATAGAATAACTTTCATATTTCGGCAAAATCTTCCTTTTTAAAGCTTCAACCTTATCCGGTTTACGTAAGCCTAATCTTGTTAAAAATTTCTTTGCATCCTTATCATTGCATATCTCTTTTTTAACCATTGTAAAAAACTTTCCGAACTTACCTTCTTCAGAGGATATATAGGCTTTAGGTTCCTCATCATTATCAAAAGGAACAACATGCTCCCCATTCTCTAACCTTATAATGGGTTTATCTCTTAGTATTGGTTCATCATTATAATTAGCCCAAAGTTTCTGATGGTCTATTAAAAACTTATAAAACTTTATCATCCAATCATTGGTTTGTTTTTCTAAGAATTTTTTATTTATATTTCTTGCAAATCGCTCCACATCTATTTCTTTTATACCTATCTCTTTCATAAGGTATTCTCTCAATTTAGGTGTTTTATTCTCGGTTATACTAGAATCCAACCATTTAGCACCTTTTTTACCAAATAGAGTCGATAATTTATCATTGGATAAAAGGTCTGTTAACTTCTTCCCCCTTGCTAGAAAAGCATTTTCATAAGATACAAATCCTCCATCATTTGTGGGTAAAATCTTCTCATCAGATTTAATTTTATTTTTAACCTTTTCATATATTGGTTTAAATGGATTTTCTTTTTTTAAAAAATCATTGTAGTTTGAGGTAGGAAATATTTCTAAGGTATTTACATTTAAAAGTCCTTTTTTCTTAATTTCATTTATACTTTCGTAGACTAAAATAGCAGTCTTTTCAATAAGATTTCTATTCCATTCATCATCGAAAGGAACGGTATCTCTTGATCTAGTTGTTTTATAAGGCCCCTGGACTAAAAAGTTTAGATCTGTTCTCTCGTTTGTCAAAAAGAATACAAAGAGTTTAGATTGTTTTACGGGTTTTATCATTTCTTTTGCATCTTTCTCTTCAATTTTAAAAGCAATTTCAATTTTTCTTTCTTTCTCATTTACTACTATTGGTTTTTCAAAAACTAGCCATTTTTCTTTTTGATTTTCTGATTCAAGACGGATATAAGGTTTATTTTTTTTATCTACTTTATAATAGCCCGAGTCCCCTCCTTCAATATCCCATGTTATTTTTCGAATGGATGTCAAAAAAAGAGGAGTATACAAACCCATATTTTGCAATTTTTTAGAAACGTTCTCAAAAATATCATCCATATCTCGATTAGGATGGTCAAAAGGAAGTATTATCCGAGTACCTTTATTATTCTTTGATTCTATTTGTTCAGGGACTACAAAGTCTGTTATTTTAAAATGGTATTTACCAGAATATATTTTTGGTGTGTTTGTTATCGCAAAAACAGATTTGAAGCCTACTCCAAATTCGCCAATTGAAGTAATCTCATCCCCCTTTGTTGTCAAACCAATTCCCGTAATTGCCTCTACATTATCATAATCAAAATCTGTCCCATTATGTTGAATTTCTAAACGATCTTGATATAATTTAAATTCAACTTTTTTTGCTTTAACATCTTCAGCATTTTGAATAATTTCATATACGAAGTGAGATGGGTCTTTGTAAAGACCAGTGAGTAAAGATTTAAAATCAAATCTATTTTCTTTTGTAGATTTAATCCAGTTTTCCCTTCTCTGAATTAGTTTTTTAAGTTTCATATTTTGCATATTATTTTATCCCCTTTAGATAAACTATACCTTCTAGATTATAGTTCAAAGATATCTCTCGCTTTTGCTCTAATGATTCTTTCTTGGATTCCACTCTCGATTTTTCCTTTTCTATCCTAGCCTCTGTCATCCTTATATAGTCCCTATCAGGATCCTTACCATTTTCTTTTCTATTTTCAATATGATTATGCATCTGTCTTCTTAATTTTGATATTTTCATATCGCTAGATTTTTCTATAGCCGCTATTCTGCTTTCAATTTTGTATTTATTATCATCTGCAGTCTCCTTTCTTTTATTTTCCAAAACTTCATCTAGCTTTCCACGAGCAATACTTAGATAGTATTCAGGATCATAGAAAGCAATATCAAGTTCTGATTTCTTACCATCCAAATTCACTAATTTTCTTGGGAGGTTTGTATAATCCACTTCTATAGCCTCTTCTTTGTTTACATCAACAGGAATTCCGAACAGTTGAATTTCGGTTCTGAAGCCTTCAAAACGAACTTCAAATAGGAACATTATACATTCACTTAAAGAGAGATTTAGCTGTTTTAAATCGGTTTTGAAACTAAAACATTTTTTTATTTTTTCTTGATCCTCAAGTTCGTGGGTGATGAATTTCGTCCACATCCCAGTCGGTGGTACAAATACGTGATTTGGATATTCTATTGCCTTATCCCCATTAAATACTACTTTGAGTTCTGTTTTTGGTTGCAATAATGGTTGTACTTCGACGTATCCACCTTCATTACCTGGCTTTCTCAAAAAACGTTCTAAATCTGAAACAATATCATTGGATAGAACTAGTTTTCCAGTAGCTTTGTTTTCTTTAGTGAATTTACAATTATCTTTACTGGATAAGAACTCGTTTGTTAAATCAATAGCGTCTTCAGGCCCAACGAATTCTCCATCTGTAATCTTGTTAATAGGTTTAGATAAATAATCATCTCCAATTAACTCACTTTTTATTTTTTCTAATTCCTCCATATGTAGTTTGGAGGATTCGATATGTTCCTTTAACCTAATACTCAATTTTTCCTTTTGTTCGTCAGTTAACGTTCCACTCAAGATTCCGGACTTCATTTCTTTTAATTCATTACCCTCAAGTATAGGCTCTAATGCCCCGACTCCATCTTCTACAACACTTATTCTTCTGTATAATCTATCATATATCTCCTCATCAACTGTATCTTTAATGAAAAAATTCGCCACAAGTATCTTATCTGATTTCTGTCCAAACCTATCCAACCGACCTATTCTTTGTTCCACCCTCATTGGATTATAAGGTAGATCATAATTGACCATGGCATGACAGTATTGAAAATCCAATCCCTCTCCACCTACTTCAGAAGACAATAGTATATCATACTCTCCATCTTTAAAGCCTTCCATAACTTCGTTTCTGCCTGTTTGTTCATAGGTGCTTTCGTGTGGAATATCGCCATGAATAATTCCAACACTATATCCATCGGTCTCTAGTTTCTTTTTTAGATACTTCAAGGTTCGTACAAAAAACGAAAAAACGATAATTTGAGAAGTATTAGGATCTAATAAAATTTTTTCTAATAATTTTCTAAATTCGATATATTTGCTATCATTTCTCTTGATCTTTTCAGAACTCTCTAACAACTCTTTGAATTTACTTTTTAATTTTTCATCCATTATTGAATGATCTATCTGTGTATCATCCCCCAATTCAAGAGATTCATTTTTTTTGTTGCTGAGAATTTTATCTTCAATTAGACACCATTTGATATATTTGGTAGTTGCAGGCATACAACTGCTTATCATTCTCCTATGTATGTTTATAGCAAATTGTATAGCTTCAATGCCTTTTCTTTCATAATATTCAATTATGGAATTCAAAAATTTATTTCGATAATCTCTTTCTTCTTCCGTTAGCTCAATAGGGACTTCCAAAACTTCTCTGTGTACCTGATGTTCTAAAGCTACCCTTTTTCGTGTTCTTGTAAAAGAATAATAGAGCGGACTCAATGACGTAAACAAATTTTCATAATAGGTAGTTTCTTTTGGTGTAAGGTCTCTTTCTTTATTTAAAATATCCATGAATTTATTTACTTGTGGATGAGATGAAATAACTTTACCAAGTGATCCTTTATCTAATCTATTAATATACTCTTCAATCTCCTCTTTTTTGTCATATACATTTTTTTTAGAAATTGTCCTTCTAATTCTATTTAAATGTACAATTGGCTTTCTTAATTCCTCGAAAGCACTTTGATTGGGGAAAGCTGTTGGATTCAATATTTTCATTTGGTTAAATAAATCTTCATTTTTTAAGTTCAAAGGCGTTGCTGAAAGCATCAACATCATGTCTGTAAGCCCGCTCAATAATTCACCAAGATCGTAACTTTTTGTGTCTTTATTTCTTAGATGATGTGCTTCATCGATGATCACCATATCAAACAATCTTTCTTCTCTCCTACCATCAATTTTTTTTAGGATATCTAAGTAATCATCTCTCCTAGCTAATTGCAAACTTACTATGGATAAATTATATTTTTTTGGGAAAAATCCTTCTTGTAATGTAGATTCTAATGAATAAGTAAATGTATCCCCATCATGAACATGAAAGTTCAAATTAAATCTTTCTTTCATCTCTTTAAACCATTTTGGTTTAGTAAGTGAATTTGGGCACACAATTAATATATTAGAGTTATAATTTAATCTTTTTCTGGCCAATAATTCTTTCAATATTATTCCTGCTTCAATAGTCTTACCTACACCCACCTCATCAGCAATGAATAATCTCTCATCTGATGGAGGAGAAAGAAATCTAAGTAACGGTTTAAATTGGTGTGGATTAAAGATTGTTTTGCTACTTAGGTAACTATAAAGATTACCCTCAATAGGCTTAGTAATTCTAAGCCAATCATTGAAAAGCTTATAATCTTTGAAAGTTCCAACATTTCCTTCTAAAAAATTATCAATAACCTGCTCTTCTCTATCTTTATGAGGCTCTAAAAATCTCTCAGAAATCGTTTGTACTTCACCTTCAATAGTAACCTTATATTGATATCCCCTTTTACCTTCTAAAACTTTGTTAATAGTACCCACTTTTCCTGTAGACACGTAAATTATATTCTCTCCAGGGTTAAAACTTGGTTGGTTTTCTAAAAAAGCTTCTTTTTCCTCTTCAACATTCTTGTTATTAATATTATCCACAACCTCTAATTCATTTTGGATAGAAATTCTCATTGATTTATCAATATTTAGTTTTTCTAATATATTACTCCACTCGTTTTCATTAGTTATTAATTCAGTACTAGTAATTTTATTAATTGTATCCTCAATTGTATCTAAATCTGAGACATGAAACCATTTCCATGAAGCAGGTGAGAGTTCTTCACGTTTGTCATAATCTGCATTTTTTCTAAATAATACTATCCCAGATATATGACCAAGATTCAACGCTCTTGCCTTTTGAACTCCAAAAATATTTTCTCCATTCTTTTGAAGGAACTCTAACAACTTGAATTTAAAATTCCTAACTTGTTGATATGGATTACCCATGAATGTTCCATTTACAATCCACCTACCTTCTTCACCACCTTTAGAAATTTTTCCCGAATAATCCTTCATCTCTATAACCGATATACCATCATTTTTAAACAATAAACAATCTATTTCACCACCGTTACAAAAAATGTTACCTACCAATATACCATCTTTTTTACAAAAACATGAAGATAAATTATCACTTAACTTTTCAAACATTTCTCTCTCATGTGTGTGGTTAAAATCTTTAGCTAGATATATATCCAAAGCCATCCTTTAAAGGTAGTCTCAAATCAATTATATAATTAACGGTTTTTTTTGATTAATTTATAGAAATTTTAAACACTCTTAATAGAAACATAGATCCAATTTTCTTTTATCATATACAATATATTAAACTACCAAATCTAAATATCAAGATAAGAATACATAATGGATTTTAATATAACTCAATTCTCAGATACTGTCCCGGTCCCTCCACATGATCTACATTCTCCTGAGCCCGAGCCCTTTTTACAGTATTCGTTTATTAGACCTAAACCAAAGAGACCATGTTTATCTCTCCCGCTTCCATCACACTTTGTACACTTCTCTGTACCATTACATTCTTTACATTTTACTTCCATCTACATCGCCCTATAGGGTAACAATTAAAAATATTCTTTTATCCATCATATATGTTAGGAGATAAAACCGTTGACAAATATATTCAAACAAGATATCAACAAACTCCATCAAACCAAATATTCGAACATCCTCAGGTACTGCTTTCCCTTCTCCGTCAATCCGATCTTCCTGGCTCTTGTCTCCCCTTCCAGGTACACGAAACTCCATTTTTCCTCGAGTTTCTTCCTGTACCTCTCTCGGAATTTTTTGTTCAAAGATTGACTCCGATTTCTCACACCCTCACCAACATCTAGATATCCT
>SL_8KL_010_SEDDRAFT_10003322_pt1 | contig 13307 bp, 14 predicted proteins | sample SodLakKL_010_SED_4_FD_11160 | JGI IMG/M metagenome (IMG submission 11160) | reverse complement strand
CAAAAAATTTCTAACTGTGTTTTTTACACTCTTATAAATATAATATAAATGTTTTATATTAAAATGAAAAAAGTTTAATCAAATATTTTCTAATTGGATAATGTCATTAAATCGCTTTTCAATCTTCGAGACTAAATTATCTTCTTTATCCCATTTTATTGCTTTTTCCATTGGTATTTCATAAGTTAATTTAACCCCTGGCGCCAGGTTAATGTGATCTCTATTATACAAAGATTTTGCTCTACACAACAATTAGCCTAACATATAGATACTTGCTATATAACATAGCTCAGTATCCGACAACTCTTAGGATGTAAAATAGAGTATATATAATTAAGCTATCTAAAATTTTTAGAAAATCAAAGAATAAATAAAGTTAAACATTGTTATAATAATTCTCTTACCAGATTCTCATCAATATTACCACCGGTAATAACACAGACTATCGGACCATCAAACTTTGATAAATCAATTTTATCTAAGGCTGCAACTGCTGATGTCCCTGCTAACTCCGCCAGAACTTTTGAGCCAGTTAATATCTCTTTAAAAGCTGCTTTCATTTCCTCCTCACTGACAGTAACAATCTTACTTACATTTTTTCTTGCAATTTCAAATGTTAATTTCCCAGGTTTAGCTACCTTAATCCCATCAGCTAAAGTATTAATATTTTCTAATTCTGTCAGCTTATTATTTGCTATAGATATTTTCATAGATGAAGCTCCAGAAGCCTCTACACCATAAATTTTAGTATCTTGAGACATACAATTTCTGGCTATAGATATCCCTGAGATTCCACCTCCGCCACCAATTGGAACAACAACTAAAGATGGTGATTCTACATCAGAAAATATTTCAAGTCCCAGTGTCGTATTGCCTTTAATAATATCTGGATCATCAAAGCTAGGAATATATGTGTAATTATTTTCTTCAGCAAACTTTACAGCATATCCAACTGCCTCATCATAGGTCCTGCCTTTGATTTCAATCTCTGCACCATAGGATTTGATTTTTTTTATTTTAACCTCCGGGGTCTTATCAGGTACAAATACCTTGGCATCGACCTTATTGATCTCAGCGGCCAAAGCTAAGCCCTGCCCATGGTTACCAGATGAAGCAGTCACAACCCCATTTTTAATCTCATCATAGGCCATATTTTTTATCTTATATGAATTGCCTCTTATCTTAAAAGCCCCTGTTTTCTGCAAATTCTCCATCTTCAAATAGATAGGTTGGCCANATTTCAGGCTTAAACTTTCTGAATAAATACAGGGTGTTTTCAATATTAAATGATCTATATCCGTCCTAATATCAACAAGGTCTGCTTTTGATAAACTTTCCAAACCTGTCATATTAATTTTCCCCTAATTTTTCTATTAAAGCCTCTTTTACAACTTGAGGAACAAATTTATCTATATCACCAGAAAAACCGGCAACCTCTTTAACCAGACTTGANGACAAAAAGATATAACTGGCATCAGTCATTAAAAATACTGTCTCTATCTCATCATTTAATTCCTTATTCATCGCAGCCATCTGAAACTCACCTTCAAAATCAGAAACAGCCCTCAAACCTCTAATAACAGCTTCGGCTCCTTTCTTGCTGGCATAATCCATAGTTAAACCAGAAAAAGCGTCTATCTCATAATCGCCAATATCTTCAGTAGCCTTTTTCAAAAGAGCTACCCTTTCCTCCATAGTAAAAAGAGGCTCCTTGCTATTATTGTTGAAAACAGCAATAATAACCTCATCAAATATCTTAGAAGCCCGCTTAATTATATTTAAATGTCCATAAGTAACAGGATCAAAACTCCCTGGATAAATAACCTTTGACAATTAAACTCACCTCTCATCTCTTTAACCCTGAAATTCAGCAATAATAATGCCAGTAGAACCATAATCTTTCTCTTTAATAATCACCAGCTCTTCTGGAATCTCAGGCTTATAATTTTCCCTGTATTCAATAATTAATACAGATGGATTTTTTAAAAGTTGATACTCTAATAATGCAGCTAATGTATCTTTATAATAATCCTCGTCATATGGAGGATCAATAAAAACCAGGTCATACTTTTTACCGCTGCTTTTAATAAAACTTTTAACATCCTGACAAAATAAATTAGCCTCTTTTTCAACTCCTAGCAGATTAATATTATCATTAATTATCTTACAATTTCTGGATGCTATTTCTACAAAATCAATAGTATCTGCTCCTCTACTTACTGCCTCAAGCCCTAAATTTCCAAACCCGGCAAAGAGATCCAGGCAGTCTTTGCCCTGAGGAAAGTCCAAAAGCATATTAAAAACAGCTTCTTTGACCATATCCTTAGTTGGTCTTACTTTATCAGTCTGATACGATTTAAGTTTTCTTCCTTTAAATTTCCCAGCAATAATTCTCAAAACCAAAACACCTCACAGACTAAATAATAACTTTTAATTGACTAATTTTATTAACAATATCTGGGTATTTATTCTCCCAGCCCTTTTTAGAGGTTAACTTAACGGCCTCATCCCGGGCTATCTCTAAAATCTTCTGATCCTGGATCAAGTTTGCCACTCTAAATTCGTCAATCCCATGCTGTCTGGTCCCAAAAAATTCACCTGGGCCTCTTATCTCCAGATCCTTTTCAGCAATATCAAAACCATCACTACTGGCAACCATTGCCTCAATCCTCTGGATACCCTCTTCAGTTTTCGGATCAGCAATTAAAATACAGAAAGACTGTTTATCTCCTCGGCCAACTCTTCCTCTTAATTGATGGAGCTGAGCCAATCCAAATCGATCAGCATCCTCAATCACCATAACTGTTGCATTAGGCACATCAATCCCTACTTCAATTACCGTAGTTGCAACTATTAGATCAATTTTACCCTGTTTAAATTCCTTCATTATCTCCTGCTTTTCAGCGGCAGACATCTGGCCGTGAACCATACCTATATTTTTATCTGGTAAAAATCTTTCATTTAACTGCTGATATAATTCATCAACAGAGATTAAATTAGGCATCTCCTCTGACGGCTCGATTAAAGAGGTAACAACAAAAGCCTGATCACCGGCCTCTATCCTCTGATTCACAAAATCATAAATCTGCCTCCTCTTATTCCGCTTCCGCCAGTAAGTTATAACTGGGGAGCGACCAGGTGGCATCTCACCAATCACCGAAACATCTAAATCACCATAAAGAGTCATAGCAAGGGAACGGGGAATTGGCGTTGCTGTCATGACCAGCAGATCAGGATTTTCACCCTTTTCCATTAATCTCTGTCTCTGTCTAACACCAAACCTATGCTGCTCATCAATTACAACTAATCCTAAATTTTTATAATTAATATCATCCTGGAATAGAGCATGGGTACCAACAACTATATTAAGATTCTCAGTTTCAATCCGTTCTAAAATTTCTTCCTTATCACCACTGCTTGAACTCCCTGTGATTAATCCGATATTTACTGGTAGATTCTTGAAAAGTTCTTGTAAAGTAAAATACTGCTGCTCTGCCAGAATTTCAGTTGGGGCCATATAAAGAGAAAGTCTTTTATTAGATATAACAGCCAATAATGCTAAAGCAGCAACAACTGTCTTACCTGAACCAACATCCCCCTGCAATAATCGCTGCATAGGCACATTTTTTTCCAGGTCAGCAGCAATATCATGCCAGGCTTTCTTCTGGGCAGAAGTCAACTTAAAGTCTAATTCTTCTAAAAAGTCAGCCATTAGTTCAGTAGATACTGGATGACTATAGCCTTTCTTAATCTGATACTGATTTTTTTCCATCATCAACCGGAGTTGAAAGAGGAATAACTCAGAAAAAGCCAGACGCTGTCTGGCTTTAATAAATAAGTCCCTGCCTGAAGGAAAGTGATATTCCCTGACTGCATCACCGATATGAGGCAGTTTATATTTCCTTTTTAAATAAGCAGGCAGCCAGTCATTTAGTTTATCAGCATAATTATTTACTGCTCTAAAAATTATAGATCTAAGCTGTTTCTGATTTAAATTCTTAGTCAGAGTATAAATAGGCACAATCCTATTCGTATGAATTAGATTTTCTGAATCCACAGCTTCATAGACAGGGGTATTAATCTCTTTCTTCTTAAATTGTCTCCAGCTTTTCTCACTAATTTTGCCATGCAAATAAAATTCTTCTCCCTTATAAAAATTTTTTGCAAGGTATGTCTGATTGAACCAACTACCTATAACAGCATCACTATGATCTATAAATGTTACTTTTAATAGTTCAAGACTCTTTCTTGTCCTGCTTTTTTCAATAGAATATACTTCTCCCTTAATTGTTACTGTCTCACCAGGGTCAGCATCCTTGATCGGTATCACCCTGCTTCTATCTTCATAATCTCTAGGGAAATAAAATAAAAGATCAGCTAAAGTATCGATACCTAATTTCGATAATTTCTCAGCCCTGGCCGGTCCCACCCCTTTTACATATTCAATAGATTTTGCCAGAGTAGAATCCATTATTTCAATAAATCTCCACTTAAAAGAGCCATACCATATACAGATGGACCAACATGAGCTCCTAAAATTGGACTTATAATATTTTCAATTATTTCTACCTCTACTCCTATTTCCTGACATAGCTCTTTCAGTGCAACCTTAATTTCTTCTGCTCTCTCAGAGTTATCTCCATGCATAATCCCTATCCAGGCATATTTCTCATCCTGAAGCTGTTCACGACAATATTCCACAATAGCATCTTTCACCCGTTTTTTCCCCCGGGCTCTACCATTTGGCGATATTTCACCTTCAACTGCTTTTAATTCTAAAAGTGGATGAAAATTAAGAATAGATCCTAAAAACGACTGAGCCTTTCCAATCCTGCCACCTTTTTCAAGAAATTTTAAGTCACTGACTGTAAATAATACCCTCGACTTATTTAGATACTCCTGAACTGTCTCTGCAACCTCTTCATACCCCTTGCCAGCTTCGACTAATTTACAGGCAAGCTTTACAAGGGTCCCTAATCCAAGACTTGCAGAACCAGTATCAATAATTTTTATTTCAACATTATCCAGGTCCTGGGAAGCAAGCTGAGCAGATTTTACAGTACCACTTAACTTACCTGAAATATGAATAGAAATAATCTGATCATATTCTTCAGCCATCTCTTTGTATTTTTCAATAAACTTACCAGCAGAGGGCTGGGAAGTAGTCGGAATAATATCCTCTTTTCTTATCTTATCAAAAAATTCAGCAGACTCAATATCTACTCCATCTATAAACTGCTCATCGCCAAAATGAAGAGTCAGAGGAATAGTAAATAAATATTCTCTGCTCTCAATAAATTCTTCTGGTAAATCATTAGTGCTATCTGTCAGGATTCCAATTTTGCTCAAACTAAACACCTCATTTTATTATTTTATTCTAAATTAATTATTTTATTCTAGTGAAATAATATATGGATAAAGCGGCTGTTCCCCAGCATATATCTCTATTTCATCAATATCATCAAAGCGATTTAATAACTTCTTTCTTAATTTAACAGCATCATCTTCATCTACTTCTTCACCATAATAAATAGTGATTAATTCTTCATCTTCAAGGGAATCTTCAAACAATTTAACTACTACTCTTTCATAGTCATTACCTTTAACTTTTATATTACCATCTATTAAACCGATAACATCTCCCTCTTTAATATCAAGACCCTGAACTCTAGAGTCTTTAACGGCAATTGTAATCTGCGCAGTCCTAACAAACTCTCTTTCTTCATCCATAGCCTCAACCATTACCTCTAAATCTTCATGATCATTATAATGCATCATAGCAGCAATAGCCTCAGCAAAAGATCTGGTTGGAATCACCTTAACAATCTTTTCTTCTTCAAGTTCTGCCGCCTGTCTGGCTGCAGATACAACATTTTTATTATTAGGAAATATAATAATTTCCTTTGCATTAAGATTTTCAATGGCCTGAACAAAATCATTAGTACTCGGGTTCATTGATTGGCCACCAAAGATAACCTCATCTGCTCCTAATTCAGTCAGAATATTTTTGATACCCTCACCTGCAGCAACAGTTATAATACCTCTATTCTTTGGTTTATCATTCTTTTTATTAGACTTTTTAACTTCAGCATCAAAAGAATTGCTGGCATTTATTGAATGATCCTCATTCACAACTCTTAGTTCTGGTTTATCTTTATCAATCATTTCACGATGCTGACTCTTCATATTATCTATTTTAATATCATCAATGATGCCTATTTTAAGTCCATATTCCAAAATAACTCCAGGATGATTTGTGTGAATATGGATTTTGATAACTTCATCTGAACCAACAACCATTAATGAATCTCCATAGTTATTTAATTCTTTTCTTATCCTGTCTATCTCTTTCTGTCCATCTTCCTTATCAAGATGAATTAGTAGCTGAGTACAAAAGGTATATTTAATATCTTCTTCCTTCTGACTATGAGCTCTGGCCTGTTGTGCAACAGCTTTTTCAGATGATTGAGAATAAACAACTTCTCCTTTTAATGCCTGAAGCATGCCCTCAAGAATAAAAATATATCCCTGACCTCCGGCATCAACAACTTCAGCTTCTTTCAAAACAGGAAGCTGTTCTGGAGTCTTATTTAAAGCAATATTAGCAGCTTCAATAGTCTCTTCCAGTACGACCTTAGTATCATCGCTCTTTTTAAGGCCCTTTTTAGCGCCATCAGCGGCTTTTCTTGAGACAGTTAGTATTGTACCCTCAACTGGCTTCAAAACTCCTTTATAGGCTATTTTTGAGGCATTTTTAAGGGCTTCAGCTAAATCTTCAGCATTCATAAGTTTATTCCCTTCAACCGCCTGGGCAAATCCTCTCAAGAGCTGAGATAATATAACTCCTGAGTTACCTCTTGCTCCCATTAAAGCTCCTCTAGACATAGATTCGCAGATATCATCTATTCTATCAGATCTACTATTTTTCGTTTCTTCAACCGCTTCCTGCATTGTTAAATACATATTGGTACCTGTATCACCATCAGGAACCGGAAATACATTAAGGGAATCTACCAGAGATTTTTGCTGACCTAATCTGCTTAATCCAGTCTCCAGCATCTCTTTAAATCGGTCGCCATCTATGGTATTAATCCCCTTGCTCTTTTTATTACCGGTCTTCATCTTGGACCCTCACTCCCTGTACATTAATGTCAACTTTAGCTACCTCTACACCTAGCTTATCATTGACAGTATAATTTACTCTTTCCATGGCGTTTGCTGCTACCTGTTGAATATTCGTACCATATTCAACAATAATATTTAGCTCAAGACTTACTTTATCTTCTTCAATATTAACTATTATACCTTTAGTTAAATTGTCCCAGCCAAGTAAATCAGCTATGCCATCCTGCATATTCCTGGAAGACATGCCAACTAAACCATAACATTCCATAGCAGCAAGGCCAGCTATTTTAGCTATAACATCTTTGTTAACAACAACTTTTCCAAATTCTGTTTGCCATTCTTTTGACATATTCTCACCTCGTTTATAAGACAAAAGATTTAATTTAATTCTACAACAATTAGATAAAACTTGCAAATCCAACTTATAATTCTCCAATAAAACTTGTCAGGACTACTCTAAATATGTTAAAATGAATATTAGAGCTAAAATAGCAGGCTTATCAAAATAGAAACGGGGGTGTTTGTAATGGCACAGGTCTGTGAGATTTGTGGTAAAGGCAGCAACAACGCCAATAGAATAAGACGTAGAGGTAAAGCAAAAAAAGAAGGCGGTGTAGGCCGTAACGTAACTAGCGTCAGCAAAAGAAGCCAGAAGCCTAATCTTCAAAAGATAAAGGCTATGGTTGATGGAAATAAAAAAAGAATTAAAGTATGTACTACCTGTATTAAATCAGATAGAGTAACTAAAGCATACTAAATAAATTATAAGGCGAAGGAGACAATTACTCCTCCGCCTCTTTTTTATTTAATAGGTAACTTCAGCTAATTCTTTTTCCAATTCTTCTCTTGACTTTTTAATTCTTGCTACACCTGTTTCCATTGCCGCTTCAGCTACTGAAATAGCAACTGCTTTAGCAACACCTTTTTCAAATGGATCAGGTACAATTCTTTCATTACCAGGCTCTTGAATTAAACCAGCAATTGCTCTGGCAGCAGCCATCTTCATCTCTGAATTAATATCCTTTGCTCTAACTATTAAGGCACCTTTCATTACTCCAGGAAAAGCAAGCACATTATTAATTTGATTAGGGAAATCAGATCTTCCAGTAGCTATTATAGAAACACCAGCCTCTTTAGCTAGTTCAGGAGCAATCTCTGGATCAGGATTAGCAAGTGCAAATATTATTGGATCCTGATTCATTATATTTACCATATCCTTTGATAAGACATTGCCGACTGATAAACCAATAAATATATCCGCCTTATTAACTGCCTTGGCAAGGCCACCATCTAAATTTGTAGGATTAGTTATCCTGGCCAATTCTTCTTTAGCTGGATTCAAATCTTCTCGCTCACTATTAATAATCCCCCTGCTATCACAGACGACTAAATTTTCTTCATTAACGCCTGCCTGGAGCAACAATTTAACAGTAGCAGTAGCAGATGCACCTGCCCCATTAATTACTATTTTACTATTTGATAGTTTTTTATCAGATAATTTTGTGGCATTCAATAAACCAGCAAGTATTACAATCGCAGTCCCATGCTGGTCGTCATGGAAAATTGCCATCTCAGTCTCTTCTTTCAGTCTCTCTTCAATATAAAAACAGTCTGGAGCAGCAATATCTTCTAAATTAATCCCTGCAAAAGAAGGTTCTAAATTTTTTACAATATTAACTATCTCTTCCTTATCAGTAGTTCCCAGACATAACGGAACTGCATCGACTCCAGCAAACTTCTTAAATAAAACCGCTTTACCTTCCATTACTGGCATAGCAGCATCTGGACCAATATTACCCAGCCCCAAAACAGCTGTTCCAGAACTAACTACTGCTATCATATTTCCCTTAGCAGTATATCTAAATGAATTCTCTTTGTCTTCAGCGATTGCTCTGCACGGTTCAGCAACTCCTGGAGAATAAGCCAAACTCAAATCATCAGCATTATTGACCTCTACTTTGCTTTTAATCTCAATTTTACCTTTATTATCTTCATGAAATTTTAAAGATTCCTGATAAATATCCAAAATAATTCCCCCTCATATAATTATGATTTATTGTGATTCTTAAAATCAATTTTTTTGAAATTCCTTCTGGCCCTGCTCATATAAATCATTACCCTCAGTATCATTGACAACAAATAAAGGTAAATTTTCTACATATAATTTCCTGACAGCTTCTGGCCCTAATTCAGGATAAGCTATAACCTCAGCCTCTTTTATATGTTCAGCAATTAAGGCTGCAGCTCCTCCAACAGCGGCAAAATAAACTGCATTATAATTTTTAATAGCATTCCTTACAGATTCAGATCGTGCTCCTTTACCTATCATACCTTTAAGGCCAGCTTTTAGCAAGGGTTCAACAAAAGGGTCCATACGGTAACTGGTAGTTGGTCCAGCAGAACCAATTACTTTTCCAGGTTTATTAGGAGCAGGCCCAACATAATAAATAACTGAACCTTTAATAGTAAATGGAAGGTCTTCTCCTGCTTCTAATGTCTCAACCAGCCTTTTATGGGCCTGGTCTCTGGCAGTATATATTGTTCCTGTCAGACTGACCTCATCTCCTGCCTGAAGTTCTTTGATAATATTATCATCTAATGGCAATTTTATTTTTTTCATCTTATCTACCTTCCCCATTAAACAATAAACTAATATGTCTGGCAGAATGGCAGTTCAGATTAACTGCAACTGGCATACTGGCAATATGACAGGGATAACTCTTTATATTAACACCTAAAGCAGTTGTATTTCCGCCAAGACCCTGAGGTCCAATTCCAAGCTGATTAACTTTTTTAAGAATATCCTGTTCTAGTTCTGCCAATTTAGGATCAGGATTGGTTTTATCAATTCTTTCAAAAAGACTCTCTTTAGCAAGCAGAGCCGATTTTTCAAAATTCCCTCCAATACCAACACCGACAATCAAAGGAGGGCAGGCATTAGCCCCTGATTCTTTTACAACCTGAACTATATAATCAATAATCCCATCCCGAGATACAGTCGGTTTCATCATATTAATCTGACTCATATTTTCACTTCCACCGCCTTTAGTGGCGATATCAAGCCTTAGCTCAGCTCCAGCAACTAAATCATAATGAATGATTACAGGGGTATTAGTTTCAGTATTTTCTCTATCAAAAGGATCTTTGACAACTGATTTTCTTAAATATCCATCTTTATATCCCTTACTTACCCCATTATTAATTGCCTCTTCTAGGTTGCCATCGAATTCCAGCTCCTGTCCAATCCTGGCATAAACAACGACCAGGCCAGTATCCTGACATAGGGGAACTCTTTCATTTTTAGCTATCTCTGAATTATCAAGTATCTGCTCTAAAATTTTACGGCCAACATCACTGTTTTCATTATCAAAAGCTTTTTTTATTGCATTTTCAACATCTTCAGGCAGCTCAAAATTAACCTCCTGAACTTTTCTGGCAATCTGGTCTTCAATCTCTTTTGTTTTAATTAATTGCATAATTTCACCTGCATCTAATCAGTATTATCATCATGTAGAATATAGATTAACCTGCCTTCACCAACAGTTATCTTAAAAACATCTTCAACAACTCTATTACTGATACCTCTGGTATAACTCCTTAAAAGATCAAGTCCTTCTGTATCATACTTTGTTCCATAAATAGATACATCATTAACCTTTTTATCTAATGGCAGTAGTGATAATTGCCAGCCTTTATAACCTGAAACTTCTTTGCTTTCTTCAATTATTCCAACCTCAAGCTCAGCTTCTCTAATAAATGCATCTATTCCTAAATTCAATGAATATTCAAGCAGATAAATATTAGCTAATTGCTGGTCAAATCGCCCACCCATACTACCTATTAATATTATTGTATCACAATCTAATCTATTACAATAATCAATAGTTAATTCACCATCTGTCTTTTCTTTATCAACTGGATGCTGCTCTAAATTTACTTTCCTGGCTTTCCAAAAATCCAGTTCAGCCTCAGTTAGGGAGTCGAAATCACCAATAATATATTCAGGATCTATTCCTAAATCCTTATATAACCTAGCGCCTCCATCTGCTGCCAGCTTTATCTCTGATTCATTAATAATATCTTTATAAAACTGGCCAGGAGAATCAAAATCTCCATTTAATACAACTACTGCCTGACAGTTATCAGAGCCCATTTTCTTAAAGTTGGTTTAATAGATTGGCCATCTCAAGGAATCCAACAGCAGCCTCAAAACCTTTATTACCAGCTTTAGTTCCAGCTCTTTCAATAGCCTGCTCAATTGTATCTGTAGTAATTACTCCAAACATAACAGGCTTCCCAGTATCTAAACCTACTGTGGCAACACCCTTAGAAACCTCAGCACAGACATAATCAAAATGAGGAGTTGCTCCCCTGATTACTGCTCCGAGACAGATGACTCCATCATATTTATCATTAGCAGCCATTTTTTTAGCAGTTAATGGTATTTCAAATGCTCCAGGTACCCAGGCAATATCAATATCTTCTGCTTCAACTCCATGTCTGATCAAAGCATCCTTAGCACCTGATAAAAGTTTGCTTGAAATAAACTCATTAAATCTAGCTGTTACTATCCCTACTTTTAAACCCTTTCCTGTTAACTTTCCTTCATATACTTTAGACATATTAATTATCCTCCTTTGAATTATCTTCAATCTCACTTGTACTTAAATTATGCAAAATATGACCCATCTTATTCTTTTTAACTTTCAGGTAGTCTTCATTATCTATATTAGGACTAATTTCCAGTGGTACTCTATCAGTTATTTCCAAACCATAACCTTCAAGTCCAACGACTTTCTTAGGGTTGTTAGTAATTAATTTAATAGAATTAACACCAAGATCTATCAAAATCTGAGCCCCAATTCCATAATCTCTTAAATCAGGTGGAAAGCCTAAAGCAATATTTGCTTCAACTGTATCCATGCCACCATCCTGCAAGTGATAGGCTTTTATTTTATTAGCCAGGCCAATACCCCGGCCTTCCTGACGCATATAAACAATTACACCTTCACCATTCTCTTCTATCATTTCCATAGCCCGGTGAAGCTGTTCACCACAGTCACAGCGATTAGACCCTAATACATCTCCAGTTAAACATTCAGAATGGATCCTGGTTAATACATTCTCTTTATCAAGTAAATCTCCTTTAAAAATAGCCACATGTTCTAATTTATCAACCATAGTTGAATAAACCCTGATTTTAAATTCACCGAAATCAGTTGGCAAATCAGCTTCTGCCTCTAATTTAATCAGTTTTTCTCGCTTCTTCTTATATTTTATCAGATCAGCTATACTTATCAACTTAAGATCAAATTTTTCAGCAAACTCTCTTAAATCATCAAGTCTTGCCATTGACCCATCATCTTTTATAATCTCACAGATTACCCCAGCAGGTTTCAACCCGGCCATTTTAGCAAGATCTACTGCAGCCTCTGTATGACCCGCCCTTCTTAACACTCCACCTTTACGAGCTTTTAAAGGAAATATATGCCCGGGACGATTAAAGTCCCCTGGATCACTATCAGGATTTACTAACTCCTGTATAGTTTTTGCCCTTTCTTCAGCTGAAATACCTGTTGTTGTCGATACATGATCAACTGATACTGTAAAACCAGTCTGATGAGGATCAGTATTATTACCTGTCATGAGAGGAATTTCTAATTCTTCTAACCTTTCTTTTTCTAGAGGAGCACAGACTAAGCCTCTTCCCTCTTTAATCATAAAATTAATAGCTTCTTTATCAGCCATCTCGGCTGCCATTAAAAGGTCTCCCTCATTTTCTCTATCTTCATCATCTACAACTATTACCATTTTCCCCTCTTTTATATCCTGGATTGCATCTTCTATTCTATCCATTATTATCCTCCCTCAGATTATAGATCGTATCCATATTTCTGTAATTTTTCTTTTGTTAAAGAACTTGATTTGTCTGGACCACTACCACTACTTTTTAAATAATTTTCTGTTGTATTAACAATATATTTGCCAAGAATATCAGTTTCTAAATTGATTGTATCTCCAGTCTTGCTCTGATAAAAAGTTGTCTCAGACCAGCTTTCTGGTATTAAAGAAACTTTAAAAGCATTATCATTAACTTCAACTACAGTTAAACTTACTCCATTTACTGCAATCGAACCTTTTTCAACTATATATTTTCCTAATTCTTCAGGATAATCAATGGA
>SL_8KL_010_SEDDRAFT_10003319_pt1 | contig 13315 bp, 9 predicted proteins | sample SodLakKL_010_SED_4_FD_11160 | JGI IMG/M metagenome (IMG submission 11160) | reverse complement strand
CCTCGTCTCTATTTTCGGAAAATGTTTCAAATTTTCCGAATATCGATGGAAAATCTTATTTTCCAGTAGATCTCGGTCAAAGACACTCGTGATTATTTGTAATTGCGTTGCGTCATCCACAACTTTACGAGGAATCAAATTCCTCGAATCGAATGAATGCTTTGCATTCATGTAGACGTCAAGGACACTAAAAAACCAAAGAAAAGTCGTGTCCTTGACTATAAATATTTATATGATCTCTCGATCTCCTCCACAAGTTGATGTATAAATACGTGATAAAAGGTGTTATCAAATGGAGATAAATATGAACGGTTATGCGTTACCTAGGCCTAAAATATTCGAATGGAGTCGAGAACTGGATGTTTTGCAGAAGTCCGCGCTATCATTTGTGTTCGCTTGCTTCATAGGTCTGCTAGCTCAGATCCGATTTTACCTCCCTTTCACACCGGTTCCTATCACTGGACAAACTTTCGGAATTTTGCTAGGAGCTATAATACTCGGGAAGACTTGGGGTGGAGTCAGTGCCGGGATGTATGTTGGTGCTGGTGTAGCCGGTATTCCTTGGTTTTCTGGTATGACCGGCGGTATGGGTACATTGACCGGAGCTACCGGTGGTTATCTTATGGGATTCATCATCGCTTCCTTTGTAGTTGGATACGCAGTAGATAAATACGGTCTATCGAGAAACTTTTCAGGTATGCTTGTTCTACTGTTCTTTGCCAACTTCGTTATCATATACGGGATCGGTCTTGCGCATCTCTACCTATGGCTCTCCTTTGTTGGAGGCACATCCGTAGGTATTTTAGAGCTATTGGTGATCGGAGCTGCTCCATTCGTGATCGGAGACATCTTTAAATTGACCATCGTTTCAAGTGTTGCCAATTGGTTCACACCAAAAAAAGCCATGGGCTGAAATGCCAAGCCTTCGAGCTGTCAGTTGTTTCTATGATATACCCACGAACAAAAAAATTTTTATCCCTCGGATCGTTATCTACTGACAAGAGGGATAAAATGAAAGTGAGATGGTTGGGCAACGCTGCGGTGGAGATCTTCGGCGAGAAGCACATATTGATCGATCCAAATTTTACTGTGAAACCAGAAAAAGAGGCGGATATAGTGCTTTTGACCCACGAGCACGACGACCATTTTTCTCCAGAATATCATTCTAGTATCAAAAAGGATGTTGAGCTGTTCGGGCCGAAGACCACTCTGGAAAAATTCGATCTTGGAGGAAAAACGGTGGAACCAGGGGACGAGATCGAGGGAATAAAGGTTTTAGATTGCGACTGCTACGGTTCTGAGGAATCCGTGAGTTACCTTTACCAGGGGATACTTCACTCCGGCGACTCAGCTTATTTCCCCGAGGTGAAGGAAGTGAAACTGATATTCACGGCCTGCTTTCCAGACTATCATGAAGATTATATCTCCGCTTTTAAAAGATTGGATCCCAGGATGGTCATACCGTTCCACTATGATCCGAAAGACGGTCTAGAAGACGCTGAAGGACTGAAAGAAAGGATGGACGAAGAAGGTATCCCTAACAAACTCCTAGAACCCGGCGATCACGTAGAGAGTCAATAGTCGATGATCCGACATCTTGTATCAAATCATTTTCTTCAACGGTTCAACAGGTGAACGTTTATTAACATCTGATGATTTATCATGACCAGAAAATATGAAAGATCATCTCACACTTTTCAAGGAGATCGGAAAGTTAAAAAGAACCGATAGAGAAGGTTGGAAACGGCTCGGCGTCGAAGATGTAGAATCTGTAGCTGATCATTCGTTCAGATGCGCCTTCATCGCTATGCTGGTTGGAGAAAAATTGAACGTGGATATATCCAGGCTCGTAAAGATGCTTCTGGTCCACGATATCCCTGAGGTGAAGATAGGTGATCTTACTCCCTCTGATGGGATCGACGAACGTAAAAAAAGAGTGATGGAAAGAAATGGTTTAGAGTCATTATTGGAAGGAACGTCCTCTCCTATCAAAGATGAATTGATAGAACTCTGGGACGAATTTGAGAACGGCGAAAGCAAAGAGGCTGCGCTGGCCAGAGACATAGACAAGTTAGAGATGATAATACAGGCAAGAGAATATCAAGAAAGATATACTGAAAAAGACTTTTCTGAATTCTTGATCCCCGAAGAGATAGAGACTGAAGAGGTAAAAACTCTGATCGATGATCTAAAGATCGAACTTTAATCCAACCAGTCGACTTCGACTTTTTTTAGCTGATCTAATACTTTTTTTCTTATCTTTTTAGGGGAGGGATAATCGGTTGTTATTTCACCGTTATCCATGACCTTTTCAAGCATAGGTTCCATGTCATTACCACATCCGCATACCGGTCTTTCCTCGTCATCCCATGACTTCATCTCGAAGCTAAAACACTCAGGACATCGATAGACCTGTTTTTTTCCGCTGAATTTACCTCTTTTAGCTACGAGTTCTCCCTCCTTTTCAACTATATCCATTGCATAATTGATAGTTCTGGCGTTGGAGATGGAAGTACCTACGCCGAAGGCGTCGGCACCGGCTTCTTTTAAATCGGGAATACTGTACTCGTCCATCCCGCCTGAACAGATTATTTTACAGTCAACATCTCTTTGTTCTAACTCCCAGATCACTTCTTCAGCTATGGCGGCTAGATCACCTCTTCTAGAGGAAGGAGTATCTAAGCGAACTCCGAAAAGATCATCTCCCATCTCCTCGGCGGCCATGATGGATTCCATGGTTTCGTCGTGGTAAGTGTCCACCAATGCGATCCTTTTCACTCCTTGTGGTAGTACCTCGTGGAAGGCATCGAATGCCTTTCTAGGGTCGCCGAATATTATGGTCAGCGAATGGGGCATGGTTCCCTGGGGTTCCACGCCCACTTCTTCAGCACCGGCGATGCTTGAAACACCGTCGCATCCTCCTATGTAAGCGGCCCTATCGATGAGAGGGGCTAAACCGGGGTGCATCCTTCTTATACCAAAAGATATAACCAAAGAATCTCCGGCCACCTTTGCAACTCTGGCAGATTTCGTCGCTATACCGGATGGATGGCAGATAAATCCCAACAGCGAAGTTTCATGTATACAGAACTGTTTGTAAGGTCCTTCTAAACACAGGACGGGAGTGAAGACGCCCTTACGTCCTTTAGTACGGAAGATGGATCCTTCGGGCATGGCATAGACGTCGATCTTTTTTCCATCCAAGAGTGATAGTACTTCGTCTAGGCCGCAAAATACTCCCCAACTCCAATTCGAGGGCAAGGAAGAAGCGGTAAATTCCGCTACAACGGATTCGTCCCCGACTCCTTTCTCTTGGAAAATTTTCATGGTGTTCTTGAAGTATATGTCCGTGGTCTTTCCCTTTTTTATATCCTCTCCGTCGACGAGGTGAAAGCCTGCCATTTTATCCCTGATCCTTTGAAAGGGAAGTCTGCTTATTATTGTTTTTGTTGTTTGTAACATATCGAAAGAGAACTCGAAAAAGTTCATAAATGACCAAAAAATAGAAATAGGCACTGTGGAATATATAAAGCATAAGTTTGAGTTATCCCCTGATCCAGTTTAATTAGTGGGGACAAGACTCTACAAAGGCACAAAAAGATGTCCATCATGATTTCTAAAGATGAACGTAAAAGGACACACAAAAATATGTGGTTAATTCTAGTATCCTTCATATTAGTTTCAACTACGTTCTGTTTTGGTTTTGTGTCTGCAGAGCCAACTTCTCTTTCATCTGGCTCGGATTTCGTGATAGATGAAGATGAAACCATCACTATCTCGGGCCCTGAATATTCCGTCAAGGGAAATATTTTGATCCGTCAAGGAGGTACTTTGAGTATACATGATACCGATTTTGAGATATTTCAGCAGTATTCCGATCAGTACGGTATAGAGCTGGAACAGGGCGCGACTCTGGAGTTGGTGGATTCGAATCTGAGATCGGAGAAGTCTTTAGACTTTGAATTGAATACGGGTTCTAGATTGAAAGTGGTAGGATCGTCTTTGCACCTACCGGGTGAGATAATAGGTTCTGCAGAGTCCGTTGCATCAATCAGCTCTGATATACGAGCCAAAAATATCAATCTTAACCTCGGAAGTACGTTCTCCGTTGAGGATACCGTGATCGAAACCGAGAAGATTTTGTTGTCTTCACCCAGGGCTTATCTGAACACATCTGTGATCAGATCCGAGTTGATATTCCATTCGGATACCCAGGCGGAATTATACGGGAGTTCGTTCGAAAACATTGAAGTGAGGTCCGGCGAGGCAAGGGTGTTTGGACGATTATACCTCTCAGTTGAAGACTTGATCGGTGTGCCAGTGGGAGGTGCTGAGATGGAAGCGGAAAGGATAGCTGAGGAAGATTGGTTTTATGTCACGGAAACCGATAACAAAGGAGAATGGATAGGATATCTTATCTCCGAAACCATAGACTCCGAAAGATCTAGGTACAAAGGAAATTACCATATCAGCGTTGAACATGAGGGTATAGAAGAGAAAACTACGATATCTCTTCCACCTGTTGAGAGGAGAACTCCAGAGAGAGACCTAGATGAGATCGATGTTTGGCTGGAGATGAAACTGCCCAACGTGGTTTCTTCTACAACCTATTATGACGATTCGAATTTTGATCTGTTTGTGAACTCAACCAGAGAAAGGATGATAGAGACTTATCCCAACGAAGGGATAGATAATTTCGTCCAAGAGGGAAACGTATACCTGGCGGACCAAGGAAGTCTTATGATAGGTGAACACAGTAGGGTCAGGATACTGCAAAAAGAGGATAGATACAGGATAGAGATGAGAGACAGTTCCGAACTCCTGCTGAAAAAGAACAGCAGTATAGTTAGCGACGGACCTCTCAATATTTACGTTCTTGACGATAGTACGTTGTCTCTCCAAGGGGCGCATCTTGAAGTTTCATCGATATACATGACCGGTTCTTCTAATCTGGTGGCCGAGAACGCTCACATAGATGCCGAGCATGTCCATTTTCAAGGAGAGTCGTTCATACTGAGGGATTCGGTCATGGAATCCAGATCACTGAATGTCGAGGCTCATAACGTGATCATGGAAGGGTCTCAAGTCAGTACGGATAAAAACGTAACTTTAGATGCTAACTCGTTTGAGAGTTTGGAAGATCTTGAGTTCGACCACGCAGTCTTTTTTGAGAGCGATACCTTGGATGAGCTAACGGTAACCAACCTAACGGCGCCGAATATAATACCTCAAGAAGGTCTGACCGTGAACAGGAAGTGGCATCTTTATATGGAGATATTCAACGGTCATGACAGATTGGTCCCCTTCGTGGATCTAAACATATACCGTAACGAGCCTTTACAAAAAGAGTTGATCGAATCTGTTTTGGTGAAGGATGGTCGGATGGAAGTGCCGCTGAAAAGCGAAGTTATAACAAATGAACGGAGTAGGTTCGTAGGAAATTATGTTCTAAGGGCGGAAAAAAATGTGAACAGCGAAGTCATGATGAGTGAAACGAGTTTGATAGCTGTTGACGGCAACACCGAAACTGAAGTCAGGTTCAAAGATGAATTTCCGTATTCCATCGTTATGGATGTAGACATGCCCTCAAAAGTCGAGCCAGGCGAACTATTCGAGATCCAAGGCAGAGCAACCTATCAAGGTGCCGACCTAGAGGTAGAAAACGCCACTGTAGAAGTAGAGATGATAGCTCAAGATCAGAGATATACGTGGAACACCACTACTGACGCTATGGGTCGATTCGATATAGAGATCGAGGCACCTACGACGGTCAGTGATCACTCTGTAGATATCAGGGTTTACGATGAATACATGCGGATGGAATCCGAAGAGAGGTTCTCTTTGAAGGTAGAGCGGGATACGGAATCTTCGATGCAAAATTTCTTGTTCTTGAGCACCATGGGTAGATTTATAACTGTTCTCATCATCGTTGTATTGTTGATCCTGGCGTACAAGATAACGACGACCTTATTCGAGAAGGAGTATATGCCCATGTCCTATTCAGACAGATCGAACGAAATCACTGAAAAAATTTTGAACGAGGAGTGACTTGAAAATGGCTGACGATGAAAATGATGCAGGAAAAAAAGAAGCCATCAAAAAACTGACTAAAATATCAGGAGTGGGAGAGAAGACGGCTGAAAATCTATACGAAAATGGTTTTGAATCTCCTGAAGACATCGTGAAAGGTGGTCTTGCAGGACTGGCGGAGATATCTCAGATCGGTTTTCAAACTGCAAAAAATATGTTAGAAGATGCTCAAAAAACAGTTGATGGAGGGGATGAAGAAGAAACTGATCTAGTGGGTGAGATGGAGGAGCTCGAGAGGACTCTTGGAGAGGAAGAAGAGGTTGAGGAAGACGAGCCTGAAGAAGAGGAGATGGATCTGATAGGTGAGATGGAGGAGCTCGAGAGGTCTTTTGAAGAGGAAGAAGAGGCTGAGGAAGAGGTTGAGGTGCCTGAGGAAGAGGAAGAAGAGGCTGAGGAAGAGGTTGAGGTGCCTGAGGAAGAGGAAGAAGAGGCTGAGGAAGAGGAAACTGATCTGATAGGTGAGATGGAGGCGCTCGAGAGGACTTTTGAAGAGGAAGAGGAACCTGAGGAAGAAGAGTCTCAGGAAGAGGTTGAGGAGCCTGAGGAAGAGGAAACTGATCTGATAGGTGAGATGGAGGAGCTCGAGAGGACTTTTGAAGAGGAGCCTGAAGAAGAGGAGCAGCCTACGGATTCGGAGGAAGAAATTATAGAAGAATTTGAACCTGAGGTTGTAGAAGAGGACGGATCAGATCTATATGAGGATGAAACAGAGGGCGTGGAAGATGGACTAGGAAGTTTACTCGAAACCATCGGAGGTGTCGATGAAGGAGATGGGATAGAACCCGATTTTGAGATCGCACAAGAGATAGATAGATGGATAGAAGACACGGTAGGGATCGAGGCACACGTCGGTGAAGAATCTAAATGCCCTATATGCGGTGAGATAGTCTCTATCTATCAGACTATGTGTGATCGATGTGGTGTTGAATTCGTCGAAGGTAAGGTCGAATGTGGAGAGTGCGGCTCCGAGGTGAATCCAGAAGCGATCAGATGTCCAGAATGTGATACCGCTTTAGTGGACGAAAAAACCACTTGTCCTATTTGTGAGTCCATCGTTTACGCATCGGAAGACATCTGCCCTATATGTGGAACAGAGTTTTACGAGGCGAAAGTCAGATGTGGCGACTGTAAATCTACCACGCCGATGGATGCCATCGTCTGTCCAAATTGCGATACAATACTGAGACAGAAGATAATGCAGGAACGCATCGAAGAAAAGATGGCGGTCACCTCGGGAACGACCGAAGTGGATATAGGAGGCATGAGTATACAGCTGCAAGGAGGACTTGACACACCATCTAACCGAAGCAAAGGAACTACTGAGTTTGGAGGTGATCATTCCACTTCATCCGGAAGGATACTGTTTCCCTTCCCAGCGGTTGTCAACCAGAAGGAGATGAAAAAGGCACTTTTGCTCAATGCGGTAAATCAGGACATCGGTGGGGTTTTGATAGAAGGTCATAGAGGAACTGCCAAGTCCGTAGCCATCAGAGGTCTATCGGAAATACTCCCTGAGATAGAGGTGATAGAGGACTGCAGGTTTTCGTGCGATCCTAAAAATCAGGATGAATGGTGCTGGGAATGCGAAGAGAAGTACACCGACGAATCAGTAGAGGATATCCCGGTAAAAACCAGGCCCGTTAAAGTCATCGATCTACCTCTCAACGCGACTGAAGACCGTGTCGTGGGCACCCTGGATGTCGAGAAGATGATGCAAGAAGGAGTTAAAGCCTTCCTCGAAGGCATCCTCGCCGAGGTCAACAGGGGCATCCTTTACGTTGATGAGATCAACTTGTTGGACGATTTCATAGTTGACGTTCTATTAGATGCTGCCGCCATGGGTAGAGTTACTGTTGAAAGAGAGGATATAAGCGTTACTTATCCTTCTAACTTTATATTGGTGGGAAGCATGAATCCAGAAGAAGGTGCTCTCAGACCACAGCTTTTGGATAGATTGGCTCTCAACATCAAAGTGAAGGGTATCCCCGATTCCAAGGAGAGAAGGAAGATCATAGACAGGAGAGAACAATTCAACGAAGATCCACACGCATTCAGAGAAGAATGGAAGGACGAACTGGAGAAGTTGAAAGATAAGGTGGAAAAAGCTAAAGAACGGATGGGCAAGATCCCCGATAGGATGGACGAAGTGATAACCCGGGTCTCCGTGGATTTCGAAGTAGATGGACACAGAGCGGATATAATCATGAGGAGAACCGCTAGGACCAACGCGGCCTTTGAAGGACGTACCGAGGTGAACAGGAACGACATCACTTTAGCTGCGAAGATGGCGCTACCTCACAGGATGAAGAAAGGTCCTTTAGAGGAACAGGAGTTCAGTGTAGAACGGTTAAAAAGACTCGTAAGGCAGTACTCGTGATATGATTTTTAAGATTGAAAAATCCTTTATAATAGGTGCTCTACTTACTTAAATCGATCAACCTTGAGTAGTGTTCAAGAAGAAGTGATCTTAGGAGCGGAATCAAATGGCTGATGAAGAAGATCAAGAAGAGATGGAAAACGATAAGATGGAGGACGACTTAGATTTAGTTCTTGAAGGGAAAAGCGGAAAGGATGAATCGAAGAAGACTCCCTCCATCCCAACAGGGCTAGCGTCACTTGGAGACATGATCGAAGAGAAAGTGATGTCAACGGTGAAACAGAGAGAAGAACGAATGCGGGATTCAATGAAGAAAACGGTAAGAGAAAGGGAGAGAAAGATAAGAGAAAAGATGCAGGAGCGTATCGATAGAGCGAGAGAGAAGTGTGAAGAAGACAAATCTAAACTCATGTCTCAGCTGGAGAAAGAGAGAGATGGAAAAGAAGAGATAAGGAAAGAACTCCAAGAAAAAATAGAAGATCTAAGAGATAAAATAGACACCAAGGCCTCTGAAATAGATGAACTCAAAGAGCAGCACGTTAAGGAAAAGAACCAGCTCAGGGAAAAACATCAGGAAGAGATCAAGGAACTGAACCAAAAGATCGAGGAATTGAAAGATGAGCATACCCAGGAGAAAGAAGAACTCAGAGAAAAACTCAAAGAAGAGAAAGAAGAACTCAGGAACGATTACGAGATGGAGAAAGAAGGATTGAGAGATAAGTACGAGAAAGAGAAAAAAGATATACAAGAAAAGATCGAAGAACTTAGGAACCGATTGGAAGAGAAGGAAAGAGAAGCGGAACAGAAGAGAGACGAATTGAGAAAGAACTATGAAGAGGAAAAAAAAGAACTGAGAGAAAGATTAGAAGAAGAAAAGAACGATCTAGAAGCTAAGCTGGACGAGGAGAAAAAAGAGCTTCGTTATAATCTTGAGAGAGAAAAAGTGGACATAAAGAACCGCCTTCAGGAAGAGATAGAAGACCTACGACAGAGACTAGAAGAAGAAAAAGAAAGAGGAGGAGGAGGAGGACTTCCTGGCATCATGGGTTCTTTTGAAGATATGGAGGCCGGATTCGGTATAGGGGATGGCCTGACCGAGAAGTTGAAGGATAAATTGAGGGAACCGGTTTTCCCATTCCCCGCGATAGTTGGACAGGAAAGGATGAAAAGAGCTCTCTTATTGAACGCTGTAAACCCAAAGATAAACGGCGTACTAGTATGGGGTGAAAAAGGCTGTGGAAAGAGAACCGCGATGATCTCTTTGGCCGAGTTACTATCCGAGATAGAAGATGTTGATTCCGATGAAGATGAAGTCAAAATATGGACAGATCCTGAAAGATATATAAGCGGGACTATCCATTCCAGCAAAACCGATACCACATTGTCGGTGGACAAGATATTGAAAAACGGCGGTATGAACGTAAAAACTCTGAAAAGCTGCGAAAAAACAGGAACTCCTATGATAACCGTTGAAACCCTTTCCTTTTTCGATAAGTACATGCTTTCTTATCTCGATTCCTTCGATCTCCAGGTAAAAGTCGAGATGATCGAGGATATAGACGAGAGGCGGGAGATAATACGAAGGAGGAAAGATTATGACGAAGATCCGGAGGCTTTCTACGAGGAGTATGAGGAGAAATGCCATGATCTCCGCGATAGGATAGTCAGAACAAGACAGATGCTGCCGGCGGTGACCATAGGAGCTAGACAGAGAAACACGGTCTCTAACATATCTGCCCACGCTTCACTTCCTTCTGGAAGTGATATAATGCTGGAGGAGATATCGAGGACCATAACCGCCTACGACGGAAGAGAAGAGGTCACTGATCAGGATATACAAGAAGCAGTCGATATCATGTTCGTGAGTAAGGCAAGAGATTTCCTCCTTGAAAAGATCTGATATCGTTAAAGTTCTAAGGAAAGACTTACATACATCCACTGATGATATTTATTTATAGGAGTCCACTTCCCGTGGGGATAAATCATCATGCCTACCCTTGAAGAGAAGATAAAGAAAAGATTGGATAGAGAATTTGGGTCGAAGATATATCGTAAAGATTTTACTCTAGGTATAAGGGTCCCCTTCACCCATGTTGCCGAACTCAGAGATTCTGACTTAGAGCCTTTGAAAAAGAGTGTGAAAGAGATTGGTGTGGAGAATATAAAAAGGGACACGGTCACCACTCTGCTTGTATCGAATGAGGATAGTATCGAATTCGAAACGGAGATGCTGATCCGAGCCATAGAGAACAACACGGTAGAACCGATACAAAAGGCGGTGGTGAGTACAGGAAAGAGGAAGATCCAGAGGATCGATGAGAAGATCAGAGAGCTACTGAACGAGAGCAGTATGAGGGCTTCATCCATCACGAGTGGAGGAGGTAGTGGGGGCGCAAAAGTCGAAGAGAGCTATAAATTAGGAGGAAGAGGCAGAGTCGTAGGTTACACAAAAGCCAGAGACGACGTCAGTTTTGGAGATGTTGCAGTGGTTCCAACCCTGAGGACTGCGGTGAGCAAAGGAAGTTTCCAAGAGCACGCTCTGGGAGGAAACAGGATAAGAGTCAAGAGAGAGCATCTGAGAGAAAATATATATCGGACCCGGACCAAACTGTACCATCTGTTAGTTGTCGATACGAGCTACCTTCCTGATGAAACTAGAAAGATCAGAACATTGGAAGAGATAGCCAAAACGGTGCTTACAGTATCCTACGAAAAGCGTTCTTATGTAGGGATGATCTCTTCATCGGGAAACGAGGCAAAACTTGAACTCCCCTTCACCACGGAAGTCGATAGAGGTGATGAAGTCCTCAACAGATTGAAGTACGGCGGTCTTTCTCCTTTAGCCTCGGCACTCAGGATGGGACTGATATTATTGGAAAGGGCTAGAGGAAGTCGTACCGATGTTATACTCACCATGATGGTGATAACAAGGGGTAAAGCCAACGTTCCTTTGTATCCCGGTGGTTATGTCCGGAGAGAATTGATGGATCTGTGTAAGATGATAAGTCAATCTATGATAAACACCATCATAGTCAACGTGGGTGCCGAGAGGTCCAATACATTATTGAAGGAGATGGCTTACAGGACCCAAGCAAGATATTATGAACCTCCGCTGCTCGGCGAGAAGATAGAAGATGCTAGAGATATACTCGATTCCATAAGAGGTAAAGGTGAAAAAGAAGTGGTAGAAGCGGGAAAGAAATTTTTGAAGGACTTAGAAAATTAGAAAACCTGTAATAAGGAGAGTATAAGGAGCACGATAAATCCTATTATGATTATCAGGGAGCCCAACCTTGCGATGACGGCACCGTTGATACGTTTTTCGTCTGTAATCTCTAAATCGTCCGTGTCTTCTTGTTCTAAAACTCCTTCGACTTTTGTATCGGCAGCAGGTTTTTCTTCAGTTTCGGATTTTTGTCTAGTATCTCTTCCTTTTTTTACTTCTTTGATCCTGTCAGCTAGAGCTTTCTTTTCCGCCTTTAAATTTTCCATCTTTTTGTCTATGAATTTTTCGATCTTTTCGTCACCTTCATTTTCTTTTGCCAGTTGTCTGAGATCCTTTATGTCCTTGTTGATGTGTTTTACTCTGTCTTTTAGATCTGAAATATATGCATTTTGGAGCTCTACTTCTTTTTGTTCGAACTCTTGCTCCAGCTTTGGTATCCTTATCTTTTTTATCCTTTCCCCCTCTTCTAATTTCCTTTTACTAGAGTGTTGACTTTTATCATCTAGATCTGGTTGAGGATTGGAAGCTTCTTTGACGTAAGTATTTCCTCTGTCTGGCATTTTGTAATCCACTCTTTTTTTTATACTTTCTAAGTCTATGAGAGGAGAATCCTCTAATCTACTATATAAACTTTGGACTTTATTAAGATTTTCCTCAACTATCTTTGCCTTTCTTTTAAGGCTGACTATGGATTCGGCAAAATTTTTTCTGCTTCCTTCACCTCTCATCCTCTTTTTTGCCATCTCTTCTATTTCATGGTTAAAGATATCCTTTTTTTGCTGAAGCTCGTTCCTCTTCGAGCTCAACAACTGCGCTATATCTTTTGCCTCTTCAAAGGTTTTCTTCAATTCTAGACTGGACCTGCTCACCAATTTTTTTACTTCTCCGGGACTCATGGTTTCCGAAGAGTATGTAGCCAAGTCGGGATTTATACGCTGCTGTGTTTCTAGTCTTCTGATCACATCTTCAGCCTCTGTCAACCAAACCGGTCTGTAGATGAATCCGTCCTTATCTTTGAGAATATTTTCGCAGGATATGTCTAATTCTACTCCGTCACAATCTACCAGGTAACTTACGACCTCGTGGTTTTCATCCCTTTTTGCATCTACCACCCTACCTAGTTTCTCTCCTGTCTCCTGAAGATAGACAGGTTTTCCGGTATGTTTTTCACCGGGCCAAAAGATCTGTTTAAAGGATCTTGCAATCTCGCTCATCTTTTTCCTTCCAGATTTTCATGGGTCAAACTGGTCCTAGTTATAAAAATTAAGAAAGCAGGCGATATAAAGGTTTTTTGAGATTATATAATGCAAATTATTATTTAGATGATTCATATTTTGTTGTTGGAAATCTATTTATACTGCTACCACGCATTATTTTGTTGAGGTACTAATGATGGCGCTTTCAGTTAGCAAAAAATATGGGGTAGTTCTTATAATGTTCGTCTCCTTTTTATTGACCATGGTGAGTGTAACCAGTGCATTCCAATTTGTTGAAGATGAGCGGGATCCGGTTTTTGAGGAGATAGATGATAAGAGTCCACGAGAAGAGATGGGTCCAGAAAGGATAGAAAGAAGTAGAGATAGGATCACAAGGGATGAAAAAGGGGAAGCCAGTTGGTCCAC
>SL_8KL_010_SEDDRAFT_10003316_pt1 | contig 13320 bp, 13 predicted proteins | sample SodLakKL_010_SED_4_FD_11160 | JGI IMG/M metagenome (IMG submission 11160) | reverse complement strand
CTTCACAAAAAAAGCAGTATTAATCATCTATAAAAATTTATTTCGTTAAATATCTGAGGATTCCTGCAAAACCAATTAAAATTTTTAAAAATAAAAAAGCGCTTCCTTCAAAAAGTTAAAGAAAGCGCTTTTCACCTGTTTTCTTAATTATTTTATTATTTAAACTATTGGTGAAGTTTTTCTTCTTTAGCAGGAGCCTTTACTTTAAAAGTAAGCCCTCCCTCTTTAGCTTCGCATACAACGGTGTGCCCTTGAGAAAAGGTTCCTTTTAGCATTTCTTCGGACATATTATCCTCAACATGCTTTTGGATAGCCCTTCTAAGAGGCCTTGCTCCATATACAGGGTCGTAACCTTCTTTAGCCAGGAATTCTTTTGCTTCATCTGTTACTTCCAGTTTGATTTCATAATCCTTTAACCTATCAACTAACTCCTGCAGCATAAGATCTACTATCTCTTTAAGGTGTTCCTTGTTTAAAGCATGGAAGACAATAACCTCATCAATACGGTTTAAGAATTCAGGCTTGAAAGTATTCTTAAGATCGCCCATTATTTGTTCCTTCATCAACTCGTAAGAGTTCTTTTCATCTACAGGCTTAAATCCTACAGTTCCCTGTTTCTTAATGTGGTTTGCCCCTACATTAGAGGTCATAATAATTACAGTATTTCTAAAATCTACCGCTCTTCCTTTACCGTCAGTAAGGCGTCCGTCTTCCAGTACCTGGAGCAGAACATTAAATACCTCGGGATGGGCCTTCTCAATTTCGTCTAACAGTATAACTGAATACGGCTTTCTTCTTACCCTTTCCGTTAACTGTCCACCCTCTTCATATCCTACATATCCAGGAGGAGCACCAATTAACCTGGCTGTGGTATGTCTCTCCATGTATTCTGACATATCCAGCCGTATGACAGCATCTTCATCACCGAAGAGAGACTCTGCCAACGCCCTGGCCAACTCAGTTTTACCCACACCTGTAGGACCAAGGAAGATAAAGGAGCCGATAGGTCTCTTGGGGTCCTTAAGGCCCGCCCTTGCTCTTCTTACAGCCTTGGAAACAGCCGTAACCGCTTCATCCTGACCAACTATCCTTTGGTGCAGCACACCTTCCAACTTAAGAAGCCTTTCGGTTTCTTCTTCGGCCAGCTTCCTTACAGGTATCCCCGTCCAGCTGGAAACAATCTGCGCTATATCCTCCTCCACAACTACTGCTTTATCGGTAACTTTTTTCTGCTCCCACTCTTTTTTCATGTCTTCCATTTCTTCTTTTACTTTTTGCTCTTTATCCCTTAATTTGGCAGCCAATTCAAACTCCTGCCCTTTTATTGCCCCTTCTTTTTCATTTCTCACACTATCCAGCTTCTCTTCTAGTTTTTTAAGATCGGGGGGCGGCATATAAGTTTTAAGACGCACCCTGGAACCTGCTTCATCAATTAAATCTATAGCTTTGTCCGGCAGGAAACGGTCTGTAATATAACGATCAGAAAGCTTTACCGCTTCATTCAATGCCTCGTCTTTAATTTCCACCCTATGATGGGCCTCGTAACGATCCCGCAACCCTTTCAAGATAGCCACGGCCTCTTCTTTAGTAGGCTCTTCCACCGTAATAGGCTGGAACCTTCTCTCCAGGGCAGGATCCTTTTCTACATACTTACGGTATTCATCCAGGGTAGTAGCCCCAATACACTGAAGCTCACCTCTGGCCAGCGCCGGCTTAAGTATGTTGGAAGCATCAATAGCTCCCTCCGCTGCGCCAGCGCCAATAATAGTATGAAGCTCATCAATAAATACAATCATGTTCCCAGCCTGTCTCAGCTCATCAATGAGCTTTCTCAACCTTTCTTCGAATTCTCCCCTGTATTTAGTTCCGGCCACAACTGCAGACAGTTCTAAAGTAACAACTCGTTTATCCTTCAAAATCTCGGGAGCATCACCGCTGGTTATTCTTTGAGCCAGACCTTCAACAATAGCTGTTTTACCAACGCCAGGCTCTCCTATAAGGCAGGGGTTATTTTTGGTGCGCCTGCTTAGAACTTGAATAACTCTCTCGATTTCCAGGTCTCGGCCTACAACAGGGTCCAGCTTGCCTTCCCGGCCCAGGCTGGTCAAATCTTTTCCGAAAGTATCCACGGTAGGAGTTTTGCTTCCTTTCTCACTACCTGCAGACATCCCACCAGCATCTCCACCCAGGAGATGAATAACCTGAACCCGGGCTCTTTTAAGATCTACCCCAAGATTAGAAAGTACCTTGGCAGCGATTCCTTCTCCCTCCCGGATTAAGCCCAGGAGTAGATGCTCAGTGCCAACATAATTATGGCCTAAATTCCTTCCTTCCTCAATAGCCAGCTCAATAACTTTTTTGGCCCTGGGTGTATAGCTGATACTCTGCAGAACTGGCTTGTCACCCTTGCCAATCATCTTCTCCACTTCCTGACGCACCTTAACCAGGTCTACCCCCAGTTTCTGTAGAGCTCTGGCAGCGATGCCGTCACCTTCCCGGACCAGACCCAAAAGCAAGTGTTCTGTGCCTACAAAGTTATGATTAAGCCTTTTTGCTTCTTCCTGAGCTAAAAACAAGACCTTCTGCGCTCTTTCCGTAAATCGACCAAACATAAACATACATTTCACCTCACATTCAAAATTGTGTAAACACTTATAATTACTTACTACTTCCTATAAATTTCTCCCTGATAAGAGTTGCCCTGCAAACATCTCTTTCGTATGCATCCAGTTCTTTTCTCTCCATACTCTGCAAATGAGCAGGCCTTATGGTTACCAGCAGATGGTTTATTATTTTGCTGTCAAAATCTATCAAGCCCAAATCTACCCCCAGCCGCAGGTCTGAAAGAAGCTGCATTGCTTCCTGGGAGCTAACAATCCTGGCATTAGACAGTACCCCCAAAGCCCTACCGGCCCGGTCGGCCAAATTTTCCCTGCTTTCATTTAAAAGAGTCTGCCTTGCTTCCTCTTCCTGCTCTATGAGCTGCTTGGCAACAGCATAAAGGTTGCGAATAATTTCTTTTTCGCTTTGACCCAAAGTAATCTGGTTAGAAATCTGAACTATATTGCCTATAACTTCTGTGCCTTCCCCGTAAAGACCTCTTACTACCAACCCAACCTGAGATAGCGCAGATAAAATACGGTTAATCTGTTTAGTTATAACTAATCCCGGCAAATGCATCATTAAAGATACCCTTATACCGGTGCCCACGTTAGTGGGACAGGCAGTTAAATATCCCCGATCTTCATGGAATGCATAATCCAGGTCTGACTCCATTATATCATCTATTTTGTCCGCCAGATTCCAGGCACCCTCCAGCTGCAGCCCTGGAAAAAGACACTGTATCCTTATATGGTCTTCCTCATTTATCATTATGCTTACAGCTTCATCATTACGAAGGAGAACAAAACTATTTCTTACATCCTTGGCCATCTGCGGGCTGATAATATGTTTTTCAACACATAGCTGTCTTTCCAGGGATTCCATTTCTTCTAACTTTATAAATGTAAAATCCTTGAACTCCCCTTTATGGTTGCCGACTACCCTGTTTACCTCGTTAAAAATTTTTTGCGTTTGAGTATCAGAGGCCAGGTAAGGAAAAGGAATATTTTTAATGTTTCTGGCCAGGCGAACCCTGCTGGTCAAAACAACTTCAGAATCCGGCCCGGTTCCTTCCATCCATTTACTTAAGTTCTTCACCCAAAATTTATCTTGAGCCATACTTACTCCCCCCCGCCTTCTGTATCTTTTTCCAGCTCTCGAATTTTATCCCGTATCCTGGCAGCCTCTTCAAATTCTTCATCAGCAATTTTCTTCTGCATATCCTTACGAAGCTGTTCCAGCTCTTTTTTTACCTTTATAGCCGACCCGGAACGCTGGGGAACCTTCCCTGTGTGACGGGTGCTGCCGTGTATTCTTCTAAGAAGCGAGTTTAGCTTTTCTCCAAAGGATTCATAGCAATCACTGCACCCCAGCCGACCTATCTGACTGAACTGGGCATAGGTCAAACCACAGTTATTGCACTGAATCTTGGTTTTGCCTGGAATACCTACAGGTGTTTCAAACCCGTCAAAATCAAGAAGACCAGCAAAAAAATGATGTATTGGAAATTTCGGCTCAAAAGCAAATTCCAGCTCTCCCTTTTCACTGGCGCACTGCTGACAAAGATGAATTTCCGTCTTTTTGTCGTTAACTATTTTGGTAAGATGTACCGTAGCGGGCATCTTATTACACTCTTGGCAAAGCATACCCATAACCCTCCTTAATTCTATTAAATTTAAAGATTTTTATTTTTTTTAATCTGTTATAACAGCTTTCAGCATTTTTATTAATAGCTGCTTTTTTAAATCTGCGGAAAAGGGGCTATTAGGGAGCACATCTAATTCTCTAAGAGCTGCTTCCATTATTTTTGCTTCCCGTCTAGTTACCGTTTTCTCCTTATAAAGATGGAGTACAATGTTTAACACCTGGTCTGTGCTTAAGCTTTTCCCTTGCAGTTCATTTATGATATCTGAAAGATTGTTAAACTTCAGTGGACTTATCCTGGTTATCCGGATATAACCTCCGCCACCCCGGCGGCTTTCTACTAAAAAGCCCTTGTCCGGTGTAAACCTGGTTGATAGAACATAGTTTATCTGAGAAGGAACACAGCTAAATTTTACAGCCAATTCTCCCCGCTGAATAAGAATATATTCCCTGGAAGAGAGCTCCAGTAGCTGTTTTAAATAATATTCTATGCAGTCAGCTAAATTAGAGATGCTCTCACCCCCTCACCCAGTAGTTTGACCTTCTTTGACCTTTCGTATTCTATAATATATTATTTTATTATTTTTTCAAGGGCAAATTTTCCTCTTATATCTTTATTTGAGCTCATTAGATCTTATTATTTCTTTCTTATGCTAAATTTATTAGAATTTGACCCTAATGTGTTTTCATTAAAAAAAGGCACTTTTTATTGTGCCTTTTTTTGCTTTATAATAATTTTTTAGGAGCCACTTCCCACAGTAGAGTTATCATGTCGGTAAAAGGGGAAAAGCTTCTTATCACCTCTTCTCCATCCCAGGTCAATTCCAGGACCTCGTTAATGGATATGATTTTTTGAAAAAGCTCTCCTGCTTCAAATTCAGAAGGAACTTGAAGTAAAAAAGACAGAGTGATAACCTCTGACTTGTAAGCCTCCATATACTCTGCTTCATCCATATCCAGGTGGGTTATATTTATATGAAGATCACCAAAAACTGCACCTATTCTCCCTAAAAGTCCGGGTTTATCTACAGCTAAAATGTAAAGCTCCTTTAAGCGCCGTTTTTTGGTCAAGTGACCTTCCACATGTTTCAAGATATAAAGGCTGGTTAGAAGTATGACAGCGGTTACTAAAGCACCAACATAAAATCCACTGCCTACAGCCAGACCTATAATCGCAACCACCCATAAGCTGGCCGCTGTAGTTAACCCCCTGATGGTATTTCCGTGGCGCAGAATAGTGCCTGCTCCCAGAAAACCTATTCCACTTATAGCATGGGAAGCAATCCTGCTTGGATCGGCTCCCCTGCCTATTTGGCCCAGTTCACCGTCAAAAGCATGGGTAGAAATAAGCATGACCAGGGCACAGCCCACGCAAACCAGAATATGAGTACGGAGGCCCGCTGGCCGGTTATGCCTTTCCCTTTCATAGCCCACCAACCCTCCTACAAGCGCAGATATTATTAATCTTATTATAAGTTCAGCATAACTTAAGCTCACTCCAGCACCCCTAACATGTTTATACTATAATGACATTATATTTTCTTTCCCCTAAAAGGTCAACGCTATTATCGGAATTTTCAAATATTTCAGTTTCTTTCTCATTTTTCACCTTTGCAAATCATGCCATATTAATTTAAATTTTCGGGCCTGTGCCGTAATATCCTGGGCTCCCACTACTGCTGATACTACGGCTGCTCCGTCAGCCCCCGCCTCAATAACCTGAAAAAGATTATCCAGGGTTATACCTCCAATAGCCACTACCGGAATGGAAACAGCTTTTTTTACCTCTCTAAGATTATTCAGCCCGATAACAGGTGCAGTGGCTTTTGCAGAGGAGGGAAAAACAGCTCCTACACCCAGGTAATCTGCTCCCGCCTCCTGAGCCAACCGGGCCTGCTCCAGATTTCTCACAGTAGCCCCAATAATCATTTCCGGTCCTGCAATCCTCCTGGCCAGGGGAAGGGGCAGATCCTCCTGACCCAAATGAATACCATCCGCCTCCAGAGCCATAGCCGCGTCCAGCCGGTCGTTTACAATAAAAAGAGCATCCTTCTCCCTGGTCAGGGTTAAGATTTTCTCCCCCTCCTCAACCAATCTTCCCGCCGAAAGCTCTTTATCCCTTAATTGTATTACCCCTGCCCCACCCTCTAAGGCCAGAGCTGCCGTTTCACTATGAGAACGCCCCATGGATACAGAAGCATCCGTAATAACATATAACTGCCAATCAATATTTTTCATCGGATAACAACACTCCTACTGCTTTAGTTAATATTATACTATAAATACTCTTATTTTTTAACCAGTACCTTGTCCAGAACTCTATCGATATTTTGTTTTTCCGTCACAACCTGTTCAAAAATATCCCCTGTTTTTTCCAGACGGTCTTTAACATTTGTAATATTAAAGTCTGAAGAAGATTTTATTTTCTTTTCCTTGGATTTCACTCCATAATAAAGGCATAGATACAGGGGCGCCCTTTAAGGGTCTTACACTGTAAGGGGCATTAATGGTTTTTCCCCATACATTCTGCAGATAATCTAAATAAATTTTCCCTTCTCTTTTATCTACTTTTCTTTCCAATGTCGTTATTTGTGGATGAAGCTGGTGAACCCTCCGACAATAATATTCCACAAAATCTCTTACTTCTTCATAAGTGTATTTAGGCTCTAAGGGAGCATATATTTGTAAGCCGGTGGCCCCGGAAGCTTTTGCATAGCACTTAATCCCCTCTTTCTCCAGTAACATTTTTATGGAAAGAGATACTTCCATAACCTGACTAAACGTAGAATTTTCCATGGGATCCAGGTCAAATACGGCAAAATCAGGAAACTCCAGGCTGTTTAAGCTAGAAAACCAGGGGTGAATCTCCACGCAGGCCTGGTTGCCCAGCCAAACCAGGGTTTCAGCGTTATCCACCAGAATATATTTAGTTATTTTTTCTTGCTTCCTGGAGGGCACAGGAAAGGTTTTTATCCAGGAGGGTGCATCGGAAGGACAGTTTTTTTGATAAAATCCCGGCCGGTCCACCCCCTCCGGAAACCTTTGAAAAACCACAGGCCTGTTTTTCAGGTATTTTAACAAAAAGGGAACTATATCCAGGTAATATTTTATCAGGTGATACTTTGTGTAACCCTCCCGGGGCCACAAGACTCTGTCTATATTAGTAAGCCTTATTTCCTTACCGTTAACCTGCAGAAAATTTGTCATAGACTCGACTCCAATCTTTACTTTTTTTAACTATAATGTACACTCATCGGGTTCACCGGTAGTAAAACCTTTAATGGAGGGAGCCCTGAGCTTTAAATCCGGGGTCCATTCGGTATATTCTACCCACAGAGCCAGACTGGGCATAGTCCAAAGGGGCTTAATGCTCTGGGAGGGAGGGTTGATAAAAAAAGGCTTATGGGTTACTCTCTCTTTTAAAAATTCATACAAAGCTAACCACTCCTTATCTTTTAAGCCGGTACCTGCCCTTCCCAGGTAAAGCAGTCCCTGTTGGGAGTATGCCCCTACCAGCAGAGAGGACAGGCTTCTGTTCTTTGCTGTAAAACCACCAATAGTGCATAGCTGCCGCTTCTTAACCTTAATTTTCCACCAGTTCCTGCTTTTTTTGCCGGAAATGTACGCACCCCTTTTATCCTTGGCCACAACACCTTCCAGATCCTGTTCCTTAACCCGGTCTAGCAGCCGGGAACCATCCAGGAAATTATCTGTAATTTTTAAAAAGCTTTTTTCTTTTGCTACTTCCCTTAAAATTTCCTGTCTTCTTTCAAAGGTATAATCCATCAGGGATTTATCCTCTAGATATAAAATATCAAAAACAAAATACGTAACCGGTAGTTTTTCTTTTAAAAGACTTATCTTGTTTTCCTTTAACGTAAGATCCCTTTCTAAAATTGAAGGAAAGCTGGGCTTTCCCTCTTTTAAAACTGTCATTTCCCCGTCCAGGACAACTTGAGAGGAATCCACCAGGGAAGGAAGCCGGGACAGTTCCGGGTACTGCATGGTTCTGTCCCTTAACCTTCTGTTTTGTAGGCGCACCTGCCCTTCCAAAATAAAAGCCAGCATCCTTACTCCATCCCATTTAACCTGGTAAACATACTGTGGACCTTCCGGAAGGTCCCTCCGGGAAGCCGGTTCCATGGGAGGAATATTTTTATTAAACACTTTTTTCTTCCCTTTTATCTTCAGTCATATCTACACTGGCCTTTAAAGCTTCCATAAGATCAACAATTTTTGCTTTTTCCGGTACCTCGGGCACTTCTATTTCCTGCCCTGCTACTTTAGCCTGGATCGCCTCCAAGATCCTTTTCCGATACTCGTCATTGTATTTTTCCGGCTCAAAGTAAGCTTCCAGGTTATCCACCAGCTGCCTGGCCATTTTTATCTCATTCTCATGCACGGTTACCCCCTTATCCTCTACCGGTACCAAATCGGTTTTTCTAACCTCATCGGGGAAAAACATGGTTTCCATAGTAAGAATATTATTGTGAACCCTGATGGCAGCCAGACTTTCTTTAGACCTTATAGCTACCCTGGCAATAGCAATCTTCCCGGTTTCTTTCATGGTTTGTACTAGTAACTGATATGGTTTTTCCCCGGTTTCTCCCGGTGCCAGGTAGTAAGTTTTATCAAAATAAACAGGGTCTATCTCCTTTAAGTCTACGAAGTCAAGGATATCTACCGTACGGGACCTACCCTGGGGAAAACGTTCCAGCTCTTCTTCATTAAATATTACATATTTCCCCTTTTCATACTCATATCCCCGGAGGGTTTCTTCCCAGGTCACTTCTTCCCCACAGGAAGAACACACCCTTTTATATTTAACAGGAGCCTTGCATTTTTCATGAAGATAGCTGAATTTAACATCTTTTTTTTCCGTTGCTGAAAAAAGCTTAACGGGAATGCTTACCAGTCCGAAACTGATGGCGCCTTTCCATATAGAACGCATAAAAATACCCCCATTTAAAGTTGTTATTCTATCTTTTGAGTATAAATGCTTTCTATACATCAACTTTAAATGAGGGTATATGTATTTTTTAATAAAAGCTTTGTCCTGCAGTAGCTCTATTAACCCAAAACTTTATCTATTATACTTTTTAATTCTTCCTTTTCTTTAAATCCTACAATTGTTTCTTTAGCTTCACCGTCTTTAAACATTATTAAAGTAGGTATGCTCAAAACTTTGTAATTGGTAGCCGTCAGGCTGCTTTCGTCCACATTAACTTTTACAATTTTGATTTTCCCCTGGTACTCCTCAGCTAACTCTTCTAAAACAGGAGCTAGCATCCGACAGGGACCGCACCACGGTGCGAAAAAATCCACCAGAACAGGCTCATCCGCCTGCAAAACCTCTAAATCGAAATTAAAATCTTTAATTTCTAATACACCAGCACTACTCATTTATTTTTAACCTCCTGACTATTGCATGATTTTATGACTTTTTTATATAACTTTTTGCTTTATTTGCAGCAACGGCACCGTCTGAAGCAGCCGTTATAACCTGCCTTACCTTCCTTTGACGAACATCCCCTGCTGCAAAAATACCGGGCACAGATGTTTCCATGTTTTCATTGGTTAATATATAGCCTTTACCATCCATTTCAACTGCGGAATCCTCTAAAAAGAAAGTGTTTGGCTGCATCCCGACATATACAAAAACCCCGCTAACCTCCAACGACCACTCTTCACCGGTCTTGTTATCAAATAATACTGCCTGCTCTACCAGGTCTTCTCCGGCTATTTCCTTTACTATGGTGTTCCATAAAAATTCAATTTTATCATTCTCCAAGGCCTTTTCCTGTAATCTCTGTTCCGCTATTAATTGACCCCTGCGATGGACGATATACACTTTTTCTGCAAACTGAGTTAAAAAGATGGCTTCCTGAACTGCCGCGTTACCACCACCTACTACTAAAACTTTTTTACCCTTAAAGAAAGGTGCATCACAGGTGGCACAAGTAGAAATCCCCCGGCCCTTAAATTTTTCTTCCCCCGGAACGCCTAAAGAACTATGGCTGGTACCGCTGCTGACAATAACGGCTTTGCTGCGATACTCTCCCTTATCCGTTGAAATTACTTTAACATCCCCCTGGTCTGCTATCTTGGAAACTGTAGCCCATTTTATCTCAGCACCTAAGTTCTTTGCCTGTTTCTCAAAAAGTTCTCCCAGCTCTGCCCCTGTAATTCCCTCTGGAAAGCCGGGATAATTCGTAACCTTTTCGGAAACTACTATATAACCTCCTACAGCAAACTTTTCCAAAACTAATACAGACAAATTAGCTCTACATCCATAAATAGCTGCAGTTAAACCAGCAGGGCCACCCCCAACTATCAGCAAATCATAATCCAAACAAATCACACCCCCTAAAAATTAAATACTATCTGATAAACCTAATCGACCCCGGGTATACCGGGTTAAAAGTGCGGGAAACTTCAAGCAAATATCTTTCATCATTGGTTCATACCCACCTGTGTTCTCCATAATGTTGGCTATATGTTGAACTAAAAAAGGATTATACCGTACAAGTTGAGACGGAATGTTTTTCTTGCCCAAAACAATGGCTGTTACCAGGGATAACCTGAATTCTTTTAGAAAGTCATTATAGCACCTGGAGGTATACTGATAACCTATATCCTCTACCTTCCCTTTTTCTAAACCCCGGTAGATTTCTTCTACCAGTATGCGCCCACTTTTCAAAGCAAAATATATGCCTTCCCCTGAAAAGGAATCTACAAAGCCTGCAGCATCTCCTACCAAAAATACTCCCTCTTTGGAAATGGTTCTCTTAAAACCACCGGCAGGGAGATAGTATCCCTTTACCTTATAGTTTGCCAGGTCCAAATTTTTATACCTGCTTAACTTGTCCAGCCAATTGTGAAAAACAGAAAAAGCTTTCTTTTGACCAAATTTCGAAGTCCCGATACCTATATTTAAATAATCGTTATGATGAAACAACCATCCCATACTAAAAGGATAAGAAACACCGTAAAGCTCGGCGATCTCCGGATCAATATTTTTCTCAGACCCATGACAGGGAATATCAACAAAGAGGGTAAAACCCAGGTCCCACTTTTTCCATTTCTTCCTTATCCCCGATCCTTTTAGCTACCCGACTATAAACGCCATCAGCCCCTACTAAAAAACGAGCATTTACCTTACCTTTAGAGGTGTTTACTATAAACAATTCCCGATTTTTATCATAATCTTTAACTTTGGTATCATCTACAATAACAGCTCCAGCTTCTTCAGCTTTTTTAGTGAGAAATGCATCAAAATTACTTCGTTTTACCGTTTTTCCTATAACTCTAGGAGTTTTCTCGGTAGACTCTCTGAAATCAGAATCAATAAGTTTTATTCCTTTAATATTACTGGCGACCAGGTTTTCCGGCAATTCATAATCCAGCTCCTGTAGAGCCTTATTACTAATTAACCCCGCACAAGGCTTAACCCTTGGAATTTGCTGCTTTTCCAGTATTATAACTGACAAACCCTTCAAAGCCGCCTGTCTGGCCACTGCTGCTCCGGCAGGACCGGCTCCCACTACCGCAATATCATATTTCACATTTTCACCTCGTTAAGAGTAAGGCTAAAGCCTTTTACCTAAAGCTAAAATCCTATACATTTTAACACTATCTTTTTTTAATGTTAACCTACATATTACTTTTTTTCAAGTAGGAAAAAAGGCTTGTCCAAAAGTTTACTCAAAAAAAAGCTTGCGACGAACCGGCTTGAGTTTAATTCCAGTGACTATAAGTGTGGAATTATCAAGGCCTTAAGGTCCAAATCAGAAAACCTTTAGGCAAAAGGCCTGACAAATGAACCCGTCGTCGCAAGCTCTACTATTATAATGCCCAGATGTAATTCAATTATACAAACTTTTTAAAAAAATTTTCGAAGGCACCCCGCCTTAATTTTCCCAAATCCTATGTGATCAAACAATGTTTCATATATATATTAAAAGATTAAACGTTTAAGCTTATGTCCAACGCCCTTAAATGGTGGGTTAAGGCACCAACAGAAATATAGTCAACTCCGGTTGCAGCTACTTCTTTAATATTTCCCAGGGTTATACCTCCGGAAGCCTCTACAAGGGCTCGCTTATTAATGATTTTCACTGCTTCTTTCATTTCCTCCAGAGTCATGTTGTCCAACATTATAATATCTACCTTCTCTATCAAGGCTTCTTCTACCTGACTAAGATTATTGACTTCAACTTCTATTTTCACTGTAAAGGGGACTGTTTTTCTTATTTTCTCTACAGCATTCTTTATGCTTCCTGATGCCTTGATATGGTTGTCTTTAATCATAGGCGTATCATACAAGCCAAAGCGGTGGTTGACCCCTCCTCCGACAGCAACAGCATGTTTTTCTAAAATTCTTAGGCCGGGAGTTGTTTTCCGGGTATCCGTTATCTTTACCGGATAATCTTTTACCCTATCTACATATTCCCTGGTCTGGGTAGCTATACCGGAAAGCCTTTGTAAAAAATTCAAAGCTACCCTTTCAGCCTGAAGCAATCCCACCGTGGGCCCTTCCACTTCTGCTAAAAGCTTGGGAGGATCTTGAACTTCTTCCCCTTCTGTAAATTTCCCAATTAACTTTACCCCGGGATTAACCATACTAAATACCAGTTTAGCAACATCCAGGCCTGCTATAATGCCTTTTTCTTTACCCACTATCTGTCCCCTGGAATTATGATGCTCAGTAAAAATATTTTCCGTTGTCATATCCCCTTTACCTATGTCCTCATTCAAGGCGTTTATAACTATTTCTCTCACCAGTTGATTTTTAATCAATCCAATTCCTCCTTTCTTTCCCTGGAAAGCGAAAACACAAGGTGCTTCTGCCAGTTTTCCTTTTTAGATGGAAAGTCCTGCCGGTAGTGTGCGCCCCTACTTTCTTCCCTTAAAAGTGCAGCACGAGCAGTTAAATTGGCTAAGGTAATAATATTTTTTAGCTCAAAACTTTCCTTATCTAAAATATTATATATTAATAAATCTTTATTTTCTTCAATGAAGTTTAATGCCTGTTTAAGGGAATCTTGCGAGCGAATAATTCCAACCTTCTCAAAC
>SL_8KL_010_SEDDRAFT_10003315_pt1 | contig 13321 bp, 16 predicted proteins | sample SodLakKL_010_SED_4_FD_11160 | JGI IMG/M metagenome (IMG submission 11160) | reverse complement strand
GCGCACCACAGTACCACAGAGCACGCTGGTGGACTTAACTTCTGGGTTCGGAATGGGACCAGGTGTTTCCCCACCGCTATGGCCGTCAGTTGCTCGTTGAATTTCTTAATAGCAAGAGGTATTTATGCCTTTCCATACTAACAAACTTTCTTCGACCACAATACTTTTATTACCCTTCCTTCTGTAATATAACACGGTAATTAAACCAAGAGGCGATCACATTGGATGTTTTGTTTGAAACGATGCTTTGGCTAGGTGCTATCTTTTTGTTGTTGGGTTATTTATCGGAGCGCAAAAAACATCTTTTGAGAACCTACGGATATCTCCTGCTGGGCATCTTTTGGATTGGGGTAGTCCCCTATTATCTGGCGATAAACGATTATTTCAACGCAGCCCTATCCTTAATAGCTCTACCTCTTTTCGCTTATTTTGCATACAATGAATACCTATCTAAGAAGTGGGATGAAGATCCAGAAGTTATGCGATTTCTTGCCGGTGGTATTTCGATCGCAACCTTGATATATTTTGGTGTTCAAAGGATACCCTTTTTAACGGGTTTCCTGATAAGAATAGTCACAGAACATACCATCTTTTTTACAGATCTTATGGGATATGATTTTACCATTGAAGCCATCGATTACGCTGGAAATCCTCTTTTCTATCGGACGAATTATGGTGAAAATATTAGGGTTACTCTTGATGGCATCAATATCGCCATCATTTTAGCCTGTACTGGTCTTCAGGTCATGGCCGCAGCTACTGGTCTGATAACCTCTACGAAAGCAAAGTTAAAACCAAAAATCATCAGCCTTTCGATAGTTCTACCGACCGTCTACATCGCAAACGTTGCTAGAAACGTGATGATCATCTATCTAACATATGAAAACATCGTTTCATTTGAAGTAGCTCATAATGAGATAGCAAAAACAGGTTCCGTCATAGTTTTGATAGTCCTGCTTCTGATAGTGTTCGAGATAATGCCAGAATTTTACGATAACATAATAAATGTGGTAAAACTCCCAAAACGTGAACCTATCCGCCAGAAACAACAGGAAGAATCTTGAGGTCCATATCTTCTTCCAGCTCATCGTCTAGAGGTATTGGTTCTCCATCGCAAAGAATTATGACCGAGTCTATATGGTGATCAAGCTTTTCTAACACAGCAGATACCCGACTCCCCTCTGGGACTTCGACCTTTCCGTGATCTTCGATATTTACTTTCATCATCTCCAACGATAAAAGGAGGATATATTTAAATCTACATGGAAAAATCCCCTACTGCCTATTTCGTAGATAGACTGTGACCTCACTAGACCTACTATTTTAATTCCTCTTATTTTACTAGATTCGACCTCACTAAACAATAAAAGATATATACACACTATTTCTTTTTGTAAAGGGTTAAAAATATAAAGGTAAAATTAATGCTCAAGGTAAGGAAAAGATATCTTGAACGAACAGAGCATCTCGAAGGAGAGTAAAAGGATGGTAAAACATACTGAAGGACGTTCTAGACAAGATGAAGAGACCATGTCAAAGTTCAGAAACACGCTCTCCGAACTCAAATTACTTTTGAAGGTAGTCACTTATCTAGGCATAAAAACAAAAGACGAACGTGGTAAAGAAACGATCAATTCTGCTGTTAAGAGCGCGAAAGGCGGAGACCTCCAGAAGGCAGTGGATTCACTCGAAGAGAGTTGTGATTTTCTTAAAGAGAAGATAGATGAAACTGTTGAAAGGGAGATCGAAAAGATTAAATCCGTAGAAGGAATGAACGAGGACGATTCAGGACATCAACATATAAAGAGAGCTATATCTAAACTAGAAAGGGCTAAGGAGAATAAAGAGTACGAGGACTTACCCGATCTATTATTCGAAGCCTGGGACAAGGTAAGGAAGAGATAGAAAAGGAATCGAACCACTATCGCTCCCTTTTGACCTCTTCAAATCCTTTCTCTAGTGCTTCTACATTGAGTTCCTTATACTTTTCAGGGAATTCTCCCCTAACCGTTTTCTTTAACCCATCTATATCGATTTTTTCAGATACTCCGGCAAGAGAACCGAGCAATACCACATTTGCGGCCTTTGACGTTGCTATGTCTTCCGCTATTTTTCCCGCAGGTACCTCATAAACGGATCCAGATGTTTTCGGTATCTCTTCCACTCTCGAACCGTCCACAATCAGTGTGTCAACTTTTTTAACGGTATCCTCCCACTCATCTAAAGTATCCTGATACATGACCAACAGATAATCTGGCATATCGATGACCAATTCATCGAGTTCCTCTTCATCAGCTATGACATCCGAATAGGCTATACCGCTTCTGACCGCCGCAGAGTAAGACCTCTGTTGGGCTACATGATATCCCTGTTCTATAGATAAAGATGTACCGAGTATGGTCCCCGCTCTTACAGTCCCCTGTCCGGCCCATCCACCGATTCGAACCTTTATCATTTCAAGTCACCCCCTACATCTTTAATCTGTCTGTATATCTGTTCTGTAAGTTCGGGTCTATCCAATTCAGACAATGTCCCTACGAAGATTTTATCGCTCTCCTTATCTTTGCTCGTATTTTCTTTATACCATTGGAGCATCTCTAGTCCGTTCATACCCTCCTTTTTACCTTTTCTAGTAGGACACTGAGTCAGGATCTCGATGAAGGAGAAGCCTGTGGTGTCTATCGCCTTTTTCACTTCTTTTGTGAGGTCTTTCATGTGGTAGGTGGTCCATCTTGCCACGTGTTCCGCTCCTGCCGCCTTCACAACCTCTGCAACTTCAAAGCTCGATGATGGATTTCCGTATGGAGTGGTCAAAGTCTTCTCTTCGTGTTCTGTCGTAGGAGCCACCTGGCCCCCGGTCATAGCATATAGGCCATTATTTATCATCAGAACGTTCAGATCTATATTATTCCTAGCTCCATGGATGAGATGGTTTCCACCAATGCCTGCGCAGTCACCATCTCCCGACACAACCATGACTTCTAGATCTTTGTTTCCTATCTTGACACCGGTAGCGAATGCTATAGCCCTTCCATGTGTGGTGTGTAAAGTGTCAACTCTCCAATGAGGTGAGGGGATCCATGCGGCGCAGCCTATCCCACTGACCGCGACTATATCTTCTTTTGAAATGTCGCTATCTTCGACCGCTCTAGACATAGAATTTAAGACCATACCTCCACCACAACCTGGACAGAATGGTGAAGGATGTCTTCTGATATATTTTTCTTTTATATCCTTAGCTTTTATCATTTGACCACCTCCTCAACTCTATCGTATATCTGGCTTATAGTCGGAAGAGAATTCAATCTATCATAGATGTGTAGATTTTCAGGTGGAACAGCCCGTTCAACTTCCATTCTGTATCCTCTAAGAGAGAGTTCCGCGAGTAAAACCTCTGAATTTTCACCTATCTCTCTCAATCTCTTCTCAGGACTAGGCCACATCACCTTCGGTCTGAAAAAACCAACTTTATATCCATCCTCTCTCGCCTTTTTTACAGCACCTCGAGCGGGTCTTGACATCGAACCGTAGGAGATTACCACTAGATCAGCATCATCTATCTTCCATTCCTCCCAATCTTCTATTTCTTTTCGATTGTCTTCGATCTTCGAAACCTGTCTTCTCACCAATCGATCTTGAGCCTCAAAGCTTGAAGTGTCTCTTGTACCGTCTCCAAGATGAGTTGAACCGGTAACTAATAATTCCTTTCCATCTCCAAAATCCGGCATCGGAGGAACATGGTCTTCTCTATCAGTATCGAAGTACTCCTCCTCGCTACCCTCGGGCCTTCTTCGCTCTACTGTTTCTACGTCACCAGGTATCTTCACTTTTTCTCTCATGTGACCTACACCAGCGTCAGCTAACAGAACAACAGGAATCCTGTACTTTTCAGCTAGATTGAAAGCTCTAACAGTTAATTCGAACATCTCTTGAGCAGAATTGGGAGAGAGCGCGATGATCTCATAATCGCCCTGACTTCCGAAGCGGGCCTGCATGACATCTCCAGTACCCGGTTTGGTTGCCTGACCTGTCGAGGGGCCCGCTCTTTGGACGTTGACTATCACACACGGGGTTTCCGTCATAACCGCGTAACCAACATTCTCCTGCATCAACGAAAAGCCTGGTCCGCTGGTAGCTGTCATGGACTTTAGACCCGTCCACGAGGCACCTATTATGGAAGCGATGCTGGCTATTTCATCCTCCATCTGTACGAATCTACCACCCACTTTTGGCAGTTCTTTAGATAGGTGATTCATCACTTCAGAAGCAGGTGTAATTGGATAACCAGCATAGAAACCACATCCGGCTCTTAAAGCCCCCTCGGCACAGGCGATATTTCCCTCCATGAAAAATTCTCCAGTTTCTTTCATTTTTCTTCCACCTCAATGGCAAAGTCGGGACAATAAAGTTCGCATCTTCTGCAAACTATACATTCATCTTCTGCTACAACTACAGCAAAATGATTACCATACTGGTTCAGATCTTCCGATTCGCCGAGAACATCTTTCGGACAAAATTTTATACAGATCCCGCAACCGGTGCAAAGTTTCCTATCGATATCTATCTTAATATCATTAGACATCCTATCGGTTGGGCAAAAACCCGATGGATATAAACCTTTTCGATATTCACTGTCTAGAATTCAAGAAGGGGGCCATTTATCAGTTTGAAGGAGCTTTTTTTGCTGTTGAACCTGTGGAGATTTTGGATCGGTCTTTGTTCCACATCTCGTACATCTAAGTTTTCCTTCATCGGTATACTCGGCTTTGTTATAACCACAGCTTTGACAAACGTAACCTATCGTGACTCCAGCAGTATGATCTTTCACTTTTCTTTCTTCCTCAAATTTTTCTTTTTGCCTTACCTTTTCTTTTTCCCGCTCTTCCGGAAGCCAATGTAAAAATTTTGTGATATATTCATATGTGTAATATAATCCAACAGCCATCCAAAATAGTCTCATAAAAAATAATATTAAATTGATATCAGGAGCATCAAATAATATACCTGGTACGGAAAAATAGTTCCAAACGAAATGCAGCAATATTGCTGAATGTATACCATCTTTCACGAATAGATAACCAAAAAAGATACCTACAGGTATGACCCAGAGTATCTGGAGGGGATCCCATCCCCACGCAGGAAGATGGGCCAAAGCAAAGACGATAGAAGAAATTATCACCAGTGTTACAGAAAAGCTCTCCTTGAAACCGAACCCTCCGAGAAGATATTTGGTGAAATTTTTCTTCCCTTTAGCTAGAGCGTAAATCACCATAGGGAGGCCTATATAGGCTATCCTGACTACTATCTCTTCCCAGACCGCTGCCTGTGTCGGCCCGAAAATTCTCATCCATGCATGCATATCTTCGTCAGGCCTTTCTATCCCTCTTCCTACGAGTTCCAGCATCAAGAGATAGACCGTACCGATAAAAATTATAGCAGTGAAGACGGTCACCAATCTCATGATTGGGGAGGATGTTGCTCTGCTATCTTTATCAAGCTTTCTAAATTTTCCTCTAACCACGTTTTTCATGTATGATACGAGGGCTTCCCACCCCGTATAGAATATGAATGCATAAGATAACAGTATAGCGCCAAGAATGAACAAGAAATATATCGCAAAAGTATATCCACTAATATATGTTAGACCCACTGGTAAACCACCTATAACGACCAATATGACGTTCTCATTGACGAGGGTTTCCGGCAAGATCAACTGGGCTGAGAGCAGCATCAAGCTGGTATTGAATATCAGATATCCCAAAAACAAGATAACAGTTAGAAGAGTGGCTAAACCTTTCAATTTACTCATCTTATCATCAGTATCACTATCTCTTTGAGAGGGTACGGTATAACCACATTGAGGACATCGCCCTCTATTCATCTCTGACGTACAGCGTGGACATTCCATCGGTCTAACATTATAAAGGTGTGTATAAATGGTTTGCCTTTTGAAGGAAGTCAAACTTTTTGAACAGAAAAAATAAAAGAAAAGGGTTCGGCTATCTCTTTTTGATCTCTGTGGGTACGATCTTCTCAAGTTCGTCCTGCTGAACTTTCTCTTCAAGTTGTTCTCTTAATTTGAATTTTTGGACTTTTCCTCTGCCCGAGACAGGTAAGTCATCGGTTATTTCCACATATCTCGGAACCTTAGCACTTGCTATCTCACCGTAAACAAAATCGACCACGTCTTGAGCTGTTAGGTCGGATCCTTCTGTTGGAACGGCCGCAGCCGCTACCACTTCGCCGAGTTCGTCGTCTGGTACACCTACTACCGCTACTTCCTGAATCTCTTCGTGCTCTATCAGATATTCCTCGATCTCTCTAGGATAAACATTTAGGCCGCCAACGATCACCATATCTTTCTTCCTGCCGACGATCTCTACATAACCTCTCTCATCCATGATAGCTAAGTCTCCTGAGTGAAGCCAACCGTCCTCGATTGTCTGTTCGGTAGCTTCGGGTTTGTTGTAATATCCTTTCATAACGTTGTAGCCTTTGACCAATAGTTCTCCCGTCTCTCCCGGCGGGAGTTCGTTGCCCTGATCGTCAACTATCTTTATCTCCTGATCGGGCATGACTCTACCAACTGTTTCGACTCTATCTTCGACTGAATCATCGAACCGAGTCATGGTCACCCCGGGAGAGGCTTCTGTTAGCCCGTAGGTGATCGATACGTTACATCCCATATCATTTATCACGGATTTCATCGTTTCCACAGGACAACTCGATCCAGCCATAATGCCAGTTCTTAAGCTGCTAGTGTCGTAGTCTTCTTCTTTGAGAACCTCCAGCTCACGTATGAACATAGTAGGTACACCATGTATCATAGTAGCCTCTTCTTTTTCGACCAGCTTTAGTGCTTTGTGTGGTTCGAATTCAACGAGAGGGATCATCGTACCACCAAAACTAGCCATCAATGTTATGCTCATCACGTTCCCGAAACAGTGACTGAACGGCACAGGTATCACCAATTTATCATCTTCACTGGTTTGAAGTATCTCACCTTGATCATGTGCATTTTTGACTATCTGATAATGAGATAGCATGACGCCTTTTGGCTTACCTGTAGTTCCTGAGGTGTAGAGTATAAAGGTCACGTCATCTGGATCAGTATTTTCTTTTCTCTCGAGATAATCTTGATCTTCTTTCCAATCCTTCCCTTTTTCATAAGCCTCTTCGAATGAAAGGGAATCAAATTTATCGCTCTCGCCTTCCTTCAAGATCACCGTTTCCACTCTATCGAGATCTGTTTTCTTCTCTTCGAGTATATCTAAAAAGTTATACTTTCCATACTCCTCCGTGGTTATCACAGCCCTAGTATCGGAATCGTTGAACATGTATTCGATCTCCCCACCCTTATACCACGGGTCAGTAGGTACCACGACGGCTCCTATCTTCGGTATGGCGAACCAAGCCACGATCCATTCAGGGATATTCGGAAGCCATATAGCAACTTTGTCATCTCTTCCTATACCTCTATTCATCAGAAAATTAGCCAATCTCTCGGCTTTTTCGTTGAGTTCTTCATAAGTGATTCTTCTATCTTCAAATATGACAGCTTCTTTTTCCGGATTTTCTTCAGCCTTATCCTGCAACAATTGGCCTATAGTTGTTTTCATGGTTTTACACCTCTTGAACTGGCAATAAAAATAAAAGATATAAGTGTTATGATTCCTCCTATATAATTAAGCGATATTTTATTTTTTTCTACCTATAACTAAGTAACCTGTATGTCCCAACATATCATAAGAGGGACGAACCGATCCCTCTTTTATAACCATATCTCTCTGCAAGTTTTCGAAAGTTTTCACGTCTATGTAGTTTTGAGTTTTCATTTCTCTCGTAACTTTTTCAAGCTGATTCATGGTTGGTATATAAGATGAGAAATATCCGCCATCCTTCAAGATCTCTCTTCCTATATCCACAGCATTCCAAGGATCGGGTATGTCTAAAACGAAGGCGTCGATCTCTTCTTCTTCCACATCTCCGGTGACATCCCCGTGCTTGATAGAAGAAACTTCATCTAAACCCAAGTTTATCAGGTTCTTTTTTGCCCTTTTTATCGAACTTTTTCTTTTCTCATAAGTGATGACCTCTCCTTCAGGACGGACCATCTGACAGAGAACGGCGGTCAGTGCGCCAGAACCGGCTCCTCCCTCAACAACCCTCTTCCCACAGGTGAGATCACAGTAGGTGGAGATGATTCCTCCGATCCTAGGAAGGACGATCTGAGCTCCTCGATCTATCATATCCGGTATATCCTTCAAAGAAGGTTGAAGAAGATGGTATGTCTTTTTACCAAGATCTACTTTTTCTCCCCAATCCTCTCCGATGAATCTTTCAGTATTCACCACTCCTATGCCAGGGATCTTTTTTGTCTCGTCGTCTGCACGGCACAGGAGTTTTTCGTCATCCGTCCATAGAACCACGATATCTCCTTTTTCTATCATCTCGGGTCAACCCTTGTTCAACAAGAGGAGGAAAACCAAGGATATTTAATCTTATGCAAAGATAGGACGGACAAAACGATTTCGAGATAGTTGGGAAAACGATTTTAAAAGGTACTCACTTATCGAAAACAAATGGAAGACCTTCAGATAGTAAAAGAGTTCAGAGAGGATTTTTATTCTCTCGTCTCTCAGATACCAAGAGGGAGAGTTTCTACATATGGGAGACTTGCGGAAGCTCTCGGTGACAAGATAGCCGCTAGAGCCGTAGGGACCATGTTGAACCAAAATCCCTATTCTCCTAAGGTCCCATGTCACCGGGTTGTCAGGTCTGACGGGAGTTTAGGTGGTTTCGCCACGGGGGAAGAGAGAAAAAAAAGCTTACTGGAAGATGAAGGGATCAAGATCAAAAAAGGAAAAGTGATGAACTTCAATGAACTACTATTTTCCGATTTTGAGTCAGACTCGCCCTTAAAAAAACTTCGCCGTATACAGTTAGACGTAAAAGAAAAGATATCTCTTCAAAGCGCGTCCGAAAAAATGAACCGAATAGCTGGTGTAGACGTCTCTTATTCCCATCCTAAAGCTTACGCCGCCCTTTCTCTTTGGCGGGGAAATAAAGAAGTAGATATTTACACGGTTGAATGTGAAATAAAATTTCCATATATCCCGACCTACTTGGCTTTTAGAGAACTGCCTTCTCTGCTAAAACTCTTAGAGAAAGTCAAGATACAACCCGATATCATAATGGTAGACGGCAACGGTATATTACATCCAAATGGAGTTGGACTAGCATCACACCTCGGTGTAGAAACCGGTCTACCGACGATAGGTGTGGCAAAAAGCAAACTTTGTGGCAGGGTGGACGAGAAGGTAAATCAAAACAATCGGGTCTCAAAGGTAAAAGAGAAAGGAAAATTGATAGGTCATGCCGTTTTAGAGGGGGATAGGGCAAAAAACCCTATATACGTGTCTCCGGGTCATCATGTTTCACATCATCAATCTGTTAATGTGGTGAGGAAATATTGCAAATATAAGATACCAGAACCGATAAGAAAAGCACATAGAGAGGCCAAAAAAAGGAGGAAAAAAGATGGGTAAAATACCGTTGTTCTATCACGAAAAATATGGAGATTACAGTTTTGGAAGGTTCCACCCTTTCAATCCGAACAGATTCTCTAGATTTGTAGAAGAGATCAAAAAGGAGAAGAAGATGAATTCTAAAGTGGAGATAGTGGAATCTCCATCAGTAAATGATGAAGTTTTGAAAACGGTCCATGTGTCTGAGTATATAAGAAAAGTGAAAGAAAAAGAAGAGACCGGCGGATCTTTGACGATGGATACTCCTGTAAAAAAAGGTTCTCCTGACGCAGCACGAAGGATAGTTGGTGGTAGTCTTCAGGCGGCTAAAGCTATGGAAAAAACGGACTTCGCTATAAATCTAGGCGGCCTACATCATGCAGGACCTGATTACGGTGAAGGTTTTTGTATCTTTAACGATGTAGCTGTCGCTGCACAATATCTGCTCGATAAGGGAAAAAATGTTGTGATATTCGATACGGACGCGCATCAAGGCAACGGCACGATGGATATTTTTGAGAAACATCCTAGAGTTCTTTTCATATCGATGCATCAGGATCCCGCGACACTATATCCNGGTAGAGGATATATCAATGAAATCGGAGAGANGGAAGGGAAAGGTTACAAAGTCAACATCCCGATGCCGAGAGATTCGAACTCGGCCGATTATCATCACGCAATAGAGGAGATAGTGAAGCCAGTGGTTGATCAGTTCTCCCCTGACGTAATGATAAGGAACGGTGGTTCTGACCCACATCACGCCGATTCATTGACCGATCTCGGTTTGGACATGAGGGGTCTCAAGTATCTAGGAGAGATAAGTAGAAGCATTGCCAAAGATAACGGTGCGGGCTATATCGACCTGATGTTATCGGGCTATGGCCACAGAGTCGTAGAGGGTTGGAAAGCTATCACCATAGGTACTTTAGGTGTTGATCTTCCCGTACCTTCCGATCAGAAGATAAGTGATATCGACTACGATCCGAAGAAAAAATTAGTCGAAACCGTTGATGATCTGAAAGAAATTTTAGAGGATTATTGGGATCTGTAAAAAATCAAATTTTCGTAGTGATTTTACAGCCTTTAGACGTGACTATCACGGTGTGTTCCCGCTGACTTATCATTCCATTCTTTTTTTCGACCAGTACTGGATAATTCATCACAGTGCCGAATCTTTTCAATCTACTTAGCAATTCATCGTATTTTTTCCCATATCTTTTGCACCACCTTCCCGCAAAAGGCAATTTGTCAAAATTTTCATTGATCCAATCATAGAATTCAAGATCTTCTCCAGCTATATTCCTCTTCTTTTTCAGCCTATAGATGTCTCCTGCATCTGATTCTTCAACTCTCCCTTTTCCATCTGTAGCAAACGGCTCTACCGCAAGTACCATACCTTTTTTTATCTTCTTCCAACCTTTAGGCACATTGGGAATCGAGGTCCCAGTATGTAAAATATATCGCTTAAGTTCATGTCCCGTGAGATTGGATATCGGGTTGAACCCCCTATCTTGTATCACTCTCTCTATATTCTTACCTATGTCTCTAGTTCTCACACCAGGTCTGATAGTTTTGATAGCTATGTTGAGAGCCTCTTCAGAAGCTTTGATCAATGATTTTTGTCGGTTCGTACCGACCTCTAGGGTCAAAGCATTGTCCGCTATGAATCCGTCGATATGACATCCTACGTCTATCTTGACCAAGTCGCCTTTCTGGAATGTGTTTTCATCTTTTTCGACCGGCGAGTAATGAGCGCCGACTGAATTCACACTAATATTCGTAGGAAATGCGGGTTTCGCACCTTGACTGCGTATCACCCTTTCCGACTCATCTGCAATTTTAAGATAGTTAACACCCTCTTCACAGGCTTTTTTTGCTTCTTCTAGCGCCTTTCTAGCTATCTTTCCAGCTCTTATATATTTTTTAATAGTCTCTGAATCCAATCTTATCACCAAGTTCTTCTTTGCTTATAACGCCTTCTCTCAATACCTCTACGTCTTCATTCACCTTTATCACAGTACTTCCATCTCCATATTTACATCGACCGCAGTTCACATAAAGCTTAACTTTTCCCCCCAACTGGATATTCGCTGTCTTTATCTCTCGCGGTGCAGGCCTCCCATGTATATTTGCACTGGTAGACGTGATAGGTCCAAAATCATCTATGATCGCCTGCACCAAAGGATGATCAGGTATTCTGATCCCTTCCGTACCTTCGGAAGTGTCGACTACTAGGGTAAGAGGACCAGGCAAAAATTCTTCTCCGATCTCCCATGCAAGTTGAGGAAGATCAACAAATTCAGATGCGTGATCCAAACTTGCATAAGCTATAGAGATCTTTTTATCAGATGGAGCTTCCTTTATATCTCTAATTTTTTCCATCATGCCCTCCGCGAAGGGATCACCCCCAAGGCCATAAAGGGTTTCAGTCGGATATACAATACATTCACCATTTTTAAGGACTTCGTTCACCGTGGAAATAAGATAAGGCGAACAGTCTTGGTCGCATTCGTCCTCTTCACATTTGAACTCCATAATATCACTCAAAACATCTTGAGATTTTTCAGAGACTGTTCGATATGATCGCCCGCATTTTCTTCGACTACCGACATGTGACCAGGATAAAGAGACTCCACTTCAAGCCCGTTCAACTTATCTATAGAATCTACAAGTTCCTTTCTGTCACCCGTCGGTAGATCAGTCCTTCCAGCCCCGCCGTTGGCAAAGACTGTATCTCCCGAGAATAGTATCTTTTCATCCTCGTGGTAAAGACATATACTTTCTTCCGTATGGCCAGGGGTCAAAATCACTTCGAATCCTGAAAAAGTATCGAACTCCAATGTCTCGACTTCAAGAGGAGAGAAACTTTTACCGAAGCTGCTGGAAAGGATACTCATATCGTCGCCTTCACGTAGAGCTTCTGCCTCCTCACCTGCAGCGTATAGAGAGGCGTTCAGTTCATCTGATAACTTCCTCGCGTCTCCCACATGATCAATATGCCTGTGGGTGAGCACTATACTGTCGATATTCAAATCGCCAACTCCAGCCTTAACTCGATCGGCGGTGCCCATTCCAGCATCTACTAGAAAATTCTCCTCAGATTCGACCAAAAAAACATTGCAGGAATACCCTCTTCCCAAGAAACTCTTAACTTCCACGTTGACACTCACCTATAAACTTCAATGAATTTTTCGAAAGAACGGTCATAGGTCTCTTCGACATCGTCCGGGAACGCACAAGCTGGGAGCTGATTTTTGTCCAGATGATATTCTATACATTCGCAGCATATACCTTTCCTGGGACAACCTGGGTACGAGCAATTACATTTCTCGAGGTTCTTCTCTTTGTTGCATTCCATACTTTATCCTCTAATTGATTTGGAGAGTAGATTTCATTATTTATGGTTTTTTCTACTTATTAGGGTAATCGAGCGAAAAGATTAAAAGCAAAGTGTGGGTGGGTAAAACGATGGATGATTTCTGCGATAACTGTGGTACACTTATGAGATCTTTGGAGGGAAGACGCTTCTGCCCTAGATGTGAGAAAAGAAGCAATCAACTCACTCTTTTTTCAAAAGGTGATGGAAAATTTTCAACTGACGATACTCTTTTCCCGTTCAAAAACATAAGAGAAGGCCAGAAAAAATTCTTGGAAGATGTTGAAAAGACTTTTGAAGATCAGGAAACACTAATAGCCCACGCACCAACAGGTATAGGTAAAACCGCAGCCGTGCTTCCTCCTGCGGTAAGAAAAAAGAAGGATGATCAAAAGATATTTTTCTTGACGAGTAAACA
>SL_8KL_010_SEDDRAFT_10003314_pt1 | contig 13324 bp, 17 predicted proteins | sample SodLakKL_010_SED_4_FD_11160 | JGI IMG/M metagenome (IMG submission 11160) | reverse complement strand
TCGAGTTGTTAGAACAGTTCTCAAAAGCTCTAGCGGTCAATTACATGTTTTTGATTCCAGGGTATCTTTTCTTACATCTTGTTGTGACTTCTTATTACGAACCCGCTGGGGTGGAACCTTTGATCTACTCTCACGAACAGTATAATGCTCTGATCCTCCTTACCAACAGGCAGACGAATTGCATGCCCAGCGGTCATACCAGTATCCCTTTAACCATAACTCTCATAGCTCTTTACAGCGCAAAACTTAAACGTCTGGCTTTTTTTGGTATAATATTCGTGGCCTTCACACTTTTCGTCATAATATTCTTGGGCATACATTGGCTGATAGATATACCCGCCGGGATAGCCGTTGCCTTCTTCGCTTATTGGAGCACTTCCGCTGGAAAATTGGATCCCGTTTTCGATCCATTGATTGATGGTTTCAAAGACTTCACCGACAAGATATTTAAGTAAAAATCTTGATGGAATTCAAAGGAATTATATAGTTATACTCGATAACGTTTTTGCTGATATAATCATAATATAAGGTTGGGTAACAATGAGCGAGATAGAAAAAATCAAGGAAGCTATGGAAGATGTTGGCGTACCGAGCGAAGATCCGAAGGACCTGCCTAGATCCGAGAAGACTTTTCCCGATGGAGCGAACTATCGGATGGAGATCTCCGGGATCGAACGTCCCTCTACGTTGAGAGCGCTGATAGAGGAAAGGGAGAAAAGAGACATACCGATACACAGGTTGATATGTACCGTCATGGGTAGCACTTATCTGACGGATGACGAGCTCGAAGATTTCGCACAGCTGGCACACGACAACGATATGGAAGTCATACTCACACCTGGTCCGCGAGCAAGTTGGAACACCGGAAGACAGATCGCAACACCAGAAGGTGCGTTGTCCGGATTGAGGGTCAGAGGGTCTGATAATCTTGTCAGGGCTTTCAAAGACGTGAAAAGATGCATAGACTTCGGTTTCAGAGGCTTCTTAGTTACAGACGAAGGCATGCTGTGGCTGGCAAATGAACTCAAAAAGAAAGGTCTGATCCCAGAAGATGTGACTTTCAAAGTTTCAATATACGCGGGACATGCGAACGCAGCCGGCGGAAAGCTGTTGGAAGATCTAGGTGCCGGAACTTTCAACCCTCTAGGCGACATAAGTATACCCATGTTCGCGTCTATACGACAGGCTATAGACATACCCATAGACATTCACATAGAATTGGCGGAATCCATGGGCGGTTTCAACAGATTCTACGAAGGACCGGACATGGCCCGTGTAGCTTCACCATGTTACTTCAAGATCGAACCCGGTGAAGGTTTAGCGGCGACAGGAGGCATGTATAAGCCGTGGACCGATCCCGAGTTCCATCAATTCCTAACCAAGGAAAAGGTGAAACATGCGGAGATAATACACGATATAATCCAGGACGAATATCCCGAGCTCAAACTCTCTGAACACGGGGCCGACGATCTCTGTATACCTCAACCCTAAATCAGGGTGGGCTTCATGAATAAAGGTTTGGCCGGCGACTTTTCCTTGCTCAGAGGAGAGCCGCCCATCAAGTTCCTTACCAAAGCTAATCAGATGGAGAGAGAAGGTAGGGACGTGGTTCGATTCGAGATAGGGCAGCCGGATTTCGATACACCAGACAACGTGAAAGAGGCCGCTAAGAAAGCTTTAGACCAAGGATTCACCAACTACGTTCCCACNACCGGTATCCCCGAGCTAAAAGAAGCCATACNAGACGATGTGGAGAAAAGTAGGGGGTTTCGCCCTTCAGATGAACAGGTCATGGTTCTCCCCGGTGCTAAACCCGGGCTCTTTTTTGGACTCCTGGCGACCATACAGCGGGGCGACGAAGTGATCTATCAGAACCCCTTCTATTTCACTTACGATTCCATGATAGGCTACATGGGAGCTGAAAAAGTTCAGATACCGCTGCACGAAGAGGACGAATTTCGGATGACTCCTGAGCAGATAAAGGAGCGGATAACTGAAAAAACCGAACTGATACTGCTGAACAGTCCACAGAATCCCACCGGCTCGGTTCTAACTGAGAAAGACGTCAAGTCGATAGCGGAGATGGCGGAAGAGAACGACATCTACGTTCTTTCCGACGAGATCTACAGCAAGATGCTTTACGAGGGCTTGGAACATCACTCGCCCGCTTATCTGGATCACTGCCAGGAAAGGACCATCATGATAGACGGTTTCTCCAAGGCTTATTCCATGACCGGCTGGAGATTGGGATATGTAGTGGCGCCAGAAGATATAGTACACAAGATGGATCTTTTACTCGCGGATGCGGTTTCCTGTACCACTTCCTTCGTCCAAAAGGGCGGAGTCGAAGCCCTAAGGAATTCTCAGGATTTCGTGGACAGGATAATGGGCCACTTCGCTGAAAGAAGAGAAGCGATAGTTTCCGGTCTTAACGAGGTCCCGGGTTTCAGCTGCATCTACCCTAAGGGAGCTTTCTACGTTTTTCCGAACGTGAAAGAAACGGGTATGGAAAGCGAAGAGCTGGCGGACTATCTGTTAGACGAAGCCGGTGTCTGTCTTCTTCCCGGGACAGCATTCGGCAGTCAGGGTGAGGGGTATCTGCGCCTCTCTTACGCTGCGTCTCTGGACGAGATAGAAAAAGGTATAGAGAGGTTAAAGGAGGCCATGGCCAAAGTGATGTAAACTCTTTTTTCTTACCTTTTTTATATTTTTTAATGTTTTCGGGAAAGACATATATATATGATTTGCATTATCACTAGAAGAGGTGTGAAAATATATGTCAAGCCCGATTAGCGATGCTTTGTATGAAGCAGGAATAAGACTGAGAGGATTCGGTGAACCGTTCGCAGAGATGGAAGCACAATTTTGGGAATTTATGCCCGGCCTAGTATTCCTACTGGTATTCCTACTAGTAGGTTACGTGGTCAGTAAAGTGATTGCGGGGATATTTAGAAAGTTCTTGGAAAAGGTAGGATTTGAAAAGGCGATGAAGAAAGTAAGATTGGAGAAACATTTTAAGAAACTAGGCTTCGATACGGTGTCACATTTTATTAGTGTCTTCATATTCTGGTTCGTTTTCCTGATCTTTCTACAGATAGGCGTTGGAGCCGCAGATATCGAGATAATATCCGATATACTATCTCCGATAATACTGTTCATCCCTAGAGCTCTCATAGCTGCACTGTTGATAGTCATAGGTCTCTACGTAGGTACTCTGGTCTCAGAGATGCTCGTGAAGACTTTGAATAAGAGCGGTCTAAAGAAGTCCGTTAGAACTGTCGATAAACATCTGAAAGGTACTGGATACAGTCTGTTCAAGGTACTGGGAGTAATAGTGAAGGTGTGGGTCGTACTGTTCTTCGTTCAGGCTGCTTTGGATATACTAGCCATCAGAGCGCTGACAGAATTCATACATCCGATAATACTCTACTTCCCGCGAGTTATAGTGGCCTTCTTTGTGGTACTAGCGGGTCTGGTTATAGGCGACTATGTAAAGAAGCTGATAAAAGATTGGCTGGAAGAAGCCGAGATCGGCCAAACGCTTACGAGAGCTGACGACAAAACGATGGTAAAGGGATTATCTGCCTTAGGGATCGCTTTGACACTGGTAAAAGTGTGGATACTGTTGATATTCGTCCAGATAGCTCTTGATATATTGGCGATAGAGGCGCTGAACGCGGTGATGAATCCGATAATACTCTACTTCCCACGACTGCTGGTGGCTATAGCGATAGTGATAATAGGTCTGATAGTCACGGACTTCGTACTTAACATAGTACACAAGCTGTTAGATGAGATGGAATCCGAAAAATTCATCGAACCCGCCGAGGAGATAATCAAGAAGCCGGGAGTGATAATGAGATTCATCGATTTCCTAGTGAAAGTTACGGTGATGCTGGTCTTCATCAACATCGCAGTCGCTGTGCTGGGTATCGATATCCTAGCTGAATTGGTAACAACTGTGATACTTTGGATACCTAATCTTTTCGCCGCCGCTATCATAGTCCTCGTCGGTCTGTGGTTCTCAGGTTGGTTACACGATAGGGTCATGGAAAGCTCCAAGAAGTACGAACTTCCGTTTCCGACGATGGTTGCCAGTGCGGTGAAGTTCCTGGTGATATACATAGTCATAACCATGGCGTTGGCACAGATAGGCATAGAAGTTCCCGTACTTTACCTAGCCTTCGGCATAACTTTAGGCGCGGTGATGATCGGTATAGGAGCCGGCTTTGGATACGGTTTAAAAGGAGTCATGGCCAACATGGGTGGTTACCTACAGGCGAAGGAGCTAGTGAAACCTGGTGAGAAGATAAAGGTTGGAGAATATACTGGTAAGGTACAAGAGGTGACACGCTACAACACGATACTTCTTGATGAAAACGGCAACAAACAATCTCTACCGAATTCATATCTGGTGGAAAATACGGTCACCACCTTCTATGAGTAAGTCTCGTAGTGGGCATAACACCCACACAAACCCTCTTTTTTTCTTTTGCTTTTCAGTCGGATGGAGAAAGTGATTTTAACATTTTTGGAGAAGAAGACAGTTCCATTTACTCTTCCCTTTCCATCATCTGTTCCATCTTTTTTTCGATGAGTTCAGAAAGCTTTTCACTCATCTCGTCTTTCATCTTAGGTGGGATCAATTCGAATCCTAGGTCTGCGCTGGTCTTGGCGAGCATACCGTAGGCGTAGGCCTCTTTCATCTTGGCTTCCATGAGCATCTCGACGTACTTCTTGAATTCCGCCTTCAGTTCGGGATTTTCTTCTATCTTCTCCCTTATGTGCCTTTTGATCTCGTCTTTAACGAGCTCTTCAACGGCCTCTACTATCAGACCTTCAGTATTTATCAGATCCTCTCCTCCTTTCAATATAGATCCCAATGTTTTATCCATGTCGGGCAAGTTATCACGATATTCGATAGGCGAGAAGGTTATTAATGTTTGTCGTTTCGAGAAGTAAAAATCCTAATATAACCCTTAACGAGTAAAGAAGGTGAAAACATGCATGTCACTCTCGCTCAGAAGAAGCACGTGTTGGGAGATAAAGAAGCGAATCTGCGTATCATCGAAGAGACCGCTGAAGAGGTAGATACGGAACTAATCGTATTTCCCGAGATGTTCTTGACGGGCTACAAACTGCGTGACAGGCTGTGGTATCAGGCGGAAGAGATCCCCGGGCCTTCCTCCTATCGCTTAGCCGAGGTCGCGGAGGACAACGACACACACATCGTCTGCGGTATGCCGGAAAAGATAGAGAAGGGATCAAGGTTGAGAAACACGGCAGTGTTGGCAACACCTGAAGGCGAGATAAACAGATACAGAAAAACCTATGCGGTAAATTTTGGTCCTTTCGAGGAAAAACGATACTTCAAAGGTGACGATGATCTGCCTATCTTTGAAACACCTATAGGCAGGATAGGTATAGCCATCTGTTATGATATTTTCTTCCCGGAGATCACCAAGGCTTACTCTCAACAGGATGTAGATATGATCGTGGTCATCGCGGGGTCGCCCTCCGTTACTAGAGAATACTTCGAAAAGGTCATCCCTACCAGGGCTATCGAGACCACGAGCTTCGTGCTATTTTCTAACCTCGTAGGCAGAGAAGAAGACATGTTCTTCTGGGGAGGGGCCGAAGTTATCTCACCTAAGGGAAGGTCTCTGGGCAAGGCGGATCATTTTGAAGAAGACGTCCTAGACGTAGAAATAGATCTCCATGAGTTGGTGAAAGCTAGAAAAGGAAGGCCGGTGATAAGCGATACCAGGGCGGAAGTGATGTATCGAGCTGCGGACTCCACTAAAGAAGATAGGTCCTGAAAGGATTCAGCCGCCGCACCTCATCTGCTCAAGTCAAAGCTCAAGATGTTACGCAATCTTCTTTTCTTGTAAAGTGAAGGATTGAATATGACTATGGCGGTAAATATCTCCAATCTACCTATCCACATGAAGATTGCCATCAATAACCTCCCGGCTACGGGTACCGATCTAAAAGACGAGTCGGAGATCAGGCCGAGTCCTGGACCTATATTGCTCAAACTACTAGCGGAAACTGCGATCCCTGTGACGATGTCTAAACCGAGTGCTACCATGGATAGGGCACCTATGGCGAATATCAATAGATATGCACCAAAGAATATAGCTATGGTCTCCAAGGTGCTTTCATCGACAACGGAATCTTCGACCCATACCACCAAAACTCTTTTTGGATTGGTGAATTCTATTATCTTTCTTTTTATCAATTTAAACATCAGCAGTATCCTCAAAACCTTGATACCGCCGCTGGTAGAACCCGCACACCCCCCGATGAACATGAATAGCAGCAGAAGCAGCCTTAAGAACTCGGGCCACTTGTCAAAATTTTGCGTGGTGTAACCCGTGGTGGTCAATATGGATACGGTCTGAAAAATCGCATCTCTAAACGATATATCCAGTCTAGCTCCATAGAGGATAACCAATGCTACGCCTACCACTATGATAGTTATATAAGCTTTGAACTCCGTATTGGTTACTAACTTTTTGACTTTTCCTCCGAAAATCTGGAACTGGAGCGATGAGTTCATTCCCGCGATTATCATGAAAAATATGAATATCCACTGGACCGTTGAAGAAAAATAGGCGACGCTGTTCGAATGTGGAGAAAAACCACCCGTAGGCATTGTGGTCAAAGAATGGTATACCGCGTCATAGATGCTTACTCTAGCACCCAGCAGAAGCAAGAACAGCAAAAGAGTGAAAAGACCGTAAAGGTACCAAAGGCTTTTGGCGGTCTCCTTTATCTTTGGTTTCAATCTTGTTATAGCGGGACCGGGTGATTCCGCCTCCAATAGGCTCATCCCTCCACTGCTCAACTTGGACAATATAGCTACGGACAGCACTATCACACCCATACCGCCTAACCACTGCATCACCGCCCGCCACAGTAAAACGCTCTTGGGGTGGGCTTCGAGAGGAAAAGTTAAGACTGTGGCTCCAGTCGTGGTTAGACCCGCCATACCTTCGAAGAAGGCGTCCACAGGGGATGTAAGAGTACTGGTCAATAAGAAGGGTAAAGATGAGACCAGAACCAAAACGAGCCATGTAAAACTGACAAGAACGATAGCTTCGTTGTGATAGAAACTTTCCGATCTGGCAAATTTTTCAGCGGGATAACCCAGCGTCAGTGTGAAAACAGCGAGGAACAAAAATACTAGAGCGTTATAAGGTAGAAAGCCGAAGAGTAAGGGCGCCTCCTGATAATAAAGTGCTGGAAATATCGGGAGCAAAAACGCTAGACTGAACAATTTTAGTATCGACCCCATATTGCCCATTACTATCTTCCACCTCATGTTATTAAGGATCCTCCATCTGTCTGCAATTTTTTTCTCGTTTCACCATCATATATTCGATAGATATGCTCCTATAAACTAATCTCAACAAGAGCATATCAAAGATAAATTTTTTGTATGTAGCCCCAAATGTCCCTCTGATGGTAAAGGTATTCAACAGGAAGATAAAAAAGGAGACTATCAAGCACTACGTCTTTCAAAGCATCTTGGCCGGTATGATCTTTTACTTAGGTTTGAATTTGCTACCGTTCATAGCGGAAGAGTTCGTTTTGGTGGCCGCCGCGGGTTCCACGGCGTTCATCGTCTTCGCCATGCCGTCCAGCAAAGTTGCCGATCCCAGGCGAGTGATCGGAAGCCACTTATTCTGTGGTGTGATCGGTTTTGCTTTTTACCTCACATATCCCGCCTATTTCTCCTTCAATGTGGCCGTTTCGTTGGCACTTATCGTCTCTATCTTTGTCATGGTATCTCTATGGTTGGAGCATCCTCCGGCGGGAGGCACCGTTCTATTTTTCGTGGTACATGCGGACCTACCGGCGCTGATCTCTTTGTTATTGCTGGTAACGATCATGGCGCTTTTATCCCATGTGTTCAACCCTTATCTTTATGACCTGGTGTCAGTAGAGTAAGATCAGCGCTATCACTATGCCCTGTCCTATCAAAAGATATCTCACGGCGTCGGTCAGGCTCACTTCCGAGACGATCCTTCTGACTTCTATATCTTTGACTCGTTCTAGGAAGGGGTATAAAACAAAAGCTAGAGGCAAAGTACCTAAGAGCAAAAGACCGCCGGCGCTGATCAACGTGGTCAATTCCAGGTAAGATGCGCTCGATGAACCCGCACCGACCAACACTTCTGATCCCGGTACTATTATGTTGTTCATCCATATCGTTGTTGTGGCACCAATGAATATAGTCAAGCCCGCTAGTATCATCAGGGGTTTCATCAAGCTCACCGGCGCCTCGGCGTACTTTGACTCACTAGCAGCGTGATATATGATCCTGAAGACGGACGCTGCTATCAACACATGGATGATCATCAAAGGAACGAGAACTAAAGGTCTCGAAAGAGCGGATTGGATCATGAAAGCCTTGCTGTAAAAGCCGTTCATAGGCGGTAACCCCATCAGTGCGAACAGCCCGATCAGAAAAGTAGAAGCTAAGATGGGATGGCCTCTTCTTAACGAGATCTCCCTTATATCGCCGGTGCCGTAAAGGAATATGAAAGAACCGGCCGAGAGGAACAACAGCGGTTTGAAGATCGAATGATTTACCATGTGATACAGTGCGGAGGAAACGGATGACGGAGTCCATATGCCTACGCAGGCGGTTATGAGTCCGATTTGAGCTATGGTATGCCAAACCAGGATACGTTTGATGTTCCAGTATTTAAAAGTCATCAAAGCCCCCACTATCCCGGTAACAAGACCGAAGATGACCACGATGTGCAGTATCGCGGGTATATCAAAACCAACGCCGATCGTCCTGAACAACATGTATAGACCTACTTTTACCGTCAAACCCGCCAAAACGGCCGTGATCGGTGCTGGCGCCGAAAAATGCGCATCAGGAAGCCAGGTGTGAAAAGGGACCAGGCCGCTCTTGACACCTATTGTCACCATGAAGAACGAAAATATAAGGATCCTCGCCGGCACGGGTACCGCAGGTAAAGTCTCTCCGATCTCTTTCAAGTCCAAAAAACCAACGTTAAAGTAGATGAGACCGATGCCTACAAGAAACAAGAATGTAGATACGCTCCCTATTATGAGATAATAAAAGCTGGCCCTCAGCGATTCCTTTGTTTTAGTGTAAGTCAGAAGTACGTAAGTGGCTAGAACAGTAACTTCGAAAAATTCGTATCTCATTATCAAATCGCCGGTCAAAAAGACACCGTAAAGGCCCGTGGTCATGAAGAGAAACAAGAAATAATATCTGTCCCCCTTTGGAAGCATGTTTTTGGACTCGAGGGAGTAAACAAAAGTGGTGAGGGTCACTATGCCGACTATACCCGACATCATCACCGAGAGGTTGTCCATCACTAGAGTTATGCCGTAGGGTATTTCCCATCCTCCGAGCTCGTAATAGATGGGATTAGCGAGAGATCTCGGTGTAAAGGCCAAGAGTAATATCACAGGTATGGAAAGAGCGATCAGAGTCAGAGAGTCCTTAAATCGTTGTGGTGGATCGAATTTAGAGATGAGCTCGAGGATTATCGCTCCTGCAAGAGGCGTTATGATTATTATTATCGGTACGTGTTCGATCACTTATAATCCTCCCACATCTCTTTAACGTCTAGAGTTTCGAATTCTCTGTAGAGATAAAGCACTAAGGCGAGACCGAGTGCTAGGGTCGCAAGATTCACCACTATACCTGTCAGCATGAAAGTGTGTGGAAGCGGATCCACCATCTCGCCTTCATAGCCGATTATGGGTACTGTGCCGCCTGGTACATAACCTATGGAAACGAAAAGAAGTATCACTCCCGTGTTAGCTACGTTGAGCGACATAAGCAGTTTGATGGCGTTCCTGTTGTTCGTGAGACCGTAGAGTCCGATAAATATGGTTATCAATCCGACGTGGATACCGTTCAACAAGATTCCACCCCCTGCTCGAAGAAAAATACCGCTAGAACCACCACTCCAGCGAACACCTTTATCGCCACAATGATATCTAGAAATACCAGTGACGACATGCGATAAGGAGTCAGATTTATGAAGAAGCTGCCCCCTATCAAAATGCCCACAATGCCGAAGAGCAGTATTATGAAAGTACCGATGGTATCGAAGGATTCCACATGATCAGTCAATCTTTTGACCTTCTTTCTTCCGTGGGTGACGAGAACGAGTATGACGCCCGAGGCTAAAACCACGCCTCCTTGAAAGCCTCCGCCCGGAGAGAGAGGGCCGAAAAGCATCAGATATATGCCGTAGATCAGGATGAAGGGAGTCAAGGCACGGGCGAAAGTCCTAACGACGATCGACTTCAATCCTCTTCACCTCCATCATCAGCTTGTTGGTCTTCTCCCTTCGGCTTTATTATCTCCTTGCCAAGTATTATAACTCCGGTTATAGCTATGTACAGGACCAAGAGCTCACCGAAAGTGTCGTAGCCCCTGTAGTCGAACAGTATTGCTTCCACGAGGTTGATGGCGCCGGTTTCTTCATAATTTTCAACATAGAATTCGGTCAGAGGCGAGTCGGATTTATCTTCATGGCTCAGACCCATGCCTTGGATGAGCAGGATACAGATACCGACCACGAGAAGTGCGGTGAATATCCTTTTAGTGATATTCTCTTTCATATCCAAACCTCTCTAATTTTTTTATTATGGCTAGAAAAAGGACCGTCGTGGCCCCAGTACTCACTATGGAGAAGGCTAAAGCTACGTCGGTGGCCCTATAAAGATAGAGCAGCAGTATAAGGAACACGGAAGCCAAAGCTAGAAAGACCAGAGCTCTTATCAATCTCTTCTCTAACACGACCAGTAAACTCGAGATCAAAAAAAGCACTAAAAATAGCTCAATCATCATCTTCATCACCGCCTTCATCTTCGTTTTTTAACTCGGTGTCGTAGAAGGGGACGTCATCCGTAGCGCCGGAATGCACGTGTGCGGCTCTCCCTATGGCGTGTGCGGCGATGGGACCTGTGAACAATATGAAGATCATTATCAGTAAAATCTTTCCAGATATCTGGGTTACGCCTGTTCTGATCAAGATACCTCCCAATATCGCTATGGTCCCTCCTGTTCCGGCTTTTCCGCTGGCATGGAGTCTCATGTATATGTCAGAAAACCTCAATACACCCAAAGCGGCGGTGAACATCATCACGCAGCCGAGAGAGATAAAGAACAAAGAGATTATATCCATGATCAGATGAACTCACCTCCTTCCAAGTATTTTACGAGGGCGATGGTCCCGACAAAATCCAGCATGACGAAGGATAGAGCTATGTCCAGGTAAAGGCCGAGGTCCGTCTCCACGCTTATCAATATCAGCACTATTGTGATTATCACGCCAACGACGTTCAAAGAGACCAGCCGATCATAGATCGTTGGGCCCATGAAGAGTCTGTAGGAAGCTAGGACCGCGATAAAAATCAGTAGAACCGATATAGCGGTATAAAGGCTCAGGAGAACACCCCCTTTATCATCTTGTCCCAGCCCACGACGGTGTCCTTTATACTTTCGCTGAGTTTTTCAGCTTTTAGATATGAAAAGTGTATGTATAGATAGTAGTCATCCTCTTTATCTTCGACGTCTATCACCAGTGTACCGGGAGTGAGAGTGATGAGTAAAGATATGAGCGTGACTTCGCTTTCGGAACTCAGACTGACTTTAGTTCTAACTACTCTAGGCTCCACGTTCATGGTCACGGATTGGTATACCAGTATACCGTTAGCGATTATGAGTTTGAAGGTCACATCTATGAAAAGGGCTAGAACGTTCTTCAGGGAGTTCAGGTATTCGGATAGAAGGACATTCTTTCTTTCTTCACCATGTATGACAAATTTATGAACCAGAAGCGTTACAACACTGGCACCGATCAAACCGGATCCTAAAGTATAAGGAGATATCAGGCCTCCTTTGAAGATGTTTATCAGTTCACCGGTAAGAAGAAGCCAAAACAATATCAGAAGCACATCTAAAAGAGCATAGTGTCTGTTCAGAGCATCCTCTTGGGAGACTTCGTCATCCATCGTCTGACCTCTGTCTGACAAATTCCGTGTTTGAACTATCTCTGATGCACACTATAAATCTATCGATTGGTTTCAAACCGCGGAAAGATAAAAAGATTTAAATTGGTCAATTCAATACCTCCTGTGATTAGCATGCTAGAAGAATCATCCGAGTTGATAGGATTACAGGTCTATACGAGAGAGGGTATGTTCCTCGGAACCGTCGATAATGTTGTCATGGATATAGAGGACGGAAAGGTCGATGGCGTCTTCGTAGGTGACACCAACCCACTTCTGGTCGAGGATTCCAAGAGTGCTCTCGTGCCCTTCAGATGGGTTTCCTCGGTCGGAGACATAGTGCTTTTGAGCCACTTCCCCGAGCGAGTTTCCTTCTCCGGCGAACCGGAATAAAGGGACAAGGAGGTTTCAACCTGTCTCCAAAAGTCGACGACGCCTGTTATGTTGCGGAAGATGCAGCCATAATCGGGGATGTCGAATTAGAGGAAGGAGTAAGCATCTGGCACAAGGCCGTATTGAGAGGCGATCAGAACTCTATTTTGGTTAAAAAAGGTTCTAATGTACAGGACCTGGTTATGGTCCACGTCGATGATCAAAACGATACCGTGATAGGTGAAGACGTGACCATAGGCCACGGCGCCGTTATACACGGCTGTCATATAAAAGACGAGACCATAATAGGGATGAACGCTAGTGTTTTGAGCGGCGCCGAAGTCGGTAAAGGCTGCGTGGTGGGAGCTAACGCTTTGGTCACACCCGGCACGGAGATACCTGATAACAGTTTAGCAATAGGGGTCCCGGCAAAAGTGGTAAAAGAAGACAAAAGTTTGATCGAAACTACCAGGGAGAATGCGAAACATTACCACGAGCTAAGAGACGAACATCTGCAGGGGAAGTACAAAACATATCGCTGAATCAGGTCTCCGCTTTCTCGAGTTCGATGCTGAAACTCGCGCCGCCCAACTCAGAATCTTCTACTTTTATCTTCCCTCCATAACTCTCTACGATCTTCTCAACAAGATGCATACCCAAACCCGATCCAGAAGAGTCTTTTCCCTTGTATCCTCTTTCGAATATCCTTTCCTTTTCCTCGTCGGAGATACCTTTCCCGTCGTCCTCGATGCTCACCGTAACGTATTTTTCGTTCTCCTGCACCGAGATACGTATCTTTTCTCCTTCTGAGTGTTTTATAGAGTTCTCTATCAGGTTGGAAAAAAGTTCCTTAAGAAGGTCGCCGCCTTGTACTCGCGTATCCCTTCCTTCGTAAACTATCTCGATGCCGCTTTCTTCGGCGGCCATCCTCTCC
>SL_8KL_010_SEDDRAFT_10003313_pt1 | contig 13324 bp, 9 predicted proteins | sample SodLakKL_010_SED_4_FD_11160 | JGI IMG/M metagenome (IMG submission 11160) | reverse complement strand
CCAAAGAGAAAGGAACGGAACAGGAAGATCTTTATGATAGATGGATTCGATCTTATCATTTCCCTCCTGTTTAACATCTATAAAGTATTCTAACTGATCTTTGAAAGCGGAAAACAGATCTTCAAAAGAATCAAAATTTTTTGGATCTCCAATCTTCAGTCCGATCCTTTTTCCACTCTTCGGATCCACTCCGTTATTGAGAGTGATCTCCAACACTTTAGGCAGGTTGAAGTATCCTGTAAGTATATAGCTCTCCTTTCCGAAGGCACCAGATTCAACACATCCACTCACCCCTCCAGTCCTTGCATCTTCCAAAGACTTTCCCTGTCTAAGTAGTATCTTTATTATCTCATCGTGATTGAAAAACGGAGGTTCGCCAAATCCAGGTTTTACCACTTCAAGAGCTTTGTTCAGAAATCTGTCCGGAACCTTCTTACTTATCAATACTGCGGTATTAGGTTGAAGGGTGCGCATATCATTCAAAGTTTCCAACAAAAGATAAGATAGTTCGTTAACGCCGTTTGAACCGTCTTTCCAGACCCCACCGATATTTATCTTGGAAAAATCGTTGTAAGTGTTGCTTTCCTGCGCTGTAACTCCGACTTTAGGAGGCGCAGGTTGTCCGTTAAATTTTAACCAAAAAGCTTCTAAAAGTTCTTTAGCTTCCTCTCTATCTAATCTTCCATCATCGATCTCATCTTCATAGAAGGGGTACAGATGCTGGTCCAATCTACCAGGGTTAAAAGAATCCCAAGGATTAGATTCCATGGTTATCCCGACATGGATTAACCAGTAATGCTGCAGTGCTTCCCAAAAAGTGTCTGGAGAATTTTTAGGAACTTTCTTACATATCTGGGCCATCTTTCTTAACTCTTTTTCCCTTTCACCATCACTTTCCTTTTCGGCCATCTTTTCGAGTTTATCAGAGTATCTTCCAGCGTAAATGATCATCGCATCCGCTACTATCTCCATCGCTTTCAGTTCCTCGATCTTCTCTTTATTCTCTTCTGGTTTCAAACTCTCTTTCTTAGACTTTATTTTTTCTTTGATATCGAGTAAACCAGTAGAGAATATCTTTTCCCCGCCAGAAGTGTGACCAGGTGCTCGCTGTTCCATGAATTCAGTGAAGATGCCTGCTTCATAAGCTTCCTTCCACTCATCGTTCATCTCATCGAATATCTTATCCCTTATCGTTTCTCCTTCCCAAAAAGGGATGATCTTTTTTTCGTAAAGGTTTCTCGTCTCTTCCTTAACCCTGTAAGGGTTCTTTTCCCGAGAATCTAGAACTTCTAGATCGTCTTCATCGTGACAGCAGACCTCAGGATATGTAGGTACTTCTTTAACCCCAGTCCCACGTATACCTACTATCAATTGTCCTTCTTCAACAGGAATACTAACATTCTTCATGAGATGTTTAAAAGCTAACGCTCTCTGAACAGGTGTAGATCTATCTGAAACATCCTCTTCCTTATAAAATTCAGTTATTAATTGAGCTCTCTCCAAAGAGATCTCTACTTCTTTTTTGACGGATTTCTCTCTCAATCTGCTGATCCTCTCATTTATGGGGTTTATCGAGGACTTCCTGATCTGCATCTCCTGCTCTGTTTTAAGATTAGATTTTTCTTCTTCCAACTTACCCACCTTCTTTTACAAGATATCCTTCAGTTTCGAACCTTCTCTTTATCTTTTCGATCTTCTCCCTGCTGGGCTTTTTGACTCCTTTGATATCATACTTCTTTCCGAGCATATTATATTTTTCTTTCACGTTATGATAGGGTAGTATATTTATCTCCTTTACTCCTTTGAAAGGCGATAAAAACTCGATCATTGAACTTATATTCTCTTCAGTATCTGTTATATCAGGTATTATAGGGAACCTTATAATGACTTCATTTTCGTTTTCCTTCAAAAGAGACCTCAAATTAGTAAGTATCCACTCGTTGCCAACACCTGTATACTCACGATGTAATTTTTCATGCATTATCTTTAGATCAAAAAGGAAGAGATCTATCTTATTTTTGATAGAATCAAATAGCTCAGGTTTAACATGACCACAAGTATCCACTGTTACGTGTATATCTTTTTCCTTACACCTATCAACCAGTTCTTGCATAAAATCGAACTGCAGAAAAGGCTCTCCTCCAGATAAAGTGACGCCCCCAGACGAGGTATCATGATAGATGGTCGATCTTTCGATCTCATCCATCACCTCATCTGCTGTGACCTTTTTTCCAGCTATTTTCAAAGCTGTCGTAGGACACTCCTCTGCACATCTTTCGCAGAGATCACAATGATCCCTATCTATGTTTATTATTTCCTCATCCATCTCTATAGCATCTTGGGGGCAAAGAATCACACATCTTCCACAACCTATACATTGTGATTCATAATAGAAAAGATCTTCTTCCTGTTTTATACCCTCGGGATTGTGACACCACGGACAGCCCAAAGGACATCCTTTGAAAAAAACAGTAGTCCTTATCCCTGGACCGTCATGCACCGCGAATTGCTTGATATCAAATATCTTTCCATAGATCATCTAATTTACCTTTTTAAACAAAATTGATTATTCAGGTATTTAACCTTTCACGAGCACTTCTAAAGCGTCCATCGTTTTTTGCACCTTTTTCTTCTTCCTCTCGGCGTTATATCCCATGTGACCTATTTTCAATATATCATCCTCAAAATCCCCAAGTTTTGAATGGGACGAGCCATAGCTTTTCTTACTCTTTCCGGGACTTCAGTAGGTCCTAAGGCCATCATGAGCATCTTCTCACTTATCAAACAACCTTCAACATAAAAATAAAAACTTACTGTATTTAGCTCAAATCAGTCGATTTTAGATCGGACTAGCTTATTTATCCTATCTTTTTCATATCCGAAAGGAGACAGGACCTCTTCAACCACTCGATACAAATAATCTTCATAGTAAGCGGTATCGTAGAGTTTTGGGTCTTTCTCTTTAACCTTCACCTTTTCCATTAGATCCCGACTCCTCGAATCAGTAACTATGTAGCTAACAGATTGCCCAGGGAATCTTGAAAAGCCCATCTCTTTATACTGTACCAGAGCACTCTTCATCTCTGTCACGTGTTCATAATCTTTCGCTTTTTTAGAAGCTGTTTTTGTAAAGTAGAGTTCTTTTGGATCTACTTCTCTATTCTTTAGATCGACCAGCTTCTCTTTGACCATTTTGATCAGTTCTGCCATCATACCGTTTACTTCTTTCCCCTCCATTCTTTCTTTCAACTTTTCTAATATCTCTTTCTGTGTCCTTTTGAAGTAAACCGGTGTATCGCTTCTTTTGAGATACAATCCCTTCACTTCTAACTCTCCTTCAATAACACCGAAGTAGTGATTCAGCGCACCTACCTCGTCAGTTCTACTTTTTACGAAAACAATCCAATCATATACCCCTTCTTTCTCCAACTCAAGCTTAGTTTTCTCTTCTACACTATCTTGAAGAGCCCTGATCCTTCCTTCGTCACCTTTAAGCCAAAGAGAGTCAACTATACCATGAATCACCTCGAAATCCATCTTTTGAGCGAGATCAGCAGCTTTGAGAAGTATCTCTCGACCGTAAGCGGTTATGCTTTCATGGACCTTTATGGAGTTGAATCTCGCTTTTTTGTATCCCGTATACCCAAAACAGGTGACCAAAAGCCACTTTAAGACTTTTGCTCTCTTTTTGAATAAACTGTTCTTATCCTCCAATGCTTTGTATCTTTGTCTTCTCACGATCAACGGTTTCACAACTTTTGGAATTATGCCTCTCTTCTTTTTACAGACCTTGTAACCCACACTAGGGACTTTATGAAAATTTTCACAGTGGCAGCCTAGCGTCTCAGGAGAGAGGTTGTATTTGTCTATGATAGAAGGATACATACTGGCAAAGTCCATCTTCACAACTTCCCTATGAAGACCAACCTTAGGTTCGAAGATGAGTCCTCCTCTATCAGCCTTCAGTAGATGTATGGAATCTTTAAAATCTTCAGATATGTTCTTCTTCCAAGGTATTAGATAATCTTCTTCTAGGGCTCTTTCGACTTCCATCGCATTTATCAGCGAACCGGGACTTCTTCTTGATAAACGCTGTATAGGGACCTTTGAGATACGGGAGGCTTCGATCAAACCCTCTATCCCGCCTTCACCAAAGAGGAAAGAGTTTTCGATATCTATATGAATCCGGCCTTTGAGAGGATAAAAAGGAGCTTTATAGATCACTCTACCATAAGATTCGTACCATGAGCCGTTCTTTGGAGGGTGAAAGGATTTCTTCCTGCCGAGTTTCAGATCGATATCATTGATCTCGGCTCTATGTTTTAGATAAGGAATCTCAGATAGATCACTGCTTGAAGTCAACAGTATATCTGGATCTTCTCTAGCGATCATCTCATCTACCTGTTGAAGAATGTCTGATTCCTCTCCTCTGATCTCTTTCTCGTTTATCTTTACTGCCTGTAATTCATCCGTTCTCTTCCGATGATTCTTGCTTTTAGACTTTGTCTCAAGAAAAGCTTTTTTCAAAGATGGCTTCGAATAGTGTATCGTTCTCTCTTCTTCTAAGCTTTTCCAACCGTCATCTTTTTCTACAAGTGAAAGAGGTTTGATGCCTCTCTCTATCAGATATCTTTGATCCAACGGTATGTCCACGTTGTAAAAACGGTATTGATTGAATCCTTCAAAGAAACTGATCGCCTCGAGCTGGTTTTGGGGATCGAATACCTTTCCTGGAGTTACTGCAAGAAGTTTTTTTTCACTATCAGAATAAAGACTAGTCTTCCTTCGAACGAATTCAGTCTTAAAATCTCTATCTTTATAATAAGCATTTATCTTTTCTAAAGAGTTTTCATTTGATCGGACGTAAAAAGTAGGTTCATAATCTTCTCTCAGCCTGTAACAATCATTTTTTCTCTTCAACCATATTACCATCTTCCCGCTTTTTAGGTCAGGGTACAGGTCCAAGATCCATCCTTTCATCTCATCTGTCACTTACCGTTAAGGTTGAATTTAAAATTAAAAATAGGGGAGAGGTAGATGAAAGTGTATCCCTTTAAATAGAGATGTAAACAAATATATAAAGGAGCAGATGTTTCGATTTTCACATATGAAGATATCTGTAGTTATACCCACGATGAATGAAGAGGAATCCATCGGACAGGTTATGGATGAAATCAATGAAGCTCTTTCAGGTAAGGATTACGAAGTGTTGATAGTTGACACAGAATCTACAGACAGGACTAGAGAGATCGCACGCTCTAAAGGAGCTAGAGTGGTGGAAGAACCTAGAAGAGGTTATGGAAGGGCTTATAAAACCGGTTTCGAAGAGGCAGAGGGAGATATCATAGTCACCTTAGATGCCGACTGTACTTATCCAGCTTCCAAAATACCTAGTTTAGTTGTGATGATAGAAAAGGAAGGATACGAATTCATCACTACGGATCGACTCTCCAATATATCCTCTGACGTCATGGGATGGACGCATCGTTTCGGAAATTGGTTATTGAAGACCACTATGAATCTCCTCTTCCGGACCGATTTGAACGACTCGCAATCGGGGATGTGGGTCTTCAAGAGTTCTGCTTTAAGACATCTGAACGTAACGAGTGATGGGATGCCTTTTTCTGAAGAGATAAAGATCGAGGCAATAAAGAAAGGACTCAAATTCGACGAGGTGCCGATAGAATACAGAGAAAGGAAAGGCGAAGCAAAGATCCGGTCCCTAAAGGACGGTTTCAAGAATCTAGCTTTCCTCTGGAAAAAGAGGTTTGGATTGGTATGACTGATGCAAAAAAGATAAAGATATCTCCTTCCATATTATCGGCAGATTTTTCCAATCTCGAAAGTTCGGTGAAAGCCGTAAAAGGAACTGATTGGCTACACTTGGACGTGATGGACGGTCACTTTGTACCGAACCTAACATTTGGTCCCTGTGTTATAGATTCGATAAGAAATAAAAGTGATCATGTTTTTGATACTCATCTGATGATCTCGAATCCAGATAAATATATCGATGATTTTGTAGAGGCTGGTTCTGACATAATAACCTTTCATGTAGAAGCTGTTGATGAAGTAGAAGAAATGATTGAAGATATCAAAAAGACCGGTGCGAAAGCGGGTCTGAGTTTAAAACCAGGAACTAGCTTCGAGATAATTGAAGAATTTCTACCTTACATAGACTTGATACTAATAATGACAGTGGAACCCGGCTTCAGCGGGCAGGAGTTTATGGAGGACGTCGTTCCTAAAATAAAAAAGGCAAGAGATGCTGTAGATGAACAGAACTATGATATCGATATAGCTGTAGACGGAGGTATCTCTCCTGAAACTGCTGGAACAGTGGTGGAGAATGGAGCAAATGTTTTAGTATCTGGCTCTTCAGTATTTGAAGGAGACATAGAAAAGAATCTCAGAGAATTAAGAAATTCTTTTGAATAGGTCAACGTTCCCATGGGAAACTATTATCGAAGAATTCTGTTAGAGAGGACTTTTCATCTTTCAACATCTCCTCTTTTTCCATGAATTTACATTTACTGGGAAACATTGGGTTGAGATCACTCCCTAGATCCAATTCTTTCATTATATCGATCAGAGTATCTCTTATATCAGTATGCTCTCTCTCCTTATCCACCCATAATCTGTCTTCTTCCAGGTATACTTCTTTTCCATATTTGTCAATGAACTCCTCTGTATTATTCACCCAGATAGGAGGGCCTCTATGCTTTTCTATTTTAGGAAGTGTCGGATTTTCAACTTCCAAGATCAAGAGTATTTTATCTTCTTTGACAAAGTAATCCGAATGTAAAATTTTAAAATCTTTGTGAGAGATTTGATGAATTAATTTTCTCAGACATTTTTGGACCTGTGGATAAAGATTATCTTCTACAACTTCTGGCTTAGGAACTTTTAACCCTACCAATTCAGTTCCTCTATGGTTGATTAAATCAGATAGTTCTTCCTTACTCTTGCTTTCTATAGCGTTCGGAAAAAAGAAATCCGTTGTAGGTTCTCTTAAAAATTGCTTACAGGATAATACGAAGAGTGAAAATTTCTTCATCGAGACCGGAGAGGCCACGTTCCTCTCAGAGTCAACAGGATCGATAACAACGAGAGGATCATCGAAATCTTTCTTACCTTCAACTATCTCTATCGTTTTTCCCGGTCTCCAATCCTTTGCTGCTTTTATTACCTCCTGGAAGGAACCATAATGAAGGATCAAGAGTTCACATAGATACCCAGAAAAACCCCAAACTTCAGCTTTAGCTCCGTAAGCTCCGATGCCTTTTAGGTAAGCCTTGAACAGCATCGCTTCATCTTTCTGATCTTCAGCTAAATTTTCTATTATATATTCAGTATGGAATGGTGTTCGATCTACAGCAGATTTCATGTCCAAGATATCTTCTATATCATAGCAAGGCACAATGTCTATCTCATGATCTTTGTAATAGCCGTATATGTAAGGATGCTCAGCGTATTTTTCCTTCGTATCTTGTAAGATCTCTCTTCCGACTTTGAGAATTTTTTCTTCCATCTCTTCTCGGGAAGTAGAGAGCGGAAATTTTACAAAAATATCTATATCTGGGTTTTTCAGGTAGGTACCTTTTGAAACAGAGCCGACGATCATGGGCTCCTTTTCTTCTCCGAGTCTATCATTTAATATCTCAAGGAGTTCTTCAGCAACCTTATTGACATTCTCTTTTTCTTTTTTATCGGGTTTTACTCTCCTAAGAACCTCTGATTCTGTTTTGTCTATATCCATATTATCCGAACTTTGGGATAGTGACATCGGCTCAGTTGTTTTAAAATTTTTGTAATAAAGGTGAATATAGATGAAAAAAGTATTATACTAAATAGCTTTCTAAGAAATGAAGTCACACGATGGCCGTGGTGGTGTAGCCTGGCAGCATGCGGGACTGTGGATCCCTTGGCTCGGGTTCAAATCCCGACCACGGCCCCTCTGTTCTTATTCTTACCATTGAATATCCTTTGAAAAAAGATAACATTATTCCCATTCAATGTCAAACTTACAGTGATCAGCACCGGAACCATGACATTCCTCCTCAACCACTTTGACTTTTTCATCCAAAGCTGCTTCAATAACCCCTTCCAGCATACCCTCGTCGAGAGAACAAAGGGTATGTCCTACATCCGGCATCTCGCAGCAGTCGAAACATTCTTCAACTATCAATTTTCTGTCTTTTTTGACCTTCACCTTACCTAAACCTGTAGAATCCCAAAAATCACTGATCTCTTTGAATAGTTCGTCTTTACCATTAACAGACATGTCTTCTCCTATAGCCCTGCCTGCGTCTCTACCGATCTCCTTCAAAGCGGGATGTACATCGAGACCGAAGGAATCTAGTCCGTGTCTTAAAAGATGAAATAGCCCCATTAGGAACTCGTATCTTTTACCGCTAGAGGTTTTTAAACTGTCTAAGATTTCATGATAATGTCCATCTTGTGGATGCTCAGATCTACCCAACAATTGAGAAGAGAGATAGAATATCTTCTTTCTTTCGTCTTCAGAATCTTCCTTTACATCTATAACTCCAAGACCTTTCAGATCGGAAAGATGAACAGATGTCGTAGACTTTGCTTTTCCCAACTCCTCCCTGATCTGAGAGGCGTGTTTCTCTCCTTCTTTCAATATGTCTATTATCTGATTTTTTGTTTTGCTTTCGATGACTACAACTCCGGAATCATTAGAGAAGATTCTTGGTTCTTTATCAAGATCACTCATCGATTTTTACTCAAGTGGCAGGTCCATTATAATTGTTTCCCATAGGTACGAACGTTCGTATAACAACGAAATGTTTTTAAACATCCTGTAATTTATCATGCTAGGTGAAATTAAGATGGAAAAGCATAGCGCTCACGACTCAGTAGAAAAGATGTATGATAAGGTCAAAGAAGACGATATGACGAACGTTCATGACCGATATGATGCGATGGAAAATGTAAGATGTGATTTTTGTGCTAAAGGAACGAGATGTAATATCTGTTCCCAAGGACCATGCCGTATCGTAGAGGGTGTGACAGAAAGAGGGGTCTGCGGGATAGACAAAGACGGGATGGTGATGAGGAACCTGTTGAGAGTCAACACTATGGGGACCTCAGCTTACACTTATCACGCTAATACTACGGCTAAAACACTCAAAGCTACGGCAGAAGGTAAAACGATATTTGATATAGAGGATGAGGAAAAATTGAGAGATATAAGCGGAAGAATAGGTCTAGACACTTCAAAGGACAAATATGAATTGGCTAAAGAACTCGCTGATTTCATGCTCGAAGAGATAAACAGAGACAGTGAAGAGACCTCAAAAGTGTTGAAACAGTTCGCCCCACAATCACGTCAAGAGGTTTGGGATGAGCTTGGAATAACCCCTGGTGGTCCCCTACATGAATTCATGGACGTTAATACTAGTGTGATGACCAACGTCGATAGCGATTATCAAAGCATGGCTTTGAAGACGCTCAGGATGGGATTAGCTACATCTTATGGTTCTCTCACCCTTTTAGAGGAAGTTCAAGATATCTTATTCGGAACAGCAGAGCCGCACGAAGCCGAAGTGGATATGGGGATTTTAGATCCAGATTACGTTAATATCCTGCCTAACGGTCACGAACCCTTCATGGGAGTCGCATTGATCAAAGTCGCCAGAAGAGACGAGGTCCAGGAAAAAGCGAAAGAGGCAGGTGCAGAAGGCATCCATATAATAGGCTCTATCGAGACAGGTCAGGAATTGATGCAGCGCTTTGAAACAGACGATGTCTTCGTAGGACTTACAGGTAACTGGTTGAACGAGGAATACGTGTTAGCTACTGGTGCGGTAGATGCCTTCGTTGCGGATATGAACTGTACCGTTCCGACAGCAGGGGAATACGCAGAAAAATACAACTCTAAGATAATTCCAATCACGAAATTAGTCAACATACCAGGAGTCGATCATGACATAAATTACGTACCGGAGAAAGCTGAAGAGCAAGCTCTAGAGATCGTCGATAGAGCTATAGAGAACTTCAAAGAGAGAGATGGTAAAGAAACCAACGTTCCAAACGCGAAAAAGGATATAGTCACGGGATTTTCACCCAAAGCTGTGCTTAACGCGCTTGGCGGTTCTTTAGATCCATTGCTCGAACACATACAGAACGGCAATATCAAGGGTATTGTCGCACTCGTGAGTTGTACTACCTTAGACAACGGACCTCAAGATGATACAACCATAAAAGTAGCTGAAGAGTTGATCAAGAGAGACATATTGGTGTTGAGCGCAGGGTGTGGGAACGCAGGACTACAGGTCGGAGGTCTGACTTCACTCGACGCTATCGAAAAAGCGGGAGATGGTCTGACCGCTGTCTGTGAAGCCCTCGAGATACCTCCAGTTCTGAGCTTTGGAACCTGTACTGATACAGGCAGACTGATAAATCTGGTCTCAACAATCGCAGGAGCTCTTGACGTTGATCCCTCTCAATTACCTGTTGCAGTGACCGCTCCAGAATACATGGAGCAGAAAGCGACGATCGCTGCAGTAGCCGCAATAGGATATGGTCTCTACACACATGTCTCTCCAACACCGCCTGTTACCGGAAGTGAAAACGTTGTCAAATTGTTAACCGAGGACGTGGAAGAACTCACCGGCGGTAAATTAGCCGTTGGAGACGATCCGGTAACTATTGTTGATGGTATCGAGGAACATATAGAAAAGAAAAGAGAAGAACTCGGATTGTAGATCGAATTCAGACGTAAAACCCCTTTTCTTTATATTCTTCTTTCTTCAAAATTTATCTGATCCGTATCCTCTCCGAATCAGACCCAAAATTTTAATATCGGATTTCGATATCGAAAATCGATAATATGGGTAAAAGTGGGAATTTTCAGACTTTCGATACCACGCTCCGGGACGGAGAACAGACCCCAGGTATAGCGTTCTCTCCGGAGGAAAAAATCGAGATCGCGAAGAAACTCGATGAGTTGGGTGTAGATATTATAGAGGCGGGATCAGCGAAAGTATCCAAAGGGGAGAGGAAAGCGATCTCTAGCATAACTGAAGAAAATCTTAAGGCTGATATCTTTAGCTTCTGCAGAGGATTGAAGACCGACATAGATGAAGCTTTGAATTGCGATGTTGATGGGATACATCTTGTAGTTCCTGTCTCTGATCTTCACATCGAAAAGAAATTAAATTCTACAAGAGAAGAGATTAAAAGTATCGCTCGAACATTGACGAGATACGCTGTTGAACACGGGTTAAAAGTGGAGATATCTGGTGAGGATTCTACCAGGGCTGATGAGGATTTTATCTGTGAAGTCTTCTCTAATTCTTTGAAAGAGGGAGCTGGAAGTGCTTGTATCTGTGATACCGCGGGTATTGCCACGCCAGAAAAAATACACGATTTGATCACCACATTAAAAAAGGAGATAGACTCGCCTTTAGCAGTTCACTGTCATAATGATTTTGGACTCGCTACAGCAAATACTGTAGAGGCGGTGAGAGCTGGAGCGAATAAAGCTCATCTCACCGTGAACGGAATAGGCGAGAGAGGAGGAAATGCGGCGCTCGAGGAGGTAGTTGTAGCGCTCTCTGAACTTTATGGATTCGAGACCAGTATAAACTTCGATAAGATCTATGAGACTTCTAAACTCGTCGAAGAGTACTCAGGCTCGCCTATACCGCCTTCGAAAGCTATCGTAGGCGCGAACTCTTTCGCTCATGAGGCCGGGATACATGTCGACGGAATTTTGAAGGATTCCTCCACATATGAACCTATAGATCCTCATAAAATAGGTAGGGAGAGAAGATTCGTGGTCGGAAAACACTCGGGTAAACACGCTATAGAGAATAAGTTGAAGGAAGAGGACATCGAAGCGAGTCAAGAAGAGATCGATGCGATATTGAAACGTATAAAGGAAGAAGGTGACAAAGGGATAAGTATAGATGAAGAATTTTGGGCTTCTATAATTGAGGAAGTCCTGACTGGTGATTGACTTAAAGTGGATTACAATCTCTAAACAATTCCGGTATGAACTTGATGGTCTAATCGGATCAACTTAGGGAGAGACTTCATGAATAAACCCACTCCCTCAACTGTTCCCTATCATTGAATATCTTACGTTTAGCCAGATAAGTCGCCATTATAGTCGAAATAGTGCCTCCACCAACGATCATCAGATAGACTATTATCTGGTACTGAGCCGCTAGAATAGGAGTCGTTCCACCCATCAGAAGGCCTGACATCGCCCCGGGGATGAATATGATTCCCAAAGTTTTCAGGTTATCAAGAGTAGGGATCAAAGAAGCTCTTATGGAGGTATCGGCGTGATTCTTAACGGCTTTCTTCGAATCGGCTCCAAGAGAGAGTGCAGTTTCTATTTCCGCCTTATTCTGTTTCACTTCACTTATCAAACGCTCCATACATATCGAACAGATACGCATCGAATTGCCGAAGGTCATTCCCGCTAAAGGTATGATGAATTGTGGATGCAGGGGCATCGCTCTTGTTATGGCCAATACTGTCAACACCAATGCGCCTCCTGTCAATATAGAAGGCGTTGTTATCCTGAAAGCGTCGGGCATCTCCGTAGCTCTCTTCGCAGAAGTGTACCCTCCTATTATGACCATCATACCTAGAAAAGCCCATATCGGGATGTACCAAGCGGGATAGACGAAAAGCAGGTTTAGGATAACGGCTATTATGAAAAGTTGTGCTGCACCTTTGCCTATCGCTACGATCATCTCTTTACTGATGCCTAGTTTCTTAACCGCTGTAAGGACCACGACGAGTACGAGAAGACTGAGAACAGAAAGTAGTATCAGAAATCCTTCATAGATTCCATAAGGTATCCCGTTCAAAAGGCCTCACCTCCGTCGAAATCATCACTACCATAAATTCCTCTTATCCGCCCATCTCTTAGATTAGCTATCCGGGTAGAAACTCTCTTCGCCTGGTCTAAATCGTGAGTGACCCATATGACCGTCAAATCTCTCTTATCTGAAAAATTTAGGATGCTCCTCTCGACTTCTTCTTTCTTTTTTGGATCAACGCCTGAAGTAGGTTCATCTAATAACAATACTTCAGGTTCTAGGGCTAAAGCTCTTGCTAAAGCCACTCTCCTCTTCTCGCCTCCTGATAATTTTTCCGCCTCTCTCTCTTCAAAATCAGAAGACAACCCAGCATCTCTGATACAGTTCAATATGTGTTCTTTATTGACATCTCCTTCAATCGAAGGACCGTAAGCTACGTTATCAAAAACAGTTCCAGAAAACATGACACTCTCCTGAGGTACAAGAACGACTTCTTTTCTCAATTCGCTTGGAGGATA
>SL_8KL_010_SEDDRAFT_10003310_pt1 | contig 13326 bp, 12 predicted proteins | sample SodLakKL_010_SED_4_FD_11160 | JGI IMG/M metagenome (IMG submission 11160) | reverse complement strand
TATTATATACGGTACTTCACTCTTGGCAGCGTTAGTCAATTTGTCCCAACTTATCCTATTTTTGACATGTTTTACCTTCTCTCTTTTGTCCATATCTTTGCCTATGTAAACCTTATCGCCGACCAGAAAATTCTTACCTTCTTTCGGTATGAGTTCGAAGAGCTTGAACTCATCTTTACCTAGAGCGAGGACCAGACTTTCGTGTTGATAGTCCTGCGAGTCAGGTCTCCCTTCTGGCATATAATCTAACACGTAAGCATAATCCTCCATAGTTCCTCCCTTAAAGGTATTTTTTGATAGTATTTATTATTTTTTCTCCTTCATCATCCGACGGAGTATATCTATCCTGTTGAAATACGGCTCTTACCCCATCCGTGTCTTCAGGTAATATATCCGCTAATTTGTATGCTGACTCTTCTTTCACAAAGTCGAATTCCTCTATCAGTTCTTCGATCAAGTCCTTGGTATCTTCTAGTGACAATTTTACGAAAGCCTCAGCATGGCTCAATGCAAGGCTTTGTTCATATCTTAATTCCCTTTCCTCTGATTCTTCACTGAGAAGTTCTTTGACTTCGGCCAATGAAACGTATCTTGGTTCCTCCTCTGACATGAAAACAACTCTCCTATTCTATCCTCTCTAGGTGTTCCGACCTAGTTATAACTTTCTTTTTCTTTCCACCATCTTCGACTTCGACCACGAAGGCTTTTCCTTGTTTTCCTTGGACCACTCCTATAGCGCCTTGGAATCTTCTATGGGGTTGAGCTTTATGAACACTAGGTTCTATTTTTATCTTTACTTTTTCACCTTCTTCGAACTCCTGGAGAGCTTTATTTATAGGGACAAGCCCTCTTTCGCTTGGTTTTTTTCTTAGGATTTTGCGCGTTCCCTGTCGGGTACCTTTGGATCTTTTCATATTTCTTCACCTTCAGGATAATGGATTTTCATCACATCTAATTTCTTTACTTTACACCGAGTTTCAAGCAGTTCGGCAAGACTCGGTTGAGTTCTACCTTCGTCTCCGTGGATGAACTCCTTAACATAGGTCCCGGCATCACACTTTATATCGAGAGTGATTTTGGGTCCCTCCGTGGAGACCTGTTTTAGATCTCTGATCGTGCGTTTTCTCACTTTATCTGATCTTCGATGACTCACTCGCCGAGGCGTCCTCTGCGAGATCTCTCGCCCCACCAATTCCTCCTCGACCTTTTTAAGTTTTGCCCCTTCTATCGCTTCATCTAAGAGAATTTCGACTCTATAAGTCTTTACCGCTCTTGCCTGTTTCAATTCCACGATCTTCTCCTTCCCAGTGAATTCCAGCGAACCGATCTGCACTTTGTCGCTCTTATTGACCCTCTGCTCTAGTTCTTCTAGATCGATCTCTCTTTTCACGGGCTCCTTGATCTCCATGACAAAAGGTCTTCCGTTCCCCAGCATCTTTGCGTCGATATCTTCTCTCCCCATGCCGTGGAGCGTGAAATCTTCACCGGAAGTCATCTCTACTAGAGGTTCTCCGATGATCTCCTCTATGCTGGTCGGATACATCTTTCCTGTACCGCCGCATTTTTCACATCCTTTACCCCTGCATCTCTTGCATGTCCATTTTGTCTGAGGTATCTCTCGGCTCAGCTTCTTGTATCTTCCGTAAACGAAAAGAGGAGATATTTCGATATCGACGCTGTCGAATCTTGTGTCTATAATCGCTTTGATATCCGGCGTCTCCAGATCGACCTCTTTCTTGATCATGTCCTGAACGAGCTTTCCGACTTCTCGGTTCACTTCTGATTTTATGGGTTCTCCAGTGGTCAAGTTTAGGTCTGTCCATATCCTTTCTTCGTTCTCCTCTATCTCCGGATCTATCCTAGAGCCAACGAGAAAGTCTTCGAACTCGTATCCCTTTAGATTCTCCGATATCAACTCGGCGAATTTCTCCACTTCTTGGAAAAGGTCGTTACAGAGTTCACAGTTTTTCGCCTTCTCTGGTACCTCTTTTCTCTCTTCTTCAGAAGTGAGCATCGCGTAAGATATGCGGAGGCTTTTACCTCTCTCTGCGTTAGTTACCCCGGTTCCGAGCTGTGCAAATAACCTACCCAAACAGTGATCGCAGAGGTCTTTTTCTAATGCACTCTCGACTTTTTCTAATGCTCCGTTCACGGTCATGCTTACAACTCTATATATTTAGATTTACCGTCTCATCCTGATGATATGCTTCAGGTGAAATGGATTAGCGACCCATCTCCCGTGCTATCCTGTGGAGTCTTTCTTTAGTTATCAATAAAACAGTTACCACTACCGTTACAAAGCCGGCTTCTAGGATGAAACCCTGCTGTATGAAGACTCCTATTATAAAAGTGATAAAGAGGGCTACAGGAGTAGTTATCCCGATAGTTTTGATCTCGTATTTAAGGTAAGCTAGTAATATCGAAAACCCTCCGAAGATTATAACTCCGACCTCTATGAATCTCAAGCCGATGGAGGCGGAAAGAAAGGAGAACATGACGCCCGAGATGGAGGTCAGCGGGAACGTTCTAACACCGGCTATGACCCTCGGCTTCTTTTTCTCGTGCTCTCTTTCGAGTCCTATCAATCCACCCATTCCTATCGCCAGAAGGATATGTACTGCGAAGACCAGGTCCATAGTGCCGATTTCCATGATTATCTATTAGTGAAGAAAGGTTATTTTTTACTTTCGTCCGACAAGAATCAAATAATACTTTCCTTTTCCTCAATATCATGAACTCGAAAGGTCTTAGATCTGCCGCGAGAGATTACCTTTCACGGGAGCCGGTGGTGAATTCTTATCAGCTGGCTAGATTGAACGAGGAAGAGACAGAAGTGTTTTTAAAAGGTGAAGGGGATATATCAGGTGTTTTACTCCGGAAAGAAGGCACTATCACCATGAGAGGCAGCTTTGAAGCGATTAAAGAACTCTTAACAAAAAGAATAGAAGTTGAAGAAGAGTACAGGTTTCACGCAGTTGACCCAAACTCATTCAGAGCTGTGCAGGAAGTACTCGAAATAGAAGACGACAGACCCACTTGGTTATGTAGGCGGGAATATGAAAAAGCTAGAGAGCCCGATGTCGAAGTAGAGGCTCTACAAGAAGAAGACGCTTTGGTGATAAACGAGTATTGGGGCTTGTCAGATAGCGACTCGACCGATTACATAAAAGAGCGCATCAAAAAGGGTCCTGCCTTCGGTATCAGAAGAGAAGGAGAACTCGTCGGATGGAGCCTCACTCACTTTGTCACCGAGACGACCATGGTGTTGGGCATGCTTCACATAAAAGAAGAGTGGAGAAGAAAAGGGTTCGCAAAAGAGATCACAGAGGAACTCTGCATGAAAGCCGAAGAAGACGGTCTGATACCAGCGGTACAGATATTCAAGGATAATGAACCCTCTATTTCTCTCGCTGCAGACCTTGGCTTCGAGATAAGGGCGGATCATCACTGGTTCGACGGTTCTAGGGTCGAGTGAAGAGTGAGCTATGAGCTTTTTGTAAAAAAGAAATATATAACATCAGTCTTTAAGCTTGATGTATGAGGACCAGTCAGCCGATAGTCAGCGTTCTAGGCCATGTCGATCATGGCAAAACTACTTTTTTGGATAGGATCAGAGGGACCGCTGTTCAAAAAAGGGAGGCCGGAGCGATAACCCAGCATATAGGAGCTACAGAAATACCGATCGAGGCACTGAAAGAAGCCTGTTCCGAGCTTGGATGCGAGATCGATTTTAGGTTGCCCGGTCTGCTGTTCATCGATACTCCAGGCCATCATTCATTCATCAATCTCCGTTCGAGAGGAGGCGCCCTTGCGGACCTAGCTGTATTGATAGTGGATATAAACGATGGATTCATGCCCCAATCTTTGGAATCGTTGGAAATACTGAGGAGGGAAAAGACGCCCTTCGTCGTAGGAGCGAACAAGTTGGACAAGATACCGGGATGGAGGTCCGAAAATGAACCATTCGTAAAGAACCTTCAAAACCAATCCGAGGATGCGAAGAGCAGAATGACTGATGCACTGTACGAGATAATTGGAGACCTTTACGACAAGGGTTTTTCTGCGGACAGGTATGACAAGGTGGATGACTTTTCAAAGAATATCGGCATCGTGCCGATGAGTGCTGAAACTGGAGAGGGAATAGAAGACCTCCTCATGACTTTGATAGGATTGTCCCAAACTTACCTAGAGGATCAGATACAAGTCGAAGAGGGTTCTGGAGAGGGCACGATATTGGAGGTGAAGGAGGAAACGGGTCTAGGAACGACCCTTGACACGATCATACACGATGGAGTGATCAGGAAGAACGACCGAGTCGTGATAGGTACTAGGGGCGAACCGATCCATACTAAAGTCAAATCGTTGATGCGCCCTAAACCCATGGACGAGATAAGAGATCCCAGTGAAAAATTTGAAGAGGTGGAGGAAGTAGGAGCCGCGGCGGGTATCAAACTCGTGACCCCTGAATGTGAAGGCGTGTTGGCAGGTGCTCCTTTGATGGTGGTGGGGGATAAAGACTTGGATGAAGTCATTGATCTGGTCAGAAAGGAGAGCCAAGCTAACATAGAGACGGCAGATGAGGGCGTCATAATAAAGGCTGATGCGATCGGCTCCCTTGAAGGATTGGCCTTCGAACTTAAAGATGAAGATGTACCCATATTGAAAGCCCGTGTCGGAGACGTTTCCAAGAAAGACATAACCGATGCGGTCGCGATCGATGACCCTCTTCAGAAAGTGATCCTTGCCTTCAATGTGAATGTCCTTCCAGATGCGAGAGAGAAGATAAAAGAAGAAGACGTTAAGGTCTTCCAGCACGATGTTGTATACCGATTGGTCGAGGACTACGAAGAGTGGAAGGAGAAGAAGAAGGAAGAACTTAAGAAGAAGAGAAGGGAGAAAATAGTACATCCCGCCAAATTCCGTATCTTGGAAGACCACGTATTCAGGGTGTCTAAACCGGCGATAGTCGGTGTTAGAGTACTAGCTGGGACTATAAGGCCCGGTAGAAAACTGTTGAACAAAGAGGGAAGAGTCCTAGGTCAGATAAAGAGCATAAGGAGCGGTGAGCAGTCGTTGGATTACGCTGAACAGGGCGATGAAGTGGCGATCGCGATATCAGGAGTGACTGTCGGAAGGCAGATCGAAGTAGGAGAGGAACTATACATCGATATACCTGAGGGAGATGCTAGAGAATTGAAGGATCTGGACCTGACCTTTGATGAAGAAAGGATCCTTGACGAGGTGAAAGAAATCAAGCAGAAGGAGAAAGACTTTTGGGGATATTGAATCATTACCGCTGAATTAGAAAATTATTAATATTATTTTATCATTAGCGTGCCCAAGCACTTAACAACTGTGTAGCTGAATAAATAAGAGGTGACCAGCAGATGAGTAAAAATATAGAAGCCGAAGTTATCTATGAAACACCTATCGAAGATCAAAACATCGAAATTGTCGAGAGAAAAGGTATAGGACATCCAGATAGCATCGCCGACGGTATAGCGGAAGAGGTGAGTAAGGCTCTTTCGAGGATGTATTTGGAAAAGCACGACAGGATACTTCATCATAACACGGACGAAGTTCAAATTGTTGGAGGGCAGGCGAAGCCGGAATTCGGAGGCGGTGAGATACTTGAGCCGGTATATATCCTCCTCGCCGGAAGGGCCACGACAGACGTTAACGGAAAGAGATTACCATACAAATCAACCGCCCTGACAACGGCTGAAGAGTATCTCAGAGATAATTGTCCTCATTTGGATGTGGATCAAGGAGTGATGATGGACTGCCGGATAGGGAAAGGTTCTGTAGATCTTCAAGATGTTTACGATACCAGCCGACAGAATGCGAACGACACTTCTTTTGGAGTCTCTTACGCTCCTTTAAGCGAGACTGAAAAAGTTTCCCTTGAGATCGAAAGGATGATAAACGGACCGATAAGTGATGATCTCAACGAGGTCGGACAGGATATCAAGGTCATGTCTGCCAGAAATGAAGACCGGATTGATATAACCATAGCAGCGGCTTTCATCGATTCTCTCACTCTTGATTCAGATCATTATATAAGCGTGATAGAGGAGCTGGAGGAGAAAGTTTTGGATTGTGCCCACGAGTTTACGGATAGAGAGATAAATCTTATGATAAACACGGCAGATGACTATGAGAACGATATTTATTACTTGACCGTAACTGGACTTTCCATGGAAAATGGAGACGATGGCTCAGTCGGTAGAGGTAATCGTACCAATGGCCTGATAACACCTTTCCGCCCGATGAGTTTGGAAGCGGCTGCAGGTAAAAACCCAGTCACTCACATCGGAAAGCTTTACAACATCGCGGCTAGAGAAATAGCTGAAGAGATCTATCAGGAAGAAAAGGACGGTGTTCACGAAGTTCTTGTAAGATTGGTCTCTCAGATCGGACAGCCTATCACCGAACCGCAGGTAGCCAGCATACAACTTGTCGTAGGTGATAATGAGGATCACGATGTTAGAAAAGATAATGCGGAAGCTATAACTGAAGATCATCTGGAGAACATATTCGATCTGAAAGATAGGATATTGAACGATGAGATAACCGTCTTCTAGTTTCCTTCGAGAGCGAATCTAGCAAAGACCTTGGAGTCTTTCACCATATTGTCTAGGACAGCATATTCGTTGGGCTGATGAGCTAGGCCATCATTCGAGCACCAAACCGCAGTAGGAATACCCTTCCTTCTGAAGCTTTTCGCAACTGTGCCTCCACCGATACCTGCTAATCCCACTTCGACACCAGTAACATCTTTGATCGCTTTTCTCAAGTTCTGCACTACCTCGGAATCCTCGGGAGTTCTCTCTGGCGCATCGCTCTCCTTTAAAAATTCGATCTCTATCTCCGATTCTGTCTCATCTTCCATCTGTTCGGCTGCTTTTTCGAAAGTAGATTTCACCCTTTCTAGATCGACCGAAGGTAATACCCTGCAGTCGAAAAACTGTGTTTCTTTCCCTGGTATCGTATTCACATTAGGCACGTTGCTGAGCCGTTTTGTAGGTTCGAAAGTGCTTTGAGGAGGAGAAAAGAGCTCGTCTTCTTTATCGAACTCGTGGTGCAGTTCCTCATCGACTAGGTTTTGATATCTAGCTACGATCCTGTTGGCATTTATGTTCTGATCAGGGAAAGCCGCGTGACCCTGCTTTCCATGCACGACTATCTTTACCCATAATCCGGCCTTTTCCACGATCTCTATCTTTTTACCACCCTCCTCACTGTGATCTGGAACGACGACCATATCGTCTTCTTTGATCAAGTTTTTTTCTAGAAGGTGATTAACTCCGTACTCGCTGCCGGTCTCCTCGTCGGATACCATCATTATTTTGACGTTGTATTCGGGTTTTATTCCTAAATCACTGAGGGCTTTGATCGCATATATACTGGATATGAGTGCTTGACCGTTGTCTTCAGCTCCTCTACCATATATCTTTCCTTCCTTGAAAACAGGATCGAAAGGATCCGTGTTCCATTCCTCGAGGTCACCTTCAGGGACGATATCCATGTGGCTTATTATGATCAAGTTCTTATCGGTCTTACCTTTTTTGATAGCCACTATATTTGGTCTTATCCCGTCAGGGACTCTATCGTCTTCGGCATCGTGCCTTTCTATCGAATCAAAACCGAAATCATCTATCAAGTCAAGGATGAATTCCGCTCTTTCCTTCTCACCTTTTCCATCGTTACTTGGCCCTATTGCGGGTATGCGGAGCATCTCCATCAGCGAATCTTTCATCTCTCCTTTCATCTCGTCTACTCTTTCAAAAACTTCTTCCATAATCTCACCTTATAGGGTTTAAGAACGGTAATAAGATATATCGATATAAATGTTAGGCAGGAAGTGGATGCTTTTCGTAATCTTCCTTTAAATCTTCTCCAGTTAGGTCAAGGTAGATCTGAGTTGTGGTCAGTGAAGAATGTCCGAGCATCTTCTGGACGCTTCTCAGGTTCATACCTGATTTCAGAGAATGGACAGCAAAGCTGTGTCTCAGCATATGTGGGTAGACGTTCTTTTTTATATTCGCCTTTTTGGCGTACTTCTTGACTATCCTCTCGATCTGTCTCGTAGACAGGGCTTTTTCTCTCTGCGAAAGTATCAACACCCCCTTGTCCTCGTCCCCCTTGTAAAGCTGTATCAGATCCAGAGTATCATCATCTATAGGGACTATCCTGTCTTTATCTCCTTTACCACCCCTCACGGTGATCATACCTTCTCTAAAATTTATATCCTGTATCTTTAAGGAGGTCAGTTCTGATACCCGGAGACCGCATCTGTACAGGATGCGAAGGATAAGCCTGTCCCTTACCTTGGTCCTTTCTGGGGCGTTCAGAAGCTTTCTCACTTCATCCTCTTTCAGATATTTCGGCAATTTTTTTCCCATCGACCCACCATGTCTGACGCTTTGTATGACAAATACAGTGGAGAAGATATAAAAACGTTTTGCAAAGATCTTGAACAAAAAAATGCGAGGGTAAATGTTTTATATTGACATACTTCATCAAAGAACCTACTAATTGGGCCTGTAGCTCAGCCCGGCAGAGCGATCGGCTCTTAACCGATCGGCCTGGGGTTCGAATCCCCACAGGCCCGTATCTACATGTTGGGATTCGTCTGGTTCTCGTACCTCATCCTTCATTTTTGCCATTATCCAGTTTTTTATCATCTTTCTGGAAATATTTGTCTATCGAACTTAATTCTTTGTAAACCATGTCATTTTCTCCTTCCAAATATACTTTTAATCTCCTGTCTTTTCACACGCATTATAGACTATCTGCCTAACAGTTTTATGGTGGATATGATCACTTTGGTCGTTACCAAATACCTATTCATCATATTATTTTATGATTATGTGCGGCCGGGAGTGTCTTTTCAAAGTCTAGACTTTTTCGGAAATTTTTCGTATGTTGGAACCATTTTTTGCTGGTAGCTTAACAAGGATACAATGTCCTCGCTATATTTTTCAAAAATTATGCTAGGCCGCTCTAAAAGCTCTAGTATTTTACCATCAGGTTAAAATAATCTTGCTAGAAATAGATTCTAAAGAATGAACGATAGAGTTATACTTAAAGAAGACGACGTAGAGCTGCGGAAGTTCAAAGAAAAGATGATCTATGATGATACGGACGCTCTAGTGACTCTTACCGAGCGGGCACTGAATAGGAGAAAAGGATCTAGAGTAAAATTTGTAGAGATCGAGTCTTATGGAAGTACCACCAAGAACAGCATGCAGAAGATCAAAGATTTAATACAAAAACGATTTGATATCGACAACATCGTGATAATACAGAGACTCGGAACGTTCAAGCCCGGGGACAATACCAGAGACATCCTCATAAGTGCGCCCGATAAAGGAGAGGCTTTGGAGGCCTTAGCCATGGCTAATGACATGATCCGATCGCATGTTCCCATCAAGAAGAAAGTAGCCCTAGAGGATGGTAGAGAATACTGGGTAAAGAGAGCCGATGAGGTCATGAATATGTACGGTCAGGTAGTTCAAGGTGTTATGAGAGAGGAATGAAAGAAATCTACAATAATCGTTTATTCTAACTCCAATTGGATATTGGAAACCAAATGATATCAAAAAAGGAGTGAATATCACAATATTTCTCACATTTTATTAATCAAGTTCATAATGAGAACTGGCAGGAAATGTCTTTAACTTATCGAACCATATAACTATGTGCTGTTTATGGAATAAATCTAATCGGAAAATCTATACATGAGTATCAAAGTTAAATAAATTTAGAGAAGAAAACTTCTCCTTTTCACCGCTAACTCAATGCTCTTCTAGCTTTTTCTATATCGTCCTTAGAAGCATCCAATAAAAGACCCAATTCTATCTTTTCCTTACCCATCGCTTCGGTCACCATGTTAGCAGCTATGAAAGCCATATTGATCTCGTCGTTGCACAATACCGTAGAATAACCAGGGGATCCTTCAATGGAAAATCCACCTATAGACAACTCTTCTTTTTTAAAGTAAAACCAGGGCTTTTCGATATTGGCAGGAGGCATAAAATTTTGACTTCTTTGCTTTCTTTTCCAATCTTCGTATTTACCGGGACATTCCACCACGGTCCCGTCTAGAGAATCTCCCAGTAATATGTCTATGAAAAATTCCATAAACCAGTTCACTTCTCGGGTCTTAGGATTGTCATGGGCCATTATTATTTTGATCAGCTTCGTACCAGGTAAAGTCAAGTATTTTATCGAGAACTTTTGTCCTCTCAGACCATCAAGTTTTTCGATGGTAAAATCTACTTTAACGCCTTTCCACATCCCGTCACTTACTTTTTCTGAGGATACGTCTTCTATCTCATAGAATGACTCAAAGGCATCCGGTGTGATCAATCTAGGCTCTACACCACCGATATGATTTTCGAAGTAACTTATTGGTCCAGGTTCAGGAAACCTATCATCTAAATATGTGTTCCCTTTGGAGTCCTTGAGCCTTATCAGATTTCCTCCAAAATTGTCCAAGACATCGAATTGGATCCTACCGTTGTCCATATGTAAAACTGGTTCTCCCTCGACGACTTTCTCCTCCACCTCGACTCTCCCGTTTCTTTTGACTATAACTGGTAACTCGAAATCTAATTCCATCTCACCGCTGAAATGAAGCACGAGATTATCAACACAACCTATATGTTCTTCATTCACATCTATCTTAAATGACAATCTTATCTCTTTCCCATCTTCTTTTTTAGATATCTCAATTTTGTCTTTACTATTGCTGAAAGAACCGTTCATGTGTTCTGGAAATCTTATAGTGTATTCTCCTAGCATAGGATAATTTACCGCCTTATCTATAATGACTGTTCTTTCTAATTCTTCTCCCGCAATCAAAACATTGTCGTCAAGCCTAATATCGATGTGTTTTCTGCTCTGCTTACCGTAAACCCGTTCATTCGGACCGATATGTTCTTTTCCTACCAATCTATTCCACGTCTCTCTAAAAGAATTCAAAGATGGTTTTTTCGCAGATATCCAAAGACGGGTGCTCTCAAAACTCTCACCGGGTTCAAGTTTTTTGGATACGCTCTTCAATTCATTGAGCAACCCTCCGATCAGTTTTATCTTTTTTACGTTCTTATCACTCCACATGAGCCCAGATACCGCTCCATCTGCCATGTCTTCATAAGCAGTCCAAGTCTCTTTCCATTCTTCAGGATCCGTAGGTACCAATGTTCCAGATAGCATATCTGTGACTGGATCGCTTTCTATCAACTCCTTACCGAGAGGGGTGTATAGTTTAGCTTTACTTTGATAAGGGTCCATTTCAAAACCCCATTTTCTAGTGCTCGTTTCCGAAGCCGTTTTTATGGTCTTATCACTCACGTTTTCAAGTTCGGACCAAAATTCGACTTCAGAGCAGTTCTGTTGGATCCTCACATGCTTTTTTATAAGGACACCAGGTTTATGCTGACTTTCTCCCTGTAAAACGAGATGAAGTCCTTTTCTATCTTCTATCAACTCATATTCGTATCTGAGTGTGGAATCCCGGGTTTTTCCGAAAGGAGGTCCCACTTGCTGCCTCAGTTCAAAGGGAAGTTCAGAATCTCTGCTTTTTTCACTGACGGTGATCTCTCCTCCTTCCAACTCAACCTTGACCTTCAATTCATTATTGATGAGGTAAACTTCGTCTTCCTTCTCGGCGAAGGCTAGTAAACCATCGACTTCGTTAACAAGAGGATGCTTGTGACTCTCCATCGGGAATAATCCATCTTCTTTTTCTATATGCGGTGTCAATTCGATGTACTCAACATCTTCATCTTCAAAATCGATTTGGATCGGTATACTTAAGCCCGTATTTTCTTCCTTCTCTAATTTGAATTGTTTCCTATTCTCATCTCCATCAATCTCAAAAACAAGTTCGCCGCTCAACGCTTTTTCAGTACTGTTTTTCAGATCGAAATATAACTCCTTTTCCTTACCAGAGAACAGATAGTTCACATCTTTATACGTATCAACTTCGACTGCAGGTTTGATCTTACCGCCAGTCGTGAGTTTAAAATCTTTATCGTTTATCTTGAAGACTGTATCGATTGTCTCTGAAGATTTGTGTGTAGATTCATAGATTTCCGCCTCATTACTCACGATAAATTCTCTAGAAATGGTCTTGGTCTCTCCTTTATTTACCAAAATAGAAGAGGGAAATTCTTCCATAAATTTCAGTCCCTCGAAAGGATTCACCTCGATATCTATCTCTTTCTTTTCTTCCGTATGGTTCTCAATCTCTATGATATAACGGTTCTCTATTCCTACAAAGATCTCATGGGAATCGACTCTTGCTTTTACAGTAAATTCTTCATCCCCTATCTTTCTAGAGATGGCGGTGATACCCCACCCGTATCTGTCTATATCGACTTCCATCCAATCATCTTCATCTTCAAATCTATAGCGGTATATCTTCATATCCTCGGCAGTTATTTCATCGGGTTCCTGTTTTATTTCTCTCTTCTGATGCTGGTACCAATCCTCGTGTAGATCCAACCATTCTTTAGTCAGTTCGTTCTGATGTAATAGAGGGATGTAGTCCTGCATGTAAACGCTGGTATCGGGAACCCAGAACATACCGACCTTTTTGTAAAGCGGCATAGCACTAAGATTACCGGACCATGTGTGCAGATCAACTCTCTCTATACCCTCTTGGATGGCCTTTTCTATCGATTTTAATAAAAGGCGTTTACCAAACTTTTTTCCCTTAGCCCTTTGGATAACTCCAAGCAGACCAACATAGGCAGCGTCTTTTTCCCTCCAGTGAGGTGTGAGTTCACAAATTCCTACCGGAGTACCATATTCATCTACCGCGATCAGGTTGGCGATAGAAGAACTCTCATCGAACCAATCACTAACTCTTTCTTCATCAAAGGGTATCCCTCCTCCGAACCCTCCTGGCCAAGATTCCTTGAACTTGTTGAACATCTCCGCTACATCTTTGGCCATGGATGGCTCATACTCTACGATCTTCCCTTCGGATTCACTCATGATAGTCACCTTTTTAGTGGAAAATAAGAAGAGAGCTATATGTTTATTGTTTTGGAGTTAAGAAAGCTCGTTGAGCACCCCTAGGTAATATTTTTATAAAAAAGTTTGATTAACCACCATATGGATAAGTTGAATGAAAATGATATAGATGTTATTTTTTTCGATGTAGACGATACTTTATTCGATCAACAAGAGGCACATAGAAGAGCTCTTCATAAAATAAAGGATAGGTATCAAGTTTTCGATGGAGTGGATATGGATGAGATCATCCAGGCATTTAAAGAAGCGGACAGGGATGCTATCGAAGAGTTCAGG
>SL_8KL_010_SEDDRAFT_10003307_pt1 | contig 13329 bp, 6 predicted proteins | sample SodLakKL_010_SED_4_FD_11160 | JGI IMG/M metagenome (IMG submission 11160) | reverse complement strand
CTGTGACAGTTATTTCTTCTTCCTGGGCATTAAGTTGTTGCGTAGAGCCAACAATAAAGAAAAGAAATAAGCAACTTAGCCCGAATGAGAGTAAGCGCTTAGCTTTTCCTTGCCCAGTAAAGCTGATTTTGAATAATTTGTTTCTCATTTTTGAATCATTTTTAGTTAATAAAAGTTATTTAGAAAAAGTCGATTTGTATTTAGTGGTAAAAAACTACCATGATAATAGTTTGGTTTGGTTGTTACTTGATTATTAATTTTTAATCATTCCATAGGCATTAAATTTTATTAAGATTATTTAATATTGTACCGGTACAAATCAAGGCAGTGTATAACCTACACTTAAATTTTAAGTGTAAAAATAACACATTGTAAAAATTTGAAAGTATATTTGGAAATAATAAAAGTTAATTTTTATAAAAAAACATAAAAACTAAATTTAATAATAAGGTTAGGCTGTTAAACTTACCTGGCATAAGCTAATTTTAGAAATAGGATAGAAAAAATAGATAGGTTGGATGTATATATATAATTACCGAGGTGCATTTGGATTATTTATAATGCAATTATAAATATTATAAAGGAGGTATTATAAAAAAGGAGAGGGGTGAAAATCACCCCCCTCCTTATTATTAACCACTATGTATGAAAAAATTAGTAACCCGGATTTTGTTCGAGATTTGGATTTGTAAGCATGGCATTTTCCGGTATTGGGAAAATAGTTTTTTCTATACTTGTTGGATCAGAATTTAACCAGGTTTTTGTGTGGAATACATCGAACCTGATAAGATCTTGTCTGCGTCTTGCTTCTTGAGCAAATTCCCAACCAAGCTCATCCAGGAATCTTCCATATTCTATATCGTCACCACCTTCGGGGCTAACGACCTCTCCATCTTCGTACCATCCGTAGTTGTATGAGCTTCCTTCTTGAAGTTCCGCACCTGTTACAACTGCTGCATCAGGGTTGTCTTCAAAGGCGCGTTCACGTACTTCTGTAACAAGCTGTGCTGCTTGTTCGGCATTGCCGGTTCTTAGCAAAGCTTCAGCTTTCATCATAAGCACGTCAGCATAACGGAAAAGGACAAAATCATTGCTAAGAGCCCATCTTGCACCTTCTCTTACTTCATATTTTCCAAGCCGGTAGCCATTGAACATAGTTGCATCATCACTGTGTTCTCCACCTATGCCTGGCAAATAGTTATCGTAAGTAAACAAATATTCGCCGGTGTCGTGGTGGTAAAAATCCCCCATAAACCAGGAGTCTTCTTTCCGGGTATCATCTTCGTGATAGGTGTCAATAAATTGTGGAACACCACAGCTACCGCCCCAGGGTTGTGCTTCCATGTTCAACGCATATTGGTGTTGAGGAGCAAGGGTTTTCATGTGTTGGCTCCATTCTGTTGCTTGAGAATCATCGTATGGAACTGACCAGATAATTTCATCCGAGACTTCGTTTTCTGTAATGAAATTGGTTTTATAATCCGACTCCAGTATAAATTCACCCGAATTTATTATTTCATCACACTGCTCAATTACTTCATCCCAATGGGAAGTGCCGGTATAAACTTCAGCATTCAGGTAAACTCTTGCCAGGGTTGCATGACCGACCCATTTAGTAAACCTGCCATAGGTGTCACCGCTTACATCTTCACTCAAATCAGGAATTACTTCCAGCAATTCTTCCACGACAAATTCAAAGACCTCCTCCCTGTCATATTGCTCGGGAAGTTCATCTGTATCGAAATCGGTTTCTATCGGAACGTTTCCGTGGCTATCCATCAATGTATAATAGGCCCATGCGCGGACGCCTCTCAATTCGGCTAACGCTAATGACCTGACATCACCTTCCAGCGGGATATCATCAGTTTCAATTTGGAATATCACCCTGTTAGCAGTGTTGATTATATGCCAGAGCTGATTCCATGCGTTGGTTGGTTGCCATTGCGTGAAATCCCATTCGTGTCTGTGCATTCTGTGATATGTGCCTCCATCATACCATCCATGAGGACGAACAGGTGTTACAACTATGTCAGCCGGTTCTTCCATCACGTCGAAATAACCTTGCCAGCCCATCATCATAGAACGCAATGGTACGTATATAGCACCTAATAGCTCAGGTAACTCCTCTTCAGTGGGCTCGTATTGATCAGCGGCAAGTTCAGACTTAGGTGGTTTCTCCAGGTCTGTACATGATGGAGCAAATAAAAGCAGACCTAATGCTATAAGAGAACTAAGAAATATTTTAATTTTATTCATTGTTACTTATTTTTTTGTTGTTAAAAATTAATGTTCATACCAAGAGTAAATGTCCGTGTAGTTGGGAATTTATCCCTGTGGTCGTTTCCCGGGCTAAGACCGGTGAAACTAACTTCAGGGTCAATACCTTCATAACCGGTTATAATAAGGGCATTTTGTACTGACAAATATACTCTTGCTCGCTGAAGCCAGTCAATTGCACCCGGATCGAAATTGTATCCTAAGGTGATATTGTCAATTTTCCAGTAATCACCGTCTTCAACATAATAGCTCACGTAAGCAAGGTCATTGTTGAGTTGCCTTTTACCATACACATCATCAAAAGCTGACTCAAGCATATTGTAATGTGTAACTCTTGGATTTTCATAGAATAAGCGGTCAAAATTCAATATTTGATAGTCAAAGGCGCCTCTCATTGATACTGAAAGGTCAAATTGCCTGTATGAAAATTGATGATTCCAACTGACTTCATAGTTTGGAATTCCGTTACCCAGTACTTGTTTATCTTCGGGAGTAGTTTGGTCAATTGGAACATGCTCTCCTTCGGGTGTTTCTATGATCCACCTGCCATCTTCATCTATATCCACTGATTTGTATCCCCAGAAATTACCTATTGGACCGCCAATACGGACTCTATGGGTCCATTCCTGAACCGGTTCGCCAGTATGTCCGGCAGCAAAGAAATCGTGTTCAGTTTGGAAATCATCGTCTGACAGGTCAAGAAGTTCGTTGGTGTTTGTAGAAAAGCCTACGTTTGTTCTCCATTCCATATCATCTGTTCTGATTGGAACAAATCTTAAATGAGCTTCCATACCCCTGTTTTCAACTTCTCCAATATTAGCCATCATACTGCCATATAGGAATGGTGGAACGGGAACTGAGAAGTTCCAAAGCAAGTCCTTGGTATGACGTCTGTACATATCAAAGGTGGCTTCTACACGATAGTTAAACATTGATGCCTCCAACCCAATGTTGTATTCTCTTTTCTCTTCCCAACGTAATTCCGGGTTGGGGTTTTGAGCAGGTTCAAGAGACTGCATCCATTCTCCCTGGTAGTAAAACCAATCTTCGTAAGATAGTGTTGTCCAATGCAGGTATGGTTGCTCAGGCTCTATACCGGTTACTCCATAACCTACACGTAACATCAGGTTTTCAAAGAGTGCATCCATGGAACCCGGAAAGAAGTCTTCGTGACTGATACGCCAACCACCTGATATTGCAGGGAAAACTCCCCATCTGTAATCTTCACCGAATCTTGAAGAGCCTTCTCTTCTAAGACTAGCCATTAATAAGTACTTGTCTTCGTAATTATAGTTTGCACGGCCAAAGAAGCCAACGAGGCGTGAAGAAGCTGCATAACTATTTAAACTTGTTTCTCCCCTGGATAGGGCAGCTCCTGCACCTATGTTTTCATATAAAAATTCATCGGTAGGGAAGTCCCAGTTTTCAAGATAATGATTACTCCAACTATCGTCCTTGTAACTGTATCCACCCAGTAGGGTAAAACGGTGGTTACTTAATTCAAAATTGTATTCAGTTGTAAATTCTGCAATCCACTCTTCAGAATCTGAAACATATTTTTCAGCAGTTCCTCGTTGACCATACTGGGTTGCTGAAATATGCTGATGAGTTTCTCCTTGACGACTTTCATAATCTTCTGTATTTCTTGCTACTAAGAGATCCATAGTCAGGTCCTCAATGGGCTCGAAAATAACATTACCCGACAAGCGGATTTCTCTTGTATTTGCTTCTCCCCTGGTTTCTTCAATTAAACCTGCAGGGTTGTCATAAAAATACTTGTCGCGTTCCTGCCAACCTTCACCGTCATCCTCCTTTACTCTATCGGTAGGATTTCTAATAAGAGCTTGCCTGTATGGATATCCATAACTGAGAGGGAAATTACTTTGATGCCTTGTAAGCATACTTGCATTTACCCTTAGTCTGTCGTCAAGCATTGAATGGTTTACTTGCAGTCGTGTGCGCAACTCTTCGTTATTTGCTTTATTGAACAATCCTTCCCACTCCCTGTAGTTAATGGAGGCGGTATAATCCGATTGTTCATGAGAACCCTGGAAAAGTAAATTGTGAGTTTGGTTGACAGGATTATCCCGCATTATTTCATCCCGCCAGTCAGTTGAATAACCGTAATCATTGAAATCTACGCCTTCTTCTATTAGTCGACGATAGTCTTCTGCATCCAGGAAATTTTGCTCACGTGTTATCGATTGGAAACCAATGTCAGCATTGTACTCAATTGTTGAAACACCTTCTTCGGCTTGTTTGGTGGTTATTAAAATTACACCATTACTACCCCTTGTTCCGTAAATAGCTGCAGCAGCACCGTCTTTAAGAACATCAACTGATTCAATGTCCTCAGGAGCTAATGTGTTAAGATCTCCGGGAACTCCGTCAATTATAACAAGCGGTTGTGCGTCACCTGTTAACGTCGTGATTCCTCTTAATTGGATCTCAGAATTAGCTGTCGGGTCACCACTGGTAACTCCCACTCGTAAACCCGCACTTTGTCCCTGGATCATTTGAGCAACATCCCTTATTGCCCCAACTTGAAAATCATCTTCACCAATACTTGAAACAGATCCGGTAATATCGCCACGGCGTTGTGTACCATAACCTATAATTACAGTTTCATCCAGTTCTGTAATTTCTGATGTAAGTACAACATTGATTGTTCTTTGATCTCCTACTTCAATTTCTTCGGTTTCATACCCCATAAAAGAAAATACCAATACATCAGATGGATCTCTTACTTCTAGTGAATATCTTCCATCTTCATCAGTAATTGTTCCTATAGTTGTTCCATCAATGACAATGCTAACACCTGGCAATGATTCTTCTGTGGTAGCATCGATCACCTCACCGGTGACGGTGATCTCTTCCTGGGCATGAAGTTGTTGTGTAGAACCAACAATAAAGAAAAGAAATAAGCAACTTAGCCCGAATAAGAGTAAGCGCTTAGCTTTTCCTTGCCCGTTTAAGCTGTTTTTGCATAATTTGTCTTTCATATTTGATTAAATGTTTGGTTAATAAAATCAATTTGTTTGTAGTTACAAAAAGCTACTATAACTGTAGTTTGGATTGGTGGTGTAATTCAGTATGAATTTTTCATCATTCCATAGGCATTAGCTTTTTTAAATTATTTAATTGAATCTATTAAATCGAAATTTGCACCACAGTGTAAAATTGACACTTATAATTTAAGTGTAAAATTAACGTTTTTAAAAAATTTTTTAAAGCTTGCCTGTAAAAAAAAATGTTAAATATTCTTAAATTTTATCTAGCTTTGAATTGTCCATACGCTGTAATGCCTGACATGCCTGAAATAATTATTGTTTAAAAACAGGTTGTAATGATAGATATGTTATATACTTATTACTCTCTTTGCGAAAAAAAGTAAGATTAAAAAAGGGAAGATATAATAAAATGCTATTTATGTAAATCTCAACCCCGTGGGTTTGGCAAAATCCACGGAACTAACCGTCATGATCAACCATGTAGGTTTTGCCAAACCCACGGGGTTAACTTGCAAATTACTGTTAATCAATTTAATAACTAAAAATTATTCACAATGACATGATATACATTCCTCAGTATCGGGAAAATACTGTTTCAAAAATTCGTAAAGCCCCGGATCATATTCTTTCAACTGTTCTCGTGTGCCAATATGGTTATGGAGGCCGTCCGGGCCTTCTTCCTTAGGGATAGTAGCATTTACATTAAACCATGTTTGAACACCTTCGGCCCAGTACTCTTCGATATTATTTGCCGCGTAGGTGTCTTCCCAGAGTCCTTTTTCTTTGGCACTTTCCAGCAATGTTTCAAGTTGGTCATTAAAAGTATCATCGTTTAGTACAAATCCTACCAGATGAATTGTATGAGCGAATTCATGGATCAGGATATCTTCTGCGTGGTATTTATCGATTTGGTAACAGAGAATATTTTCCTCTGCTGCAGTTGTAAGAGGCAGGCGGGGAGTGCCACCCAAACCCCTTGCTCTTACATCCCAATTAATAGTGTCATTTTTCAGGTAGCTGTGTTCCGGGATATCGGTAGTTCCTTCGTAGCGTGCTGCCATAATTCCCAGCCGGACGCCCCTGGCACGCATTGTATCTATGACATTTTGAGGCAATTCATCCGTCATGGCAATAATTTGTCTTCTGGCCTGTAAAAGGGCTTCATCCGGAACTTTTGATGAACTAATGACAGGGAAACCCATAGCGTCTACATATTTTGTATAAAAGGAATCCAATTCAAGCTCCTGTGGGGGAGATGTAACCTGTATATTTTTATCATTATCATAATTTGCCAACAACATTGCTGTTGTAATAAATATGAATAAGGTGCAAAGCGTCAATGTTTTTTGCATAAAGGGCGAAGTAAGAGTTCGCAGTGAAATAAAAGTAGCTGGAATCATAATTGGAAACGGTTTTTTGTTCATGTTTTTTGTTGAGCTATATTGTCAGACTATTTGTTATCTTACCACACTGTGGTTGTTAGTGGGGTTATACTTTTTTTACTCATCATTTCAAAAACTCCACATCATTATCGGGAAAATAGGTTGCGATAATATCGTAAAGTCTTCTGTCGTATTCTTTGAGTTTTTCCCGGGTATCTACATGGTTATGGACTCCATCGGGCGGGCTGGAATATTGGTTTGCATTATACCATGATTGTACTCCTTCGGCAAAATATTCCTCGTAATTTACGGCCGCATAGGTATTTTCCCAAAGTCCTTTATCCATAGCTTCATTATAAGCATCTTTGAGGTCATCATCAAAACCGGGTACAGCCGGTTTTAGTCCCATAAGATGTATAGCATGAGCAAATTCATGAATTAATATAATTTCACCTTCATAACGATCGCCTTCCAGCTGCAATAAATTTTCTTCACCACAACTGGCCAGAGGTCGTTCAATAGTTGGCCCAAGTCCCCTGGTTCTGGCATCCCAATCAGTACCGGGGAAAACGTCATACAGGTCATTGTATTCAGGCATATCGGTGGTATTTTGGTTAGCTCCTATTATTCCAACCCGGATGTCATACTCTATCATCTGATTGAGTGCTTTTTCAGGTATTTTGGATGTCATATGTTGAACAATATCCCGGGCTAATATTAGCGCTTCATCATGAACAATCCAGGAAGAAATAACCGGTAGTCCTTTGGCATCAAGGTATTTTTTATAAAAGCTATCAAGTTCTAATTCTTCCGGAGGAGGTTTGATTCCCAGGGTATGTTCCTTGTCAGGAGGTGTACCCCAGGTGCTTTGCATCAAGTGAAAACCTGTGGTATCAAACTCCTTTAAATCATTATAATTAAATGGGTAAAAATCATTATTTCCAAGAAAAGCTTCTGTTAACTCAGCAAAGTATTCTTTATTGTTGCGTAAAGCATAGGCTTCTTTTTGTATAGTATCGTTGCCATCATAATAAGGAACCGATTCATAAATTCCACTGTTTTTAGTTTTATTGAAGGCTGCTTCAATAGCATGATAGTCATTCCCAAAGAACTGATGGTGAATCAAATGAGCCATTTCGTGTAGTATCATGTAGGGTTGGTTTAAATTGGTCCAATTCACAAAATTACCGGCATTAACTATTTCGATACACAACTCTTTATCGGGGTTTTGATCATTTGCCAACAACCATTGTCTGGATGGGTGATAAAGACAAGCTCCTTCTTCCTCCAGATCAAGTTTGAGCCAAACAGGATTATTTTTAATTAGTTCAAGCTTTTCTTCTCTGAGTAATGTGTTTATCTCTGCAAGTTTATTATCGAGTAAGTCAAGAGCCACTTTTATATCAGGATGCTCCTGTTCAGATTTTCTCATGGTTATTGTATATCCATGCATTTCAGTGGACACATATTCTACTTCACTTGACTGCACAGTATCTTCTTTATCACAATTTGTTGTTATTAAAAGCAAGGCGATAAATATTAAGTTGCTGATTTTCATGAATTTGAGTTTTCTTTTATATTTTAATAACCTTGGGATGCCACCAAAATTATATTTTATAATAAAGCCTTCAACATAAACAGAGTTAAAATATTTTTTATTGGTGTTATATTATGAATATTATATATTTTAAAGTTAAAATATAAGGAACCTGTATAACTATCATTTTAGATATTAAAAAATACTAAAATTATGATTCATACAGGTTCCTTAGATATAAACTATCTACTAGGGATTAAAAACTCCATCATATGGGTTTTGATCTCCATCCGGCCAGATTCTATCACTCATATTTTCATTGGCTTCTAATTCGCTTTGAGGTATTTGATATATAAATCTCCACGAGCGTTCCGGCCAAATTTCAAGTCCATCCCTCGGAGTAATACCATCTTTGTGAACACCTTCACGATACATGGGTTTTTGGTTTCTTATTAAATCAAACCAGGAATACCCTTCTCCGTATAGCTCTTTTCTTCTTTCCAAAAGAATATCCTCAATAAGTTCCTCACCAGAGCTTTCAGTTCGGGGAGCATTACGGTTATCTTGCAATTCCCAAAGCACCTCTTTGGCTTCATCGTCTCTTCCAGCTCTTGCAAGGGCTTCGGCTTCAATGAGTAGCATGGTAGCGGCACGCATTATTACAATATCACCGGTTTGATCAGCATTGTCTGTGAATTTAGAGGTAATATATAAACCTTCTCCCCATGGATCGGGTTCCATTTGTTCATAACGAATGTCTTCCTCATCAAACTCTTCAACGAAAACATCATTCAGGAAAAAGTTATTCCATTGCCATCTTCCTCTGTTCCAGTCCCAAAAAGCAAATGGTGAATAATCCCACAAATTGTCATCTGTTGTTTGCGGGGCTGCCCACATCCACTCATTACATGACAGATCATTGAAACCGGCCTGAAACTCTTCAGGAGTCATAATAGGGTATCCTGCACGTGCATCAGCTGCTGCATTGGCAGCTTCTTCCCATTTGTTCATGGTAAGGTATACTTCAGCCAGAAATCCCTGTGCTACGCTTTGATCAACAGCACTTTTTCTACCGGCTCTTTGATAGGTTTCAAGTAAAGGAATAGCCGCTGTAAGGTCTTCCAGTATAAAATCATACACATCTGAAACCGGTTCTCTGGGATTTCCTTTTGCTTCGCCGGTGGCGGGTTCAGTGTAAATAGGAACTCCCGGCATATCCTCAGCGATAACATAGGTATGCTGGAAAAACCTTACCAGGTTGAAATATGCATATGCTCTTAATGCTTTTGCCTGGCCTATAATTTCATCTTTTGCCTCCTGTGGGCCTTCAGCGTCGTCAATGTTGGCTAAAATCGAATTGACGTTGTTTATGGTGCGGTAATAGAAATTCCACAGTTGACGAGTCCTGAATACCGTACTGCGTGTATAGCCCTGTAATGAATAATCAAAAGGATACCAGCCGCCCCATACTACTTTTTCCTGGCCTGCGGCAGCGTCATTCATCATATTTACTGTTGGAATACCGTGATCATCAAACCGATCTTGGCCTCCGGCACTATACCTTCTTTGGTGGTAGTATAATCCATTTAGTACTGCTTGGGCTCCATCTATATGATCGAAGGCATCTTCATCTGCAATCTCGTCGGAGGGTGAAGTTTCAAGAAAATCTTCTTCACAGCTTGTAAAACCAATTATTGCTCCTGATAAAATGGCAATAAATAATAATATATTTAATAATTTCATAATGAATTGTTTTAAATTAATGTTTTTTAAAATTGTACTTCAACTCCAAATAATGTTATTCTATTTGGTGGCTGACGGTGTCCCGTAGCACCTCTAAAGCTTTGTTCCGGGTCAGTACCGCGATCGGCTGCACTACCAAATGTAAACAGATTGTTACCTTGAACGTAAACTCTTGCAGATTCCATGCCCAGTCTATCTGTAATAGTACGTGGCAGACTATAACCAAGGGTAATATTACGTACACGCAGGAATGTGTTGTCATAGAGAAAACGCGTGGAGTATACTCCGGTTGTGCCGGTTGTTTGTGTAGAAAGCCTGGGAACATCGGTTTCCGTATTCTCGGGTGTCCATCTGTCCTCCATGTCTTCGTGATGAGAAAAACCCCTACGGTTACCCATCATTCCGGAATAATCACCATCATATAGTTTTCCGCCTATACTGTAGTATAAGAATATTGAAAGATCAAAGTTCTGATAGGTAAAACTGTTAGTTATTCCGCCGTACAAGTCCGGGATGCCTGAGCCCTGGTAATCTCGTTGTTCCATTGGTGAGACTTCGTCATAGTTTTCGGTTTTCACCCTGTCTTCAACGATTGGGTTACCATCATCATCCAATACCCGATCTCCTGCTTCGTCAGTTTCAAAGATATTTTTCCACCACTGCCCATTACCTGTTTCAGGATTTACTCCTGCCCATTCAGGCATAAAGTTTTCGTACATGCAAACACCTTCTATCCAGTAGCCAACACGATCCTCGGGCAAACTGGTGATTTCATTTGTATAATGTGTAGCATTAACATCCAGATCCCAACGGAAGTCAGCTCTATCTAATAAAACGACAAAAGCTTCGAATTCAATTCCTTCATTACGTACATCTGCAATATTTGCGTCAACAGATGTGAAACCTGTTGATGCAGGAAGTGGACGATCAAAAAGCAGGTCTCTTGAATCACGTGTGAAGTATTCAACAGAGCCGTCAAGGCGATCAAATAGGGTGAAATTTGCTCCTACATTGAACTGTACATTTGTTTCCCATTTCAGCTCAGGAGTGGGCAGACGAGACGCGAGTATACCAGCATGACTGCCATCGTCCATACCGGCTTGGAACAGACCCTGGTATGCGTATAATCCTACCCTGTCATTGCCAACGGTACCATAGCTTGCTCTAAGTCGAAGATTATCAACCCAATTGACTCCAGCCATAAAATCTTCTTCTGAAATTCTCCATGAACCACCTGCTGACCAAAAGGTTCCCCAGCGGGTGTCAGGATGGAAACGGGATGAACCATCAGTTCTTATGCTACCGGTAAGATAATATCTGTTATCGTAATTATATTCAAAATTACCAAAGAAACTAAGTAAACGGTAATTATTTTCATATGAATGCGCACCTGTCATTTCAGCTGCTGCGGCGAGTTCATATAAGCCACCAAAAGGGAACATTCGCCGTGCTGCACTCATGTAATTACTCTGCCGCATAAAAGTTTCCTGCCCTGCCATAAGCTCTATGTTGTGAATATCTTCAAGAGTTGTTCTATAATTAAGAACATTACTTTGAGTTATGGCATATTGTCTGAAACTATTTTTGCTAGCAGAACCTATTCCTTGCAGCCATCCTGCAGCCGGATTATTATAAAAGTGCTGCTGGTTCATGTCGTAGTCCAGGTTCAATGAAGAGCGCAGATTAAGGTTGGGCAGAAAGTTAATATTCATGAAATTGCGGCTTGAAACATTATCATACCAAAAAATGTCTCTATCCCAATGCGCACTTGCAAGGGGATTCCACATTGACCATTCTCTGCGATACTCACCATAATCAAATATTTTGTTGCCATCATCATCAAGAATAAGTTCACCTGTATCATGGTCATGTTTGTATACAGGATAAATCGGAGCAATTGACCGTGTGTACCATACAGCGCCATCATCAAAGGGTTCTTCGCTATGAGCCAGCGAAGTATTGGTTCCTATTTCGAGCCAATCGGTAACTTGAGAACTTACATTTGCACGTACCTGGAAACGTTCATACTGTTGTACTGTAAATACTCCCTGTTCATCCAGGTAACTCGCTGAAATATGATACTGACCGGCACCTTCATTAAATGTACCACTGGCACTTATGTTATGTTCTTGTCCCATTTGTGGTTGGATCATTTCTCCATACCAGTCACCATAAAAAAGTAATTGTGCATCATCTCTGATTCTTCCATCTTCGGTAAACGGATTGTCTACATCAAACGGATTAATTTGCAATTCATCAATAACAATATCAGTTGCGTATTCCCTGGCTTCCTCAGGAGTGGCACCCACATCGAGCTGCCCTTCATAAAATGTTTCCCATTCTAGCTCAAAATGTTTTTTAGGACCTACTTTATCCGGATAAGGGACAGCCATTTCTGTGTTATTAAATGAACTGGAGTAATTGATCCTGGGTCTGTCAGTGTCACCTCTTTTGGTAGTTATCATGATAACACCTCCTGCTGCACGTGATCCATATAATGATGCAGCGGTAGCATCTTTAAGGACTGAAATAGATTCAATGTCGCGAGCGTTAATTGAACCCAGATTGCCTTCAAAAGGTGCCCCATCAACTACTATCAATGGGGATGCGTCGGCATACAAAGAACTCATGCCCCTGATTCTGATGTCACTACCTCTACCCGGAAGGCCTGAAGCATCTATAACCTGGATTCCGGGACCGGAACCTTGCAATGCCCGGGTAACATCAGCTGATCGCACGGCTGCCAACTTATCTTCCCCTACAACAGAGGCCGCCCCTGTAAATGACTCTACTGCTGCTGTACCATAAGCAACAACCATAAACTCTTCAAGTTGCAATACATCGGGCAACATTTCAACCTCAATAATGTCCTCCTCGGGAATAGGAAGTTCAATTGTGGTATAGCCAACAAAAGAGAATTGAATATAGTCAGCGATTTCGGGAACTCTTACAGTAAAATTTCCCTCCGTATCTGTAATCGTAGCTATATCAGTTGGCTGAACCATTACGGTGACATTTGGTAAAGGTACACCTTCTTCACTACAAGTTACTACCCCGCTTACCTCTCGTGTTTGAGAAAATGTAAGCTGAGCAAATAAAAATGTAAACAAAATTGTTAACAAAAAACTTTTTTTCATAGTTTATTTTTTTTTGGATTGTTTAATTGATTAGTAACCAAATAAAATTGGTACTTTGAACGATTTAATAATAATTAGTTGTTTTGATTTTTTTACAAACAGTTGTTTCATAGACGTTTAATGTTTAATTTCTAATTTGTTTTATTAGATCGATGGTAAGATAAATTTCAACTAAATTTTAATATTTAAAAATATATTACAATAATTAATGTAATATTAACACTTGTTAAATGAGTGTAAAT
>SL_8KL_010_SEDDRAFT_10003306_pt1 | contig 13331 bp, 16 predicted proteins | sample SodLakKL_010_SED_4_FD_11160 | JGI IMG/M metagenome (IMG submission 11160) | reverse complement strand
TACAGCAACAAGTCCCATTCCTAAACCAAGTCCTTCTTGAGCAAAGGCAAACATTAGCATAAAGGCTACAACAAGCCCAAATATTGCCTGTGTTTGTGGTAGAACAGCATATACCAAACCAAGTCCAAAGTATCCTCTATCTTCTCCTGTAGCCCTAGTTGATTGTCCAGAAACTTTACCAGTTCCTAAAACTGACCCCAAGCCTGCAAGACCTATGGAAAGTCCTGCTCCTACAGCAACTAACGTATATCCTATATCAGCAGATAATATTGATTCTATTATTTGAATCCCCTTCCTTTGGATTTTATTTCTAAATTTATATATTTTGTATTTTCAATCATTTTTACTTCCTAATTTTTTTCTAAACATCATGTTAGGTATCTATTCTACCTTACTCAATAAAAATCCAAATCTTAATTTTCACTATCCTCCACACTAAATGGTTCAAATTTTTCACCTTTTCCAACATAAAACGTACCGAAAAACTCAACATATTCAAGCCTCATCGAATGGATAAACGAACCAAGTGTCTGGAACATATAATTACCCAGGTGTCCAACAACAAATATAGGTATACTTAATGCTATCATAGCAGGATGGAAAGTAGGTAAAACATCTATGGCCAATATATTTACTATGCTTGCAATACCTCCAGTAGCCACTGCCAGCGCTAGCAAACGTGCGAAAGAAAGTATATCACCAAAAAAGCCAGGTATCTCCATAATTTCCATTGGTCCAGAAAAAGCAATCAAAGAAACGATTGAAGCAACTAATATCCCAATAGCAATCATACCCCAAGGAGAAGTTACCGTTGCCATCAAACCTTCCATAAAATCATCAGCCATCAAAGCTACTGAAACTATAGGTACACCTGCAACAAGTAATAGAAACCAAGTTATGTGTTCTACAAAAGCCTCTTTATACTTTCCATCAGATATGCTCTGATAGAACCCCATAAGGAGGCCAAATCCCATATACACAACGCCAATCAATAGAGATAAAACTAATATATCTACTGCTTCTTCTGTCAGCGGGTTAGCCCAGGGTTGCCACCCTTCTGAGAGTAAACCAAGCTGATCAGATAAAAGCTCTCCCATAAATCCTCCTGTTATAACTCCCCAGATTATACAGGATATTCCTCCGCTTATGAGGAGTATCCATCCCAAATCCTTGAGGCTATCGCTAGCTCTTCCAGGCCCCTTTATCATAAGCCCTGCAAGACCTAAATTTAAAATACCATAAGCTATATCAGTAAGGCATAGTCCAACAAAAACGATAAAAGAGAATGCTACAACAGGAGTAGGGTCTAGCTCCTTATATCCAGGTATATTAAACATCTCGACAAGTCTTTCAAAGGGTTTAAGGGCCTTTGGGTTGTCCAGCTTTGTCGGAACTGAATCTATATCTTCAGGATCTTGCAGCTCCAGTAGTGAGAACCCTTCGGTTGATGTTTCCAAAATTTGTGTCAAATCATTAACATTACCAGCCGGAATCCAGCCTTCTAGCATAATCGTCCGATCAGTATTTGCAAATCTTCCAGTTATCTCTGCCCTTTCTTTACAAATCTCAAGTTTCTTTAAAAATTCTCTTATTTTTACTTCGTACCTATCTCTAATTCCTGAAATTTTTTTAACGACTTCTTTTTTCTTTTCTTTAAGGGCCTCTATTTTTTCCTTGGCTTTAGATATTGCTTCCTCTGGTGTATCTACTGCCCATTCTGGTGGATCGAATTTCCACTTAGATTGATTTCTCAATACTCTGTCAATTTCTTTTTCTTCATCTAATCTATAGGAAAAAAACAAAAAAGAGGAATTTTCTTTATCAATTTTTTCAATTTGGAGTAGGAATAAATCAGTTATATCTGATAGCTTATCCTTCAAAACCTCAACATTTTCATTAGATACTTTCCCAATTACTGCTTTTGTATATTCTGAAGTTTTTATATATTCTAAAGGAACATTTATATCTTTATAGTCTTTTGCCTCTTCTACAAATGAAGATAAATCAGCAATCTCATATTCAATATTATCTAACTTTTCTTTTACTGGATTAACCTCTTTCTCAACGCTTTCTAGGAATTCATCGCTTTTAATAAGAATTTTTTCCGCATCTTCCACATCAGAGACTTCTATCTCATCTACTTCAGGAAAAACAAAACTCTTAATCTTCTCTAAACGAGTTTTATCGGAAAGTCTTTCGGTCTTGAAAATATCTAAAATTCTATTTATCCTCAAAATCTTAGAGGCAATTTCAGAAGATCTCTCATCAGACCTACCCTTTTCTAGATAGCTAGACCAATCAGATTCATCTATCTCCTCAGTAAGATCTTTTATTTGGATTAAACCTGCCTTATGTAGATTTTCTATAAGTTGGTCCTTATATTCTTTAAAAGACAAAATACGAGCTTTTTTCATCTTCGCTGGCCGGAACAATCAAGCTCCCCCAAATAATGTATTTATTACTTCCTCAGTTGCAACTTCTAAACGCTCTTCCTTTCTTTCCTTGATATCTGAAACTTCATCCTGGGCATCTTCTTTAATTTTTTTGGCTTCCACTTCAACATCTGATTTAGCACTCTTGACTATCTCGTTACCTTCTTCTTTAGCTTCTTTTTCGGCTTCTTCGACAAGTTCTTTAGCTTCCTTTTCAGCATTCCTAACTATCTCTTTAGCCTTTTTCCTTGCTTCTTCTATCTTTTCGTTTGCTTTGTCTTCTGCATTTTTAATTTTCTCGATTTTATCTCTCATTGTAATCAAACCCACCTCCACTGTCATCTTTTAGGAACTACAATCCCAATCATTTAAACTCAAGCTTAATCTCAAGCGATCCCAATTATTAGGTATACAGCTAGCATGAAAGCTACCAGAAATATAGCGAAATCTATCATGCCTAATTCAGGATTAACAGACTTTTCTTTTTTCTGCACATTTATAATCTTTTCCTTAATTCCTAAATAGGGTCCTTCATCTTTATATATAATATACTCCACAAAATAACGCGAAATAGGATACGGATAATGTATCACCTTTATTAGTTTTGCATATAACTTATCAACAAAAAACTGGAATTTGTCTTCTAAGCATTTGATAGAATTCCTACATATAGACGAAACAAATACATTAGACAATTTCTCGCTTATATATAGTGTAGTAATCTTTTTAGGATGCTTTATATTCCATAGATTGTAATAATGCATTGATCCAAACAATAAAAAACCAATTGCAAAGGATTTACTTATAGCTAACAAATCCTTCACAGTAAAAAAAGATATATTTTTTATATATTCTTCAATAAACACGGGGTCGAGCTGATGAGAATGTAAAACTGGCAATACGATATAATCCATAAGCACATTAGGAAATACTCCTATAAGCAAAATCATAGATGCAAGTAAAGCCATTGGTACTATCATTATTTTTGATTCCTTAATGCGATCCTGTTTTTTAACCTCATCAGAAGGATTGCCAAAAAAAGTAAATGTTAAAAATTTAAGATAGTATGCTAAAGTTCCTCCTCCAGCAATTGTAAAAATTATCTCAGCGTAATACAGTGAACTGGTACTTGTAAATTCATAAGCTTCAACTATGGCATGATGTAAAAGCGTCTTGCTTATATACCCATTAAAAAGAGGCATACCAATTATACCAAAAACTGCAATAAATGATATCAAAGTTGTGTAGGGCATCCTTCTCCATAGGCCACCAATCTCATTCATATCAATAGTATGAAACTTATAATATATAATTCCTGCAACCAAGAAAAGGCATGACTTGTATAATGCGTGGTTTATTACATGATAAAGTGAACCAGAAAATCCCATCGCCCCTTCAAACCCTAAAAAGGCAGCACATCCTATCCCTAGCAAGATATATCCTATTTGACTGATTGTACTATAGGCTAACAGCTTCTTAATATTGTCTTGAAGGAGAGCCAACACCCATCCAATTGTTGTAGTAATCAATGCCAACCATATTAGCCAATAACCTATTTCGGGTAAACTCCAAACCCCATCTGCCATTCCAAGTAACTCTTTAGGAGTGAGCAAAGTTCCTGTTGTCCTAAATATACCATATATTCCGGCCTTTACCATAACACCAGATAAGATTGCCGATGCAGGGCTAGGTGCAACTGGATGGGCTTTAGGAAGCCAAATGTGTACAGGAAATATTCCGGCCTTACCTCCAAATCCTAATACAAAAAGAGTGGCAATAAGATATCTGAACGGACCTATATCCACAAATTCTTCTAAGTTAGGTTCAATCGCAAGAGTGCCAGTAAAAATATAGTATAACATAATTCCTAAAAGTAACATCAGGCCCGCAGCTATACTAACATAGATATATGTGTTCCCCGCTTCAATTGCCTGTTTAGTTTGGTTGTGGACTATCAACCCAATAGAAAGTATAGCAAGTAGTTCAAAGAAAATAAAAATCGTAAATAAATTCCCACCAACTATAACTCCAATATTGGCTGCGAGAACAATCAATATATATGAAAAAAATCTTTTCTCAGAAAACCCATGCTCCATATACTTTATAGCATATATCGTGGAAAGTAACCACACAAGAGAAGTGATCATCGCAAAAACAAAACCAAACGAATCAATAAAGAATGATATCGATGGGACCATATTCTCTGAAATCAAAGTATATGTTATCTGTCCTCCGTCGATTACGCTAGGATACATAACCAATACAAGAATAAAGTTTATACTAGAAATGGCTACAGAGATATATCCAATCTTTTTCCAATGTATGTATTTGGAAAAAACGTACATGAAAAAAGATGCAAGCGCTGGAATGAGTACTACACACACAGGTAATACTGTCAAAAATGCTTGAATTGTTTCTTCAGCAATCAAATATTATACCTCTGTTTTTTTTAACTTGTATTATTTTTTTAAACAATACTAATTACCAATATATTTTATCATTCCAAATAGGTTTTATACTTTTTAATATCTGTATTTATTTTAAATTAGCCAAAATAATTATTAAAAATCATCATAACCCACTCAATAAAGCATCAGCAGCAGGCTCTATAAGCTCTAGAGGATACCTTGGAAATATTCCAAAAAACACTATAGAAAACGCTAAGATTATAATTGGTGCTAGCATCCATAAAGATGGATCGAGGTTTTCTGATTTAATATCTTTATCCCGGGTACAAAAAAACGCTCTTCTGATTATAGGGAAATAATAAACAGCATCCATAAGTGCACTCAAAAGAAAAACACCAGCCAACACAGCCAGGACAGTGAATCCAACATCGAGGGCACCAAGAACTAGTATCCACTTACTTATGAATCCACAAAATGGGGGTATACCCATCATAGATAACGCTCCTATAGAAAAACAAATCATGGTGATAGGCATTTTACTGCCAAGACCGCTCATGTTGTCAATGTATTTTATTCCGGTTTTATAGATTATTGCACCTGCACATAAAAAGAGTAGGCCTTTCATCAGTGCGTGATTAAATATATGGAGGATCGATCCAACAACCCCATTATGGGTTAAAAATGCGGCTCCGAGGATCACGTATCCTATTTGATTGATCGAAGAATATGCAAGCCTTCTCTTTAACTCATTTTGAGCCATTGCCACTGCTGCACCAAAAAATATAGTAAATGCTCCTAGTACTGCAAGTATAAAGTGTACTCCAAGGTCCTGTACCAAAGATACGCCAAATACATCATATACTACTCTTATTATTCCATATGCTCCCGATTTTATCATAACACCTGAAAGAAGAGCCGAAGCTGGAGAAGGTGCTATAGGGTGTGCCACAGGTAACCATATATGAACCGGTACCATACCTGCTTTGGCTCCAAAACCAAATAAAAACGTAAAGAAAAGAAGTGTTAAGGAAAAATCAGCTGATATTAACATGCTATTTTCAGTAATATCAGCAAGCATTGGTGTGCTACCAAAGTCAATAGTTCCAGATACCGTATATGTTATAACTATAGAAAAAAAGAGTAGTAAACCAAAACTTATTAATATGAATACATACTTCTTACCAGCTTTTAATGCCTCTTCAGTTTCTTCATGTATAACTAATACATAAGAAACTATAGTCATAAGTTCAAAAAATATGTAAAGTGTAAAAAGGTTTTTAGCAAAAAGGATTCCAAACATAGTACCTGCAGTCAAAGTCATAAAAGAGTAATACCTTGATTTGGAGTGCTCTGTTTTCATATATCCTATAGAATAGAATGTTACCAGTAACCATACAGCGCTAGATATAACAGCAACTATAGTCCCAAAATAGTCAGCCCTAAACGAAATGTCGAGTGGAGCAAACTCAGTAAACACTAATGTATATTCTAATACATACCCTTCCATTACTGAAGGTACGATATATATAATTGCAATGAAACTTGCAAGTATGGATGTAAAAGATAAAATATTTCGTAATCTTCCAGAATATTTGCCTGAATAATATATAATTGGAGATGCAAATATTGGAAATATGACCGCTACGATAGGTAGTATCGATATTATTACTTGATCGTTTATATTATCACAACCATCCTTTAGTTATTTGTATTTTTTACTATTGTAATAACTTATACAACCTGTAACATCATTTTTAATCATTTTTTTTGGCCTTATTTATAATAACAAACCTGCAACTGGTTCTAAAAGCGAAAGGGGTATCGAAAAACCTATCCCAAATACTAAACAAGCTATTGTAAGTATTGCAGTCGGTATAATCAAACTAATAGGTTCTTTCTTCTTTTCTACATTCTTATTTGTACTACTAAAAAAGGAAAGGGCTATTAATCTAAAGAAATATGCTGCAGTTAAAAGTGTACTTATAACTATCACAAAAACAAAAATCCAGAGCCCTGAATCTGCTGATGCATAAGCTAAGAGGAATTTACTGAAGAAGCTATTTGTAGGGGGTAATCCCACCATGGCTATTGCAGAAATGCTAAAAAGAGACATCGTTATAGGCATCCTACTACCCATCTTATCAAAATCTCTTACATTAGTAATCCCAGTTTTATATACTACTATTCCAACTGCAAAAAATAGAGCAGCTTTTGCTATTGCATGATTAAAGAGATGTAAAAAACCAGCAGAAAAACCTAGATGGGTACCTACTCCAAATCCTAACAATACATATCCAATCTGACTCACACTAGAGTACGCAAGCATCCTTTTAACATCTGATTGGAAAACTGCATATAAAGACCCAATAATCATTGCAATTCCAGATATCCAGAGAAATAGCGTGGTAAGTGGAACTGTATGTGATATATATTCAATACCATATACTGTAAGTAGGATTCTTATTAGGACATAAAGCATTGCATTTACTATTGCACCAGATGATAGAGCACATATTGGTGAAAGGGCTTTCGAATATGCATCGGGCATCCAAAAATGTAAGGGGAATATTGCGGACTTTACGCTGAGACCTGTAACAATTAAACCAAGGCTTGTAAGAATTGGTACTGAATTGCCTATTTCTAATTCTATTATCCTCGTAGCTATGTCTGTTAAATTCAAAGTACCGGTCATGACGTATAAATACCCTATACCTAACAAAAATAAAGCTGAACCTATAGATCCCAAAAGTAAATAATTAAATGCGGAAAGAATTGCATCTCTTTCATGAGATATAGCAATTAAAGTATAAGAAGATATAGATAATATTTCTATTCCAACAAATATATTAAATATATCTGCACCAATGATGATCCACATTAAGCTACCTAAAAGTAGGTGAATTAAGGAATAGTATGTCACTTTTCTCTTATCCGGAATTTTATTTCTTATGAACGATTTTGAATAAAATATTGTAAAAAAAGTAAGTCCTGATGACAGAATTGCCATTAAGGCAGTTAAATGGTCTGCAAATACCTCCACAGCAAGAGGTGGTTCAACCCCTACAGTATAGTAGCTAATAGGTCCTTTCTCAACAATAATAAAAGCAAGTAAGATGGAAGATAGGAAAACAAATAATGAAGTTAAAACAGAAAGCGTATAAGTATGTTTTTTATAAAAGTGACCCAAAACTGGAATTAAATAAGCCGATATCAAAGGTATGATAACTAATAGAATCGGGATATGATTGTAAACACCACCTTCCATTACCAAAGCCCCCTTATATCATCTGTATTAAGGGTGCCAAACTCCTCATATATTTTTATTATTAAAGCCATTGCTATTGCTGTAGTTCCTACCGTAATAACTATAGCGGTGATTATAATAACCGAGGGTAGTGGATTTGCATATTCTAATGTAGATACTTCATGATTCCTTAAAAGTATAGGAGATATGGCTCCTTCTTTATCTCCTATGATAATAAAAAACAAGAAAATCGATGACTCCATTATGTTAAATCCTATAAATTTCTTAATAAGATTTTTCTTTGCTATCATCGCATAAAAACCTATACAAAATAAAATAATAGATATCCAATAAGGATAATTCTGAAGGAAAATATCTACTACCAAACTCAAACTCCCTCCTTACCAGAATAAACAAATATTGATGTAACTATTGCAGCAACCTTTAATCCTAACGCTATGAGAATTAAAATTATCGAGGCCTTAACCATCTGTTCCATAGAGAGAAATGGTATGGCTTGGTAATCAAGATAATTCCCTGAAAATATTATGCATACTAAACCCATTATTGCATAAAAAGCCACTCCAAATGAGTCCAATAAAGTTCTATGGAGTTCTTTGAATCTCTTTTCGATGTTTTTTAAACCAAAAACAAGAGCGAATAAAAGGAAGGTAGATGCAACTATAACTCCTCCTTGAAATCCACCACCTGGCGATAAATGACCATGCATAACCACATAAAGTCCAAAAAGCTGGATTGGAGGTATAATCAATCTTACAATTGTTTCAACTATTACATCTCTTGTACCATCATTTGATTTCAGATTAATCCCCTCCCAATATAGCAATTACAGCTACCCCGGCAGCAAATATAACAGTCGCTTCCCCAAGGGTATCATAACTTCTCCAATACAATAGAACAGCAGTTACTATATTATGGATGCCTGCCTCCTCATATACTAGTTCTATATATTCTGGAGAGAGATATGTGGATGCGGGACTAGATGGAGAGGCAGCAGCAGGTAAATCTAAAACTGAAAAAGCCATTATACTTCCAATTACAGCAATCAACATAATTATTATTGGCTTCCTCATTATTCCATCCTCTCTGTTTTAGATATAGCTATTAAAAAAAGAATTGTTGTTGCACCTGCACCCACTGCAGCCTCTGCAATACCTACATCTGGAGCATTAAACTGAACAAAAATGATAGCCATTATAGGACTAAATATAGCCCAGATTATTATGGCAATAAGCAAATCTTTTGCCCTTATTGTCACTACGGCTATTATAGGTAGCAGAAGCATCAAAAATAATTCTAAGATTATTTCCATCCAAATCCTACTCCTTCATACATCATTATATATTTCAAGAAAGTTTGTAATGATAATTAATCCACACCATATTTTTTCCTATTCCGATATACTTTATTTTTTACTTTCTATATCCATACTAATTCTCTTCATATTTATGCTTATACTTATCAAAATCTGTACCATCATATGTATCTATACCATATTTATGGGCTCCTCTTGCAAGCACATGGGCAGAAGTTGGGTTAATAATCAAAATAAAAACCAATATAAAAATTAATTTCAAACTCATCAAGTCTATCCCTTGGTATATTACCAAACCAAATACCATTGAGGCAACTCCCACAGTATTACATTTGCCAGTTGAATGTATCCTAGTGTAAATATCCGGCAACCTAATAAGGCCTAAAAGACCCGTACAGAAAAAAAAAGTACCTATCAAGATTAATGCAGCCGATATTATTTTTAGTATGGTTCCTACCAAGGAAAGATCCTCCCTACTTCTAGATATCTTGCCACAACAAATATTATTACGAAGTTAAGCATCACAAATGTTAATGCAATATCCACAAAAATCATCTGATCAAAAATAAAAGAAAGCAGGACAAGTATTAGAATAGCTGTAGTTCCTATCGAATCTACAGCTAAAACTCTATCACCTATTGTTGGGCCTGAAAAAACTCTATACACAGCCATCAAAGAGGCAGCCAAAATTGTCAAAGATACAACAATTAATAAGTTATCGAACAAATTTAACCCTCCTCAATCTTTTCAAAAACTTCCCTAACTTTTTCTTCAAATCCTTCTTCTAGGAAGTTGTTAAAATCATCTGGTGTGAGGCAATGTATATAGTAGTTCCGATTTTCATCTATATCAATGGTTAATGTACCAGGTGTGAGAGTTATAGAATTAGCGAGTATCGTAAGAGATATATCCTTTTTAAGTTTGACTTTATATTTATCTATCCGAGGAGAAATTGGGAGTGATGGATCAAGTACAATTTTAGCAACTTTAATATTAGATTTAACTATCTGTACAGATAACCATAAAAAATATCTAATAAATCTAAGGATTTCACTTACCATCGGAGTTAATTTTTTCCTTTTTATAAAAACATCATAAAAAATAATTGAAACTAGTAATGAGGAAACTACACCCAAAGAAAGATGTAAAATATCAAATACTTGGGATAGAGATATCCAAAAAGCAAAAAGTACGATAAAGGTGATAAAAATTTTGTATATTTTATTCATATCGCTACTCATAATTGATATTCCCTCTAATTTTCTAACATATCCAGCTTTTGGGAAGCTAAGGAATATTAATAACTTATATATACATAACAGGATTTTTCAAATATTTGAAGATGACCTTTGCCTCCACCCAAAAAAATCTATTGCTCGATTCTAATATCTCTAAACCATTTCTAAGTTCCTCAGAATTTTGCTACTTACCTGTTATTTGCCTATATATGTTTACTTCAGCTATAAATATCTAATCCAACTTATAGCTTCCCAAATATCTACTTTAAAAATAATTTTGCAATAGAAGGATTAAATCTTTTGGAAAATAAATGGGAAACAGATGAAATATGAAAAATGAGAGAGGATTAATCTTTGCAGCTGATGTACTCGATGGAAAAGAGGCTATAACGATTACTAAAAAAATATCAGAATATATCGATGGGGTTAAAATAAATTATCCGCTTATTTTGTCATCTGGTCTTGGAGTTATAGAAAACCTTTCAAACATAACTAGTGTTATCGCTGATTTTAAAATAGCTGATGTGCCCCATATAAACAAACTTATATCTGAACTTGCATTTAAAGCAGGCTCCTCCGGAATAATATGTCACGGCTTTACGGGCAAAGAGAGTCTTAAGAGTTGTATCCAAGCTGGAAAAAAATTCGGAGGAGAAATTTATATGGTCGCTGAAATGTCTCATCCAGGAGCTGAAAAATTTATACATCCTAGTGTAGACGAATTATGTAATCTAGCTTTGGAGATGGGGGTAGATGGTGTGGTTGCTCCAGGAAACGATACAAAAAGACTAAAAAATATTAGAGAAAAGATAGGAGATAAGAAGATACTCTCTCCTGGAATCGGAGCACAGGGCGGTGACGTTAAGAAAGCTATTAATGCTGGTTCCGATTATCTGATAGTCGGTAGAAGCATATATAACTCAGAATCACCAATAAAGGCTACAAAATCAATAATAGAATCAATAAAAAACGCTAAATAGGAAAGATCAGGTAAAACATAATTAAAAACTATAAAAAATTGATTTTTGAGCTAAATAAGCTGCAAAGGAATTACTTAAGTTTAAAATAGGTTTGAAATATCTTCAGTGCGTGGATCCAACCCAACTTTTTTAAAAGTTTCACAAATTTTATCAATCTCATATATATTATTCAATTCAAACAAATGGGTACCACACTTACAATCAGTACACCCAAACCCGGAAATTCCATCAAAAAATCTTGATAGTTCACCCGCAAGTTCGCACTCCTTATCTTTATTAGTTATAGCATAAATATAATCTAAAAAATCAGATCTCTTCAAAAGATAATCAATATGCCATTTTTGTGTATCTCTCACTCCTTCTGAAACTTCAACATGTCTTAATATCCTTTTTAGACCTCCACTACCTCTAGCAGATCCAACATACACATATAAAAAACCATCAAACCTAATCTCACTTAACTTTCCTACTTGAATTGTAGAATTGTCAGTAGGCTTCAAAAGAATGGTATATATCCCTTTCATATCCCATATCAAACCATATTATCTATAATGCCCTATCTATATCCTCTCCTGTACCAATTCCTCCATGTCCTGTATATATCTTATTTATATCATAATCTGAGAGTTTCTTGAGTGAGTTAGCCATATCTTTAACGCTACCACTTGGCATATCAGTCCTACCATGTCTGCCTCCAGGAAATACTGTATCTCCTGTAAACATTACTTTATTTTTAGAATTATACAGGCATATACTGCCCTCAGTATGTCCGGGTGTATGTATAACTTCGAGTGGCCCTATGGTTTCTCCATCTTTTAGATATATATCGATGTCTATAGATTTTAGAGTTCCATCAAAGGATGAGGAAACTGTCTTATTCTGATCTCCTCTCTCCAAAGCTTGAGCATCCTTTTTGTGTACTGCAATCTTTCCTCCTTTCTTATTTTTAATCTCTTCAGCAGCAGCTACGTGGTCATAGTGGCAATGGGTTAAAATTATAAATTCTAATTTTAAATTATGATTCTCTATCTCATCTATCAGCTTCTTAGAATTGGTTCCAGGATCTATCAATATACTCTTTTCTGCATTAATTGTAACCAAATACGAATCAGATGAGCTAAAGCCACCATCTATCTTAACTATCTTCATAATATTCTTTGGAAATTATTTTGTACCTAACACCTTAGTGACGCGGTAGATTCAAAATTTTCATCGCAAGTAGTGCTGCATTATCTGCTCTCCCTATGCCTACACAAGCGACTGGAACGCCCTTCGGCATCTGTGCTATACTAAGGAGTGAGTCAAGTCCTCCCAATTTTGCATTTACAGGAACCCCTATCACTGGTTTATCGGTATGGGCAGCAATAGTACCAGGTAAAGCTGCAGAAAGTCCTGCAATTCCAATAAATATTTTAGAATTCGAATTTTTAACATATTCAGCAAGTTCTTCAGGATTTCGGTGAGCTGAAAGGACAACTACCTCATAATCTACTTTATGCTCATCCAAAATTTTTTTAGCTTTATCAGCCACTAGAGAATCAGATTCCGAACCAAGAACTATTGATATATCTGTCATTTACAATATGCCTCCTATGTTGACGTACTCCACCACCTAAAGTTGGTAGAATCTTTAAGCACCCTCAATATAGAGACTGCCACGGACACGCCATATCCTGTTAATGCTCCCCGTGCA
>SL_8KL_010_SEDDRAFT_10003305_pt1 | contig 13333 bp, 22 predicted proteins | sample SodLakKL_010_SED_4_FD_11160 | JGI IMG/M metagenome (IMG submission 11160) | reverse complement strand
GCGCCCATGAATATAACGAGAAGGGCTAGACATATGAGTGCGAAGATGCCTCCCTGGACCTTCACGGCGAAGTCCGTCTTTATGTAGGTCACGAGGAAGATAACGGCAAACGTCAAAAGTGCTATCATAGTTATACTGTGTTCAGGGAATACGAACTGCCAGGCCTCAGAGAAACCGAATATGTAAAGAGCTACTGAAAAGGCCTGGGCCAGGTACAGTGGAATTCCTATACTACCTCCGATTTCAAGGCCAAGGGTCTTCGTAACTATGGAGTAGGCTCCTCCTGCGCCTATCCTTATGTTGCTTGCTATAGAGCTTAAAGATAGTCCGGTTGCAAGGGTCACAGATATAGTCAGAAGTATTATGGCCACAGTTCCGAAGAGACCTGCACCTCCAACAACGTATCCGAGACGTAGGAAAAGTATAACTCCAACGATGCTTAGAAATGTGGGGATGAAAACTCCTTCGAAGGCTCCGAACCTACGTGAACCGGTTTCTTTCTCTGCCATCTCTATCTCTGTATAAAGTTACGCATATGTGTTTTTATTAGTTAACTCTCTATAACTGGTCAAAAAGAAAATGGAGCCTCGGGCGGGATTTGAACCCGCGATCTCGTCCTTACCAAGGACGCGCCGACCCTCCGACTTGACAAAACAATGCCGAATTTTAGCCGCTAAGCCACCGAGGCATTTAATTTTTTAAATTTATCCGGATGATTTGAACCTATTTTGTTGTTCCATTTATCAAGATTTTCAAATCCATATAGCTCTACTTCACAACAAAAATCGGTTCCTGGGTATCCATTTTTATCTCTTTCCCTCCTTGTTGGATTGAGCCCCAATTCTTTTAAAATTTTCTCCAATTCTCTGCCAAATTTAGGGCTTATAGTAGTTATCTGAATTCTTGGATACGGTTTATTATAAATTTCTCTTTCATCCCAGAATACACAGCCATCTGTATCAAATATCCCCCGAAGAAAGCTCTTAACATATTCCAAATCATTTTTTATTTTATCAGGTATTTTTGGACTCTTCTTACCTGGCCTAATCCCTAGATCGACTAATTCTTCAAATTTATCTGAATAAGCACGTAGCCTTAAAGCCCTTTCACGTTCTGTTATATTGTAACTGACATCAAATATTTCTTCAAAAATAACAGCAACATGTTCCGTTAAATATTCTTCCTCGTCAGGATTACAAACAACGCCCAAGGCTATAGTTGTTGGAGTGTAGGAAAGGAATCCATCTCCTGTTAGTATTCCAAGAAATTCAGCCAGCTTGTGATCAATTTCCATGTTTAATGTTTTCTATCTGAAGTTTAAAATTACTAAGTCTACCGCTGAGCCACCGAGGCCTTTTTTTAGACGTCTACGTCCGGATCTTCCTTGTTTTCTCTGTCGACCTTGTCCTTAAGCCTTGGCACGGAAAAGCTCTTCTCGCAACCTTCACACTCCACCCAGAAAGGTCTCTTGTACTCCGTTTCCTTGAAGCCGCGGTGTTGACATCTTGGGCATATGTACTCGACCTTGGCGAGTTCTTCATCCTCTTCCTGTACGACTCTTGCGGTACCTATTACTTCGCCTTCGTCATTCCTCTTATCCTGCCACGTAGTAAACTTCACGTTGGAAGGATCAAGCTCACCGTTTTTTACCATTTCATCTATCTTTTCAAGCTGCAGGTTTTCCTTTCCCTTTACCTTTTCAGAGTCATCAAGTTCTTCGCTCATAGAAACAAAGCTTTTGGAGATGAATATATAAATCTTCTCAGAAGGCTCCTACTAGAAAAGCTATTAGACCTAAAAGCATGCCAAGCTTCAAAAGGCCCTGGATTCTGGAGGGATCTCCGTTCTTTTCTATCATTAGTATAGAGTATGCGAAGACAAAGACGGAGAAGGCCACGGCAATCCCGTAACCTATACCGAAGATGCCCAGTAGTATAGGTAAGGGGGATATAGCAATCGCGATGATTGAGAAGAGGGATGAGACTGTTCTCGCCTTGTCTCGTCCTAAAACTATCGGCACGGATTTTATCCCTTTGGTTGCATCGGCTTCCTTGTCCTCTATGTCCTTTATTATCTCCCTGGTAGTGTTTGCGAAGAAGGCCATCGCTGCCAGAAGTACAGAAGGAAGGAAGTTGTTTACAGCTAAACCACCGAAAACGAACGTGGAGCCTACCAGAAAGGAGACAGTCATATTTGAGACGAGAAACCTCTTCTGTAGATCTTTAGCGTAGCCTACGAGAAGGGCGGAGTTAACTCCTGCAAGAGCGAGAGCGTAAGGATTTATCCAGAATGCCAGGTATATTCCTACACCGAAAAGGATAAACGACAGTATCATCGCTGTCTTTACAGAAACGTCACCGTTTGGTATCGGCTTATCGTGGTCGTAAATTATATCTAAGTCCCTATCGTAGTAGTCGTTTATCACCATGCCCCCACCTGTCACGAGAAAAGCAGTTGACATCGCGAGAACCACAGGTCCGAAGGAGGCTATACCTCCCAGATAAGCTCCTATGAGTACCGCAACGGCTGCCATTAGACAGTTCACAGGCCTCAGCAGCCTAAGAAAGGGCTTCATCTCTAACTCCTGTCTTCTTTGGACTTTAGCCTGAGGTCTTTTGAGCCGCACTTTCTGCATTTGACCTTATCGTCCCTTACCTTCCTGGGCTTCGCTTTCATCTTGGCTTTGCAGTCCATGCATATGAATACGTTGTCGAACAGTCTTTTCCTGGCGGCTTCTTCAGGCATATGAGTCACCTAACCTCTTTCAGAACTAAATATTTAAAAACCTTTCGACTTCTTCCTTTGAAACCGGTCCTTCACGGAATACGTTTACCTCCTTATCGTCTATTTTCGCCACCGTGGAAGGTTCCTTTTTCTCCAGTTCACCACAGCCCAGTATAACATCGACACGCTCCTTTATCACCATTGATATATTACCCAGGGAGTATTTTCCCTCGGTGCCGGAAAAGTTGGCAGAGGTCGCGACAACAGGTACTTCGGCTTTCTCCGCAAGCTTATTGGCTACTTCGTTAGAGGAAATCCTGAATACGAACTCGCTGTTCAGAATGCCAGGTACATTTTCCTTCTTATCGGCTACAAGGGTCAGAGGCCCGGGCATGAACCTCTCACAGACCTTCCTTTCGTTCCTGTTCAGGTTGCAGTGTTCCTCAGCCTTTTCCAAAGAGGGAACTATACAGGTTAGCTTCTTGGATTCGCCCCTTTCCTTTATTTCATATATCTTCCTCACAGCCTCCTCCTTCAGGGCGTTGGTCCCAAGGCCGTAGCAGGTTTCTGTAGGATATATGCAGGTTTCTCCTTCCCTTATCCTTTCTGCGGCCTGTTCTATAGCCTCATCGTCAGGATCCTTAAGTATAAGTGTCAAACTACATCTACCTCTTCCTTCTCTATCCAGTCGAAGACCTTTTCGTACTCTTCGCCTTCGCCTGTTTCTATTATTCTTTGTAAGATATCAACTACCTCCTCTGGTTCCTTGTCCGTCGTGTCAACGGAGTAAACTTCCTCATTGCTGTTCCTTGCTTCCCTCTCTATGATTCCGGTTATCTCAGCATCCACGTTTTCCGCTACCTTCTCTTCTTTCCAGCCCTTGTCCTCGAGCCTTTTCTTAAGGGAAGAAGGTTTGCAGCGAAGCACGAATACCATTTCGCTGTCCATGAAGTGGGAAAGGTGACCGTCCAGGATGCAGTTATCAGTGCTCTTCATTTCCTCCCGAAGCTTCTTCACGTCTACGATATCGGAGTCCCTTTCTTCATCGTGGGAGATTATACAGTCTCTTTTTCTTGCGAAGTCGTTTATGGAAACGTAGTCCACGGAAATTCTTTCTGCTAGCTTTTTCGCCACGGTAGTCTTTCCTGTGCCAGGCGTTCCTGTTACGGCTATTTTCATGGTACCTCTATACTGTTACCTTTGACTGATTTAAATCTTCAGCCCCGAAAAGATTATTAAAAGATGACGCAAAAGTTCTTTAGGGTATTATGGTAGAAGTCTGGACCGAAAAGTATAGGCCTGAAACGCTGGAAGATATTGTAAACCACGAGCACGTCGTGGAGCGTCTAAAAGCCTTTGTAGAAGACGAGTCGCTGCCGCATTTGCTCTTCACCGGACCCGCGGGAACAGGGAAGAGCGCCTCGTCCTTAGCTATAGCCAAGGACCTTTTCGGCGAGAAGTGGAGGAACAACGTGCTCGAGCTGAACGCTTCTGACACGAGAGGTATAGACATAATAAGGAACCAGGTCAAGGATTTCGCACGCTCCAAAGCTGTCGGCGACGTCCCCTTCAAGATAATCATACTGGACGAAGCTGACGCGTTGACCCCGGAAGCACAGCACGCTCTGAGGAGAACTATGGAGAACTACACTGAAACAGCTCGCTTCATATTAATATGCAACTACTCCAGTAAGATAATCGATCCTATAAGGTCTCGTTGTTCTATCTTCCGCTTCCCGCGACTCGAGAGGGAGGATGCATCCGTTCTCTTGAGGGAGATATGTGAGGAGGAAGAAGTTAGCTACGACGAGGAAGGTCTCGAGGCCATATTTTCTGTTACGAGAGGCGATTTAAGGAAGTCTATAAACCTTCTCCAGTCCGTCTCTGCAACAGGGAAGGAAGTCACAGAGGAGGTAGTTTACGAAGTTTCTTCACAGGCTAAGCCAGACGCTGTGGAGGGTATGCTTAAAAACGCTCTCGATGGAAAGTTCACCGAAGCAAGGGACAGGCTACAGGAGCTAATACTCGAGAAAGGAATTTCAGGGATAGATATAATAAAGGAGATCCACAGGCAGGTCTACGATCTTGATATAGAGGAGAAGAGGAAGGTAAGGCTTGTTGAAAAGATGGGCGAGTACGAGTTCCGTCTTGACGAGGGAGCCGACGAGCAGATTCAGTTGGAAGCACTTCTTGCACAGTTTGCCAGTTCTTAGATATATATTCTGTAGGTTGCGGACTCGCCAGGAGAAATAGTTTCAGGACCTTCAATTTTCTCAATGTCCCTGTTATCACCTTCATAGTAGCCTGTTAACTGGTCCGCGGGGAACTCAAAACGTCCGTTGTTGACTATGGTGAAGTTTGCATGACCATTGCCCTTCTCCAGCTCATCTATAAAGAAGTTTATATCCTCTGGATCGGCCTCTTCTTCTATCCTTCGCTGTGCCTCTTCCGGCGTGGTGTGCATCCAGGCACCTACTCCAGCAGCAATCCCTATGGCTACAACTGTTAATATGACAAAGCTTACCGTAGCTATCGAGCCCTTTACATCAACATTCGACAGTGACATGATCACATACACCGAGAGGTCCACATATTTTTATTTGGCAGTAACCTTCTTCGTAAAATGACACCTCTACAACCTTCTCTTCCCCGTCCATTTCTATATGTGTATTTCTATCGTAAAGATTATCATCATCTACATCCCCACCCCAACTTCCGAAGCTCCGACCTACATGCGGCTCTGCTTCCAGGCTTACATTTCTTCCTTCTGGAAACCTGAATTCATGACCACCGTCTCCAGGGCTTACTTCGTAGGCCCTGTCGACAATCACGTTTCCTCCAGTGAAATCCCTTACAGTCAGATTATAGTATTCAAGGAACTCAGCTGTAACTGTTAGATTGTCCTGCAGTAAGAAGTCTTGTTCGGACCGGTCCCTTGTATCTCCGTTCCAGGACCATTCATTGAAGACCCATCCCCCGTAGGGTACTGCTTTTAATTCTATTCTGTCGTCATAGAAAAAGTCATACTCAACAGGGGCATCATCCTCATCTATCTGTTCATTCGCAATGTCGCTGCCGTAAAAGCTTGTCCTGTTCATAAGAACCGTACCGTTTCCCTCTATATCGACTTCGAAATCCAGACCTTCCTTTGTGAATACTGCATCTATTTTTCTATCATCATCGGTTTCGACTGTTATTTCTTGACTGTCTTCATCTTCGTCTCCAATGTCTCCTTTCCAGTGGCTGAAATACCAACCTTCATGGTCGGCTACGGCTTCAAGATCCAGTTCCTTTATTTCACCTGTTGTATCGTTATATCTCTGATAGTCGTAGCATTCATAGTATTCATCTTCATCGGGACATTCTATTTGCCCACCGACCTCGGGCTTAGGATCTATTTCGATGTAGCAGTCACTGTGATCGCAGTGGCCTTCCTCCATGTAGTGGTCTGGGTGTATTACAGTAGTGTTGATATCGTAATGAGGAATTCCCTTATCTATCTCTACCCAAGCTTCGTTTTCACTCCATGTTTTGTTCCCTATATGTGAATTTTCCTCTTGGTACAAGGACGTGAGAAAGTAACAGTAATCCGAATCACAATCCTCGTAGCTACCGACAGTGCCTTTAATTTCTTTGTAGCCAGTGTGGCTAAGGCATAGTTTACCTCCTTGACCTTCGCCCTCAAGTGATGCATGCGAACCCAGATCACCGGGGCCTGTTCTTCCTGGTTCATGTACATCAAGTATGGCTTCATAACCGGACGGACATTGACTATCTATGTATTCTTCAAATCTGTAATCATCATCTATAAAGATCTGTTTTTCTTCAAAGCATGCCGAGTATTCGCTTGCTCCGGCCTCGAATACATGTGATCCATAACCATCTGTCCTTTCCAGATCGAGAATTTCTGTTTCATGTCCCTGGCAGTCCTCCTTTATTGTACCAAGATTTTCATTGCTGGGGTTTGCATGGACGCCGGATAGTAAGATGTAAGGAACAACCAGTACCAGCAGAAGAGGGATGTATTTTACCTTTTTTCCATCTACCATCTTACCAGAAGCTCATTGTCTCCTTTGATTTGCCTTGTTTGGTTTTGGTATGAAAATATTCCTTCAAAACTGTAATCACCTGTCGAAGCCCCTGGCGTAAGCACCTCGTAGCTAACTGTATTTCTTTTCGATTCGATCTCCCAGACGATTTCGTTTTCTTCTGTTTGGTAATTGTCTTTTTCGGTATCTACAACTTCAAGGCCCGAAGGAACCGATTCCTTGACAGTTATGTCTTCACATTCGGATTCTATTTCTATTTCAACCTCGGGCGAGCTTCCGGGTCTGCGCGGACTATCTACGTTCCTTTTTACTGTGGTTTCTTCAATGCATGAGCTAAAGATAGTTTCCGAAGCCACAAATACGCCTATGGCTATTATTAGTAGTGCTAAACCCGAAACTATCCATTTGTTTTTTCCTCTCTCCTTAACTTCCTTTCCTGTGATTTCGTCAAGAATCTGCAGGTCGTAGTCGTTATTCTCTAGAGACTCCTTTATTTCCTTGGTGCTGTATCCTTCTTCGAGTCTCCTTTTTACCCATCTTTCTATATCTTCCATCAGCCTCACGTTGGAGGATTTGTAACGAATTGTTCTGTGGAATAATTCTTGATGTAAATATAAAAACATTCTCCGGAGGTAGTTACTTATTTAAACCTAGCTGCAAAGATAAAGAGCTATGAACCAAGACTGTATATTTTGTGATATAATCGAGGGGGAAGCGCCGGTTTGGAAGATATACGAAGACGAGCACTTCCTGGCTTTCCTCAATATAAACCCCGTTACAAAAGGCCATAGTTTGGTTATTCCGAAGGAGCATTATCCCGAACTGCTTGACCTTCCAGAGCACGAGCTGAAGCACGTAATGAAAGTAGTACAGGATGTAGCTGACGGGGTAGTTGAGGCTACAGACGCTGACGGATTTAACGTTCTCCAGTCGAACAATCCCGTCGCTGGTCAGGAAATATTCCACATACATTTTCACATAATTCCTAGGTATCATGGAGATTCGGTTGACATGTCCTGGGAAAGCGACGAGCTTGATGAGGGAGAAGCCGAAGATTTATTAAAAGAGATAAAGGATTGTATGTAGAAATTTAAGTAAACAAACAGGAGGTGGATTTAATGGAAAACATTTTTCCTGACTGTCCGATGTGTGAAGAAGGCGTTTTAGTACCTTTTTCGTTCGGCGAGGACGTCTTCGAGAAGTGGAAGTGCACAAACCCGGACTGCAAGCACGTACTAGAGAAGAAAAGATAAAATGGAAAAGAAACTGGATCCGTGGGCACTAGCCGCATCCTTGGGTGTTGTCTGTGTTGTATTTGTGGTATTCATAGGAGTAGCTGCTATGTTCGGGTGGGGAGAAGAACTGGTTCCCCTCGTTTCAAGTATATACATAGGTTTTGACAGCACCGGGGTTGGAGTACTTATAGGAGCTGTCTGGGCATTCGTCGACGGTGTCATTGGAGGGGCTTTGATAGCAGCTCTTTACAACTTCTTCGCGGACCGTACCTCCTAGACTTGGATAAAAAATAGTAAATATGGAGTTCTGGATATTTTTTATAAGTTTCAAAGTATAACTTTGTGAGGCAGGTAAAAATGGACCTATATCTCATTTCCGTTTTCGCGTTCTTCGCAGTGCTTGCAGCTCTGCTTATCATAGACAGGAAAAATATAGAGGTAAACAGCTACGTCCTGTTTATGAGAAGGACTCAGAGAGGAAGGGGTCTCATAGAGAGAATAGCTTCTTGGAGTGACAAGTTCTGGAATAAAGTTGGTTTCGTTTCCATTGTCGTCGGGATGATAGGCATGGTATTCGCCTTCGTATTTATAGGATACATATTTTCACAGCAGCTTGTAGGTCCAGCCACTACCGAGGGACCGGCTCTTGTACTACCTTCTCCCAGGGGTGAAGCAACGGCAAGGCCAGGCGTGGTAGCTGTTCCTTTCTGGGAATGGATAATAGCTATTCTTCTTCTAGTGGTCGTACATGAAGGGATGCATGGAATTATGGTAAAGAACGTGAAGTCAAAGATCGAAAGTCTGGGATTCGCGCTTTTCCTTGTAATCCCGGGGGCATTCGTAGAGCCGGATGAGGAGGACCTGGACCAGAAGAGCTGGACCGATCGGATAAAGGTCTATTCTGCAGGATCCTTCGCCAACTTCTGTCTCGCAGCTATAGTATTTCTTTTCCTTACCTACGGTTTCCTTCCTGCCTTCACGATGCAGGGTATAGGATTCATGGGCTACGTGGATGCCGCAGAATACGATGTGGAGAGGTTCCCGGCCGAGGAAGTCAACCTCACCAGTCCGATAATGAGCATAAGCGGTGAGAGGACACGGACCTATGACGAGTTCAGTCAGGTTCTTGGCGGGTACAGTCCCGGTGATACAGTAGAAATAGAGACATTGGAGTCAAACTACAGTCTAAGGCTTGCTGAAAATCCAGACGATCCTGAGAGTCCTTTCCTGGGCGTCTCTGGAGTTTCGGAAACACATATACTCAGGGAAAGATATAGGGAAACATTTGCAGGAGGCTTATTGGACTTCTTGCGCAGTTTACTTTCATGGATTTTCGTACTCAATGTAGGTATAGGAATAATGAACCTTTTACCTCTTAAACCGCTTGACGGAGGACTTATCCTTGAAGCTATTTCAGAAAGATTCTATCCAGAAAAAAGCGAGGACATAGTTAAAGTGGTTTCTGGAGCTGCACTTCTGCTTTTGCTTACTACGCTTGCTATCTCTTTCCTTGCTTGAGCTTAGATAGAAGCCTGTCTATTTTCCTGTGAAGCTCATCTATAGTTCCTTCGTTTGTTAGTTCTGTATCGGCCATTGAGAAAGTTTGCTCCGTGTTGAACTTTTCTCTCTCACTTGAGTCCTGTTCTATGAAATCATCGAAACTTTCGGGGTCGCCTGGCCTCCCTCTTCCCTTTAACCGCTTGAATCTTGTCTTTTCATCTGCCTTTACATACACCAAAGTAAAGGAATCCGAAAGCCTCTTCCTCAGCTCTTCAACCTCCTCAGGGTTCCTTATACCGTTCACAGCCAGTTTTTCAGAGTCCTTGTCCTTTGCGATCTCGGCTGCCTTCTTTCCTAAGAAGCCTTCACCTTCCTTTTCTCTCCTTTTCTTCCCTAGCATCTGAAGGTTTTCCCGTGTCGGTTCAAGTCCTTCCTCTTCGGCTATCTTCCTTATAACGTCACCGCAGCTGAAGGTTTCAAAGTCGTGCTCCTCTTCGAGGTAGTCAGAAAAAACGTCCTTTCCAGATCCTATCGGTCCTGTGAGTCCTAAAATCAGCATAGGTAATCTTTAGTTTCTACTCTTTTATTTCTTCAAGGACTATTGCTGGGCAGAGGTTCTTGACGCCTTCTATCTTCGCTATCTTGTTGGACATCAGTTCGCCTAGATGGGAGCTGTCCTTGGTCCATACCTCCGTCATTATCATATGGTCCCCTGTACAGGTGTAGGTACTCTTCACCTCTTCCATGTTGTTTATCTTCTCTGCAGCTTCCACCAGGTATTCAGGATCGACGTCAAGACCCAGAAGAACTACTGTATCGTATCCTAGCTTCGAAGGATCTACTTCTACAGTGTAGTTCTTTATAACTCCACTTTCCTCCATCTTGCTGACCCTCTTCCTCACCGTGGCTTCGCTGACCCCTAACTCTTCAGCTATATCGGTAAAGGTGCGCCTAGCGTCTTCTCTCATGAGCTCGATAATCCTTCTGTCCTTTTCGTCCATCTAAACACCTCATTATTCGAATTTCGAACCAAATGCTTTTATATTAGTAACTATGTATATAGTATTAGTCAAAGTTTATAAAGTTTTTCGAAATATAAACCAGAGGAGGTGAAAGATATGGAATTCAAAGACTACCTGAAGGACTGGTTTGAAGACGAGACGGAGGAAGTAGGTCTTTACATGGCTATGGCCAGACAGGCAGAGAGAGAAGGCTATCCTGAAATAGCCAGGCAGTTCAGGGAGAACGCTATGGCCGAGGCAGAACACGCAGGGATTGCAGCAGAGCTTGCAGGAATGGTCGGAAAGACCAAGGAAAACCTCAAGAAGATGACAGAGGGCGAAGATAACGCCAACAGTGAAAGGATGAAGTGGGCAAAGAAGAGAAGTGGAAAGGAAGAGGCCTACCTGAGAACTACAGCCTTAGACGAAGCAAGACACAAGAAGGCATTACAGGGACTCAAGGACAGGCTGTAAAACCACCTTCACATCCTTCTTTTTATTTTTAAATGAAGATGAAAGGAGGGGTCAGTAGCCGGCGAATATCTCAGCTCCCTGGTACTTCTTCTTGTAATTGGGTGTATCCCTTATCCCTTTCTCTTCTAGCTTAAGTGCTTCGATAAGATCATCTTTCATTACTGCGTGACTGTCTGGGTTATCTGCAGTTGAATCTCCATCCTCTGTCAATTCTTCAGCTGTTTTTGCTAATTCCTGTCTGAAGTACCTTCCGCTATCAGGATTTCTTACTACAACGTTCCATACATTATCCACATTATCCCCAACCTGTTCATTGAGTTCTTCTCTTACCTCTTCGGGAACACCGACGTATCCACTTTCTGCATCTTCAGGAGCCTCATATATCTCTTCTAACTCAAGGCCCTCGCTTTCATTCAATCCAAAATAATTCCTTTCGCCAGTTTCTTCATCAACTTTAATTAGAAGACCGTTTACGGGACCTCTGATATCATAATCGTCTGACATTTATTGTCACCAACTAGTAATTAACATTACTACTATTTAAAGCTTTGGATAATTTGTAACTTTTATGTAGTTACAGTTCTTTTTTTGTTTAGCATTTTTAAATTTTCAGGTGAATTTCTATACAATGTACGAGGCATGTAGATGTGAGGTCTGTGGGGAAGTTTATCTTGGTACGGCCAAACCCGAGACCTGTCCTTTCTGCGGTGCGCATAAACTGCACTTAGAGTCCATGGATGTTGATGAGTTCAAGGCCCTTATTCCAGATGACTTTGAAGGTGAGGGGGAAAAGGAAATGAGCCTGTTTATAGATCTGGACGAGGAGGAATTCCCTGAAGTTTCAGATGAAGTCATTGAAGAGGTGAAGAAGAGTGCCAGGGACTACGGAGTTCTTGAAGCGTACAGTCTCTTTGCTGAGAAGATTTCAGATGAAGCTGCCGAGGAGTTCTTTCAGAGCCTCGGTGATTTGGATATAAAGGGGTAGCGGCCAAGAAGCCTTTGTATTTTTATTTGAGATCAAGTGTTCGACAATCGAGGGAAAAAGTTTAAATAGTTTGAACATAAAGTAAGTGGTAAGTTCCCGAGAAGTAAAAGTCCAAAAAACTCTAAGAAGTTCCTAGGGGGTGTATTTCAATGGTTTACAAGCATGCATCGATCGTGAAGATAGATTCGGAAGACAAGATCTTGGTTAGACCTGGGAAGCAGGAATCAGAGGTAGAGCTGAAAGCAGACGTCGTAGAGATCAACGGCGAGAAAAAGGTCAAAGGAAGGAAGTACGAGCTCATAGAGAACGTAGAGCTTCCCTACGCGATGACCGACGCAGAGTTCGAATTCTGGAAGCAGAACAACGAAGAGATCAACGAGCTCATAGAGGAAAAGAAGAAGAGCAAGGTAGCTTAAATTTCCTCAACTTTCTCTCTTATTCTTATTTTATTAATCAGAAAGACTAAGTAATACCTATGAATTTCGTGAAGAAGATAACTTTCTCCACGAAGATATCTCTTGTATTGTATGGGCTGTCCTTTCTCCTCTTTGGGTACTCTATAGCTTCAGTTGCTACATTTGAGCAGGCTAACCTGTGGATTTTCACCTTCGTATTAGGTGCATTTGCTGTTTATCCCATTATAAACTATTCTTGGGGAGACGTCAGGAAGAACTGGATAGACAGTTCAGAAGGAGACTTCGGCTACAGAGAGCTTTTCACGGAGGACCTCGACAAGGAAAGGAAAAGGGAGATTATAAAGGGTCACTGGAAAAACACGTGGTGGATAGTACCGTACGTCTTTACTGTTTACCTGTACGTATCCTACATGGTTTCGCTTCTATTCGGTTACCGTGCACTTTTGCCTATGCTTGCCGGCTCTATATTTTCCATAGGCCTTACAAGCTACGAGTATCAGAAAACTTTTGACATGTAGCATTTTTACCTCAGACAACACACTTAAATACTTCCAGTTCAAACCCAATGCAGTTAGGAGGTGAATTTTGTGAAAGGTACAGTAAAGTTCTTCAATAGTCAGAAGAACTACGGTTTCATCGAACCCGAAGACGGCGACGAGGACCTTTTTGTCCACGCTAGTGACGTCGAAGAAGGAGCTATGCTCAATGAAGGTGACGAGGTAGAGTTTGAGCAGGAAGAAAGCGAGAAAGGACCAAGAGCTGTCAACGTAGAGAAGGTTGAGTAGAAACTTTTTACGTTTCGACTCGTACAAATCGGATTTGATTTCTATTTTGTCTTTTATTTTTCTACGATATTTCTCCCTGAAAACTCAGCACTGACTCATTGAGAGTAAAATAGTGCTCCCGCCGGGATTCGAACCCGGGTCCCGAGCTCGAGAGGCTCGTATCC
>SL_8KL_010_SEDDRAFT_10003299_pt1 | contig 13357 bp, 11 predicted proteins | sample SodLakKL_010_SED_4_FD_11160 | JGI IMG/M metagenome (IMG submission 11160) | reverse complement strand
CTCGTGTGCTCTTCTATCGGGAATTGGAACACGTCTAAAGCGGGTTCAAATTCCATCTGAAGCTGCAAACCTAGTTCTACAGAGATACCTCCTGAAAAATCTTCGTATTCTATAGTTGTGGTTTCATTTTCCCGATCATAATCCTCCGACGGGAAGTTCTCGACACTGAATTCAGCTGAAAATTCCAAACTATAATCCATCTCTATCTCTTCGATGGCGAGATCCTCATTGAAGTGAATAGTTCCTTCTATGTCCAATATATAGACTATTTCTCCTTCTAATGAAACTGTCTTAGTCTCTTTTGGGATTTCCTCATCATCTTCATATTCGCCTGCTTCTTCCAACTCGCCGGTCGCTTCAAAACTTCCGGATGCTTGTATTGCACCACCTGCTTCTATCTCCATCACATATCCGTCATCGTTCACCTCAGTGACTTCGTATATCTGGTAAAATCCAAGTTCACCTTCGAGATTATAATTTATCTCTTCTAATTCGTCGTCTTCGTCTACTTCTTGGTCTATCATGTCGTCTAGCATGTCAAAAGTAGGGTCAAATATGTCCCGTATATCGCCATCAAATCCCATAGCCCAAGTATCTCCTTCTTCCCATACAGGTTGTTCAGCTTGAGCAGAAGTCGGTAATGGAACCAATAGAGCAGTTATCAATAGTGTCACTAATACTACAATTCCTAATTGTTTGATTCTATTATACATATTTTCACTCTTCTGATAACTATAGATTAGAGACGTACTTATTTTTTTGGGTCATCATAATTATAGTGCCAATATTAGGAATTGAGCTCTCATTTATAGTCGAAGAGGATCAATTCAAACGAAAATTATTTTAGACCTAGAAGTTATCTCTATCCATGATTTACTTGGGTCCTGGGGGAACACCACACGGTGTCAAAGGCACGAAAGACAGCATGGAATATCTTGCGGAAGAGGGTCTGAATGCTATGGAAGTGCAGTTTGTCAGAGGAGCCCGAATGAAGGAGTCCACCGCCCAAGAGATCGGTGAAGAAGCAGAAAAACACGATATCCTGCTCAGCATCCATGCTCCTTACTACATAAACCTAAACTCAGAAAAAGAAGAAACCATAGAGAAGAGTAAAGAGAGGATAATGAAAAGCGCTCGTTTAGGCGATGCGATGGGGGCATGGATCATCACGGTCCATGCGGGCTATTATTCTGGCATGTCTAGCGAGGAAGCGACAAAGATAATAGGTGATGGAGTGGTCGAGTGTGCTGAGAAGATAGAAGAGGAAGATCTCGACATCAAAATAGGTCTTGAACAGATGGGAAAGGAAAAGAGCTGGGGGACATTAGAGGAGATAGAAAAAGTTATGGAAAGAACTGATCTGGCTGTTCCGGTACTAGATTTTGCACATTATCATGCAAGATTCGACGGAGCTTTGAAAACTAAAGACGATTTCAGAGATCTGATAAATAAATATGAATCAATCCACGATGGTCATTTACACTCACATTTTTCCTCCATCGAATACACAGATAAGGGGGAAAAAAAGCACCTAAATGTCGAAGAGCATGAGCCTGACTTCAGGAAACTCGCGCCGGTACTGAAAGAAAAAAATTACGATATCACGGTGATCTGTGAAACACCAGAACTGGATAGAGACAGTCTGCGCATGAAGGAGATCTTAGATATTTAATTAATCAACTTTTTATATTGATTTTTCGACTGTAGAAATCCCATCCCTTTTTTCCACCCGGAACACTACGTCCGCTAGATTAACTATTTCGTTCTCATGAGAAACAATTATAACTTGATCCGCCGAAACTTTGTTTATAACATCTTTCAATCTGGTCAACTGCTCTCTACTGAAACCCGTTGTGGGCTCGTCCAAAACCAAAAGGTTGCTTTCCAATCCAAGTTCTTTTTTTATCATGTTGTTGAAAGCAAGCCTGTAAGCTAGAGCGACTGATGTCCTTTCTCCTCCGCTGAGGTCATCTACAGTGGTCTCATTACCCTGTACAGTTATTATTGGAGAGAATTTTTCATCTAATCTGGCACTTATATCCGGCTCATCCAAGATCTCGTCGAACCAAGTTCTAAAGAAACGACCGAATTCTGATCTGATCTGAGCTAGACGGTGTTCCTCTATATTTTTGATAGTCTCTTTAAAATCGTTAGATATCCAAGATCTGAAACTCTTCAGTTCCTCCGCCTCCTCTCGATTTTTCTTCTTTCCCTCGAGTTCAATTTCCATCTCCTCTATCTCTTCTTTCAGTCTTTTTATGTCTGTTTTTAGATGAGTTTTCTTTTCTTCCAAACGGCTCTTCTCCTGGATCAACTCTTCGTATCTTTTCTTTACCATCTCATGTTTCTCTTCTGAGTATCTTTCTTCTAGCTCTTCCAATTCATCTATAAGAACCTTTTTCTTTTCCTCCTTGCTCTCTAGATCTTCATTAAGTTTCCCTTCTTTACGCATCAGATCACCTTTATTCTTCAACCTCTCCTTGATCTCTATGTACTCTTCCTTGAAACTCTCTAGTTCTTCCTTCTCTTCTTTCAATCTCTCGAGAGTTTTTTTGTCATATTTGAAAGAGTCGATTTTTTGCTCCAACTCTTTTATCCGTTCTTTAAAACCTTCAATATCTTCTTTAAGCTCTTCCTTTTCTTCCATCTCTTTTCCCAATCTTTTGACCTCTTTCCTCTTATGATCTAGCTCTTTATCTTTTTCTTCAAGATTTCGGATCCTTTTCGATAAATCTTTGAGTTCTTCGTTCAATCTTTCTTTCTCTTTTTCCAAGCCATTTTTATCTTCCTTCAGTTCTTGCTTCTCTTCTTCCAGATCTTTCAATATCTCTTCGAGATGTTCTCCCTTCAAAGGTTGCTTACATTTGGGACATTCTTTCTCACCTTCAAGGTCTGAGAACTCCTCTAACTCTTCTTTTATTTCCTTCAATTCTTTATCTATCGACCTTGTATCTCCTCTTACATCACTGATTTTTTCTCTCAACTCACTTCTCTCTTCTTTAAGACCTTCTAATTCTTCAACTTCTTCCTCTAGTTCTTCCATATCATCCTTCAACCCGTTAACTTCGCTCTCTTTTTCCTTCAAATCTTCGAGGTCTTCCTCTTTTGCTTCTAATCTCAGTTCTAGATTTTCTTTCTTGTTCTCCTTACTACTTTTTTTATCGAGTTCTTCTCTAACCTTTTCGAGCTTCTTCTCTACGCTTTCATATTCCTCTTTCTTCTTCCGAACCTCATCAAATCTCTGCTCAGCCACTTGTATGAGTTCCAATTCTTCTTCTATCTCTTCAAGGTCCTTTTCTAGAGAAGAAATCTTATCCTCTATTCTCTTCCTTTCGCTCTTCAAATCCTTTATCTTTTCTTCCAACTCTTCAAGTTCTTCTTTCTCTTCGATTTTCTTTCTCATCTCATCTTTGCAGGATTCTATTCTTTCTACGACTTCTTCTCTTTCCTCTTTTTTCTCATCTAATTCTTCTTTCTTCTCTTCTATATCCTCTTCCAACTGCTCTATCTTTTCTGCTTTGACTTCGAGCATCGTTATCTCTTTCCTCAAACCGTTCCTGACGATCTTGACATTTTCCGCTGCTTGTTTGTAATCTTCCAGATTGAATACCTTTCGTATAGATTCCAATCTTTCCTCTTCATTCATTGACAGAATCTCTTTCATCCTTTCCTGAGGAGTATAGATACCCATGTGGAAAGTCTCTACTTTTCCGCTCGAAGATTCTCTTAAACCTAAAAGGTCGATGATGAACTCTCTCATCTCGGTCCAAGATAGTTCCATCCTTTTTCCGTTGGTCTCCATGTAGGACTCTTTTGCCCAATCACTGCTCCTCTCTTTGACCGAGCGGAAAACCGTGTATCTTTTTCCCTTCACATCAAAATTTAGCTCAACGCTGGCTTTCTTTTCACCGTGCCTCAATATCTTGTCGTAAAAATTTTGCTGAGTTGCTCCAAACAAAGCAAACTCCAACGCATATAAGATGGAGGACTTACCGGAACCTATATCACCTTGAAAAAGGAGAACTCCGTCTTCAAACTCGATATCTTGATACTTATAACTCCTTATGTTCTCTATCTCCATGCTTTCTAGTTTCATCGTTGATCTCCTCCGAAGTCGTTAAGAGAGATCTGGACATCTCTGTGATTTTTCAGTTTCTCCTCGCTCTTATCTTCCTCATCTGCTCCGTCATCTTTACTACTATCTAGATCTTCATCGCTTTCGTACTCTTCTCTTCTTTTTATCAATTCCCAAGAAGCACTCCAGACCCTGTTCTCGTAGTCCGCTGTTGTCTCGCCGTCTTTCTGGTCACTTTTCAAGATCTCCAGAAGTTCCTCCTGAAAGTGTATCGGAATCTCACTTTCGCTGCTGGATTCTTCAAGCAGTCTAGCTTCGACTTCTTCCTCCCTTTCTTCTTTGATCTTTATCCTCTCGATCTCTTTTCCTTCAAGTTCCCTGCGGTTCAAATAGACCGTCTCGAACCCTTTATCTCTAAATCTCCTCCCTACTTCGCTGAAATCTATGTCAGAGGGGACACCTTCTGAAAGAGTACCCGATATTTTCAGCAGTAAGATATCGCCCTCGATGTCTTCCTCATAAAGCCTATCCATCTCTTCTCTCAATTCATCGGTTTTCAAACCTTCAGCAATTATCCGCTTTTTGATTATACTCGGTTCTTCAAAAGCTATGTATTCGGGTTCGAAGTCTTCTACTAGGTAAAAACCGCGCTGATCTCTTTCCAAGTCCGTATAATTTGCTCCAAAAGTCGTTCCAGGATAATATATTGTCTTCTCTTTATCGTACTCGATCCTTTCGTGTATATGCCCTCCAGCATAGTAACTAAAATCATCGGGAAGAAGTGAAAGAGGTAGACTGCGATCCTCGTGTATATCGGCGGGTTTCAACTCCGCGATAGGAGAATGAAATACGAATATGCTCTCACCTTCAGGTTCTGGAAACTCTAGTTCCTCAAAGTAGCTTATATCGGCTCTGTTCTTCCTGCCGCTCAATCCGGTTATAGAAACTCCTGATGGATCCTCTTCCAAATCGAGAACGTTCTCCTCTTCCAGATAGGTAACCACTTTCTTGAATACGTCTGCGCTGGCTAGAACATCTATTAGCGATGCCTGCGATATCTTGTAATCGTGAGATCCGTAAACTGAATAGATGTTTATGCCGTTTTTTCGTGCAGTCATCAATTTTTTGACAGCTCTATCCACTATCTCCATATCTGGATGTGGATTGTGGAACAGATCTCCGGCGATGATGATAAAATCTACCCCTTTTTCTTCGCTTATCTCAATAGCTCTTTCAAAAGCTTCCAAGTTATACTCTCTCAGTACCTGATCTCTAGAAAAAGCTCCTAGATGACAATCGGCTATATGAGCGAACTTTACCATACATCACCTAAACATAAAATCTGTTTATAGTCTTTACCACGAGGGTCTTGAGTAAAAGTGGGACTTAAAGGGATAATACTAAATTATTAAAGAAGAATAACTCAACAATGTTTTGGTTATCTTATGTAATAATCGCTATCATCCTGATAGGTCTGATATACGCCTTCAAGTATGACATGTATCTGACCCAAGTCCTTATTATCATCAATATGGTGATCTTCATCGTGATGTTGGGTGGGGAGATGTATTATCCAGGAGTCACTCAAGTTATATATGACGATCTCGCAGGGAGAGCGATATATGTTGGAGATCCTGGATTATTATTGCTTCGAGGGTACACATTTCTAACTATGATGTTCATCCATGGTGGTATAATGCACGTTTTCGGTAACATCATCGTTCTTTTCTTCATAGGCATGCCCTTGGAGGACAGAGTCGGGAAAAAATGGACTTTTACTTTTTATATGCTGGCAGGTTTGATCGCTACACTGGGTCAGTACATTTTTACCTTGCTTCAGTTCGGTTTGGGTGGGGCAGATCCCCGGATACTACATATACCTAACTTGGGGGCATCCGGCGCAGTGTTCGGTATAATGGGCGCTCTTGTATTCCTCTTTCCTAGAGACAGGATAACTATGATCATCCCTCCTCTGCTCTTACCTAACGTAAGAGTGGACCTAGCTGTGGGAGCCTTCATCATGATACAGACCGGTATCGCTCTTTTCGCAGATACGGGAAACATCGCTCACGCAGCACACTTTACTGGCTTGGCTGGAGGAATAATCCTCGCTTACTATGCTAAAAAGGCCGGGATAGAGGAAAGGGAAAAGGGCCCTGTTAGGAATTATACAAAACTAAAAAAGCTTGTAGATGACGAAGAAAAAAAGGAGATATACCAGAAAATAATCGAGGCTGACGAGATAGATGTAAAAGAAGCATGGGCAGAGCATCTCATACGTAAATCAAAATGCCCAAAGTGTGGAAGAAAACTCGAGAGTGAAAAATGTGACTGCGGTTTTAAAGTATGGGAAGATTAATATACTCGCATCTGTAAACGAAAGATGAACTGGTGTTCACAATGAAAGTCCCAAACTCGTACTACCTCGAATGTTCGGTTTGCGGCAAAGAGACTCTTCACGAAATATTGAAAGGAGAGATCGGCATGAAAGGAGAGGAAGTCACTATAGATGGCGTTGTCCAGTGTGAAGAATGCGGCACAACTAGACATAAAACAATCCGAGAGAAGAAAGCTATCGATGTTCCTATAGTTGTGAGCTGGAAAGAGAAATCAAAAAAAGACCAGATATCTTTATATCCCGAGGAGTGGATACATAAAGGAGACGAGCTGATTTTAGACGGAACAACAGTAAAAGTCACATCAATCGAAAAAGAAAACGGAAGAACAGACTCAGCAAAAGTTGAAGATATAAAGAACATATGGGCCAAGAAGCACGAAAAAGTAAGAGTCAAGATCACTGTTAATAAAGGTAGAAGCAGCACATCTAAAATTCAAGAGGTGGCACCGGAAGAAGAATTTTTCGTTAACGACAGGTTGAAGATCGACGGAGAAGAAGCAGTGATACACAAGATAATGACCGAAGACGAGGTCAAAAGAGACGGGAAAGCTATTGCTGAAAATATAAAAAGGATCTACGCTAAAAGGATAAGATGAAGAAAGATTTCACATACGGAAAGTAAATTACTCTTCCTCTTCCTTGGTAGATAATATTAAAATACCTTAATCCTATCCTTCGATATGGTCAAACTCGAAGACTTGATGGAGGAAGTCAAAGAGTTCAGAGATAATAGGAACTGGAAAAAATATCATACTCCAAAGGATTTAGCTCTCTCTATCTCGATTGAAGCCGCAGAGCTTTTAGAACTCTTTCAGTGGAAGGAAGACTCGTTGAAAAATATTGAAAAAGAAAAATTGGAGGAAGAGATAGCAGATATAATGATTTACCTAATAGCGCTTTGTGAGATCAGCGATGTGGACTTGAACAGGGCCGTGCAAGAAAAATTGGAAAAGAACAGAGAGAAATATCCTCGAGATGAAAATCATTTTGATCGATGACTTCGAAAGTTTTTTATCTTATATCACCAGATACGATGATGATGGCCAACAAGGAAAAGAGAGCACTGTTGAATGAAAAGATCTATATCCCAGGGAGAAAGACCTATGAAGAGGTTTTCGACAAGAGGACTCTACAGGAACTCTACAACCTAATGAAAGACGGTATGATCGATTCTTTAGAATATCCTATATCTACTGGTAAAGAGGCAAAAGTCTTCAGAGGGAAACAGAAAGACGGAACTAATGTTGCTGTAAAAATAATGCGGATTAATACTGCGGTGTTTAGAAAGTACAGAAAATATATAGAAGGTGATCGCCGTTTTGAAGACCTGCCAGGCGGAACGAAGATGATATATGCCTGGACAAAAAAGGAATTTTCTAATCTAGGGAGGATGTATAATGGAGGTATAAGAGTTCCTCAGCCACTAGGTTACTCGAAAAACATCCTCATAATGGAGTATTTACACCATGAAGGCCATCCCGCTCCGATGTTGAAAGATGTAGATCTAAACCAAGAATATATGGGTTATATAAGTGAACAGGTATTGGATTACTTCGATGTCCTCTACAATAAACTCGAAATGGTCCACGGGGATCTGAGTGAATTCAATATATTGATCGCAGAAGGATATCCATATCTGATAGATGTTTCTCAATCCTTATTACTAGATCACCCGAAAGCGGAAGAATTATTGGAAAGGGATATAAACAACCTTGTCAGATATTTTGGAAACAACGGCGTGAAAATCAGTGTAGAAGAGATTAAAGAAAGAGTAGGGATCGAGGAAGGATAATATGCCAAGTATCAAGATACCAAAAAATAGGATAGGAGTATTGATCGGAAAGGATGGAAAGATAAAAGAAAAGATAGAAGAGGAGAGCGGAGCTAAACTCGATATAGACTCGAACAGTGGCCAAGTAGATATAGATGTTAGATATATCGAAGACCCTATCCTATCTTTAAAAGTCGAGGACGTGGTCAAAGCCATCGGTAGAGGATTCAATCCGGAAAAAGCAAAGGAGATATTGAATGACAACATCGATCTAGATATTATAGATATCAGGAACTGGGTTGGAAAGAATACCAATGCAGTTAGAAGGATGAGAGGACGATTGATAGGCAGAGATGGTAGGACAAGAGAACTCATCGAAGAATTGAGCGAGACTTATGTTTCGATCAAAGGAAATACGGTCGGAATAATAGGGCAAAACTTCAAAATCCAGGTGGCAAGAAGGGCTATCGAGATGATCCTGGAGGGAAAAGAACACGCTACGGTATACAAATACCTTGAAGGGAAAAGGGAAGATATAAAGATCAGAGACTCTGGTTTCAGGATGAATGAAAGGTCTAAAAAATAGTTAGATAGATTTCAACTTGAAATCTTTCTTTTGATTAGTCCTATAGCATTATTTTCGGCGATCGCCTTCCAGAAAGTTTATCAACTAAAAGTGGTTTATCGAATTGATGGGATGTTATGGCTTCAATAGCAGAAGAACTAGCAGATAAGCAGCAGGAAATCTCCGTCGGAGAGTTTTTTGAAAGAAACAAACACATCTTAGGCTTTGACTCCCTAACCAAAGCTCTAGTCACCACGGTCAAGGAAGGTGTGGACAATTCTTTAGATGCGTGTGAAGAAGCTTCTATATTGCCTGAAATAAAGATCGAAATAAAAGAAGTGGACGAAAAGGAATACAGAGTAGCGGTTGAAGATAACGGACCCGGGATAGTAAAAAGAAAGATACCGGAAGTCTTCGGTAAGCTTCTGTACGGCTCGCGGTTCCACGAGATAAGCCAAAGCAGGGGACAGCAGGGAATCGGGGTTTCAGCAGTCGTGATGTACGGTCAGCTTACCACCGGGCGTGCTACAACGGTACGTTCCATGGTGAAAGAGAAAGACTACGCTACCGAGATGGATATAATATTGGACACGAAGAAGAACGAACCCGACGTTCAGAATGAAGAAGTTGTATTATGGGAGGATAAAGAACACGGCACCAGGTTCGAAACAACGGTCAAAGGTCTTCTTAGAAGGGGAAAACATTCCGTATTCGAATATCTGAAGAATACAGCTATAGTCAACCCTCATGCCAGGATAGTGTATAAAAGGAACGGCGATGAGACTATATTCAAAAGAGCTACTGACCAGTTGCCTGAAGAAACGGAAGCGGTACTTCCACATCTCAAAGGGATAGAACTGGGGACTCTTTCAAAGATGGCAAAAAGTTCAGATAGAAGGACGCTAAAATCTTTTTTGAAACATGAATTCAGCAGGATAAGTTACAGTAAAGCTGAAGAGATATGTAAAAAGGCAGAGATAGAAGAAAAAACAAATCCAGGCGATCTAGAAGTAGAGGATTGTAAAAAGGTATTGAACGCTGCAGGAGAAGTCAAATTGATGTCGCCGAAAACGGACTGCTTAGCCCCTATCAGGAGTATGCTGATCAAAAAGGGTCTAAAGAACGTCCTCAAGGGAGATCATCCTGAATATTACGCCCCACCGACCACTCGGGAACCTGAAGTTTATTCCGGTAATCCATTTCAGGTGGAAGTCGGCCTTGTCTATGGAGGAGACCTTCCAAAAGACAGTCCCGTTAGAGTTTTACGTTTTGCCAATAGAGTTCCCCTGCTTTACAGGAAAGGAGGGTGCGCAACGACCACCGCTATCAAAAATATAGATTGGAGGATCTATGGTTTGGATCAAAGAGGTGGAAAGGGTATGCCGTCAGGTCCTGCGGTAATATTGATACATGTAGCTTCGACTAGAGTTCCCTTCACGTCGGAAGCAAAGGAAGCGATAGCAGATATACCGACCGTGATAGACGAGATAGAAAGAGGGTTGAGAGACTGTGCAAGAAACTTGAGAACCCACCTTAACAAAGAGAAAAAACGTAAAAAAGTCAAGAAAAAATTCACAGTTGTCAACGATATATTGCCCATGATAGCTAAAAAATCGGCTGATCTACTGGGAAAAGAACCGCCTGAACTAGACGCTTCTATGACCAAAATCATGGGTGTCGTGTATATAGAGAAAGAGTACAGTTGGAACGACGGTCGATGCGGGGTAAAGATAGATATAATGAATTATACGCCTAAGAAGCGGGAGCTAAACGTGTTCTTCGAGAAACCGTATCCCGAAACAGAACTTTTATCATCAGATCCGACACCTGAACATGACGGCGATCATTTGGAATGGAAGTTGAAGAATCTGGAGTCTTCGGAGACCACTGTTATAAATCTGGAATTCGACGGCGGTCTAGAAAAAGAAGACCTTGACGGTACCGACGTCTATATAGAAGGTGTCGGCGAGACCAATCTCATAGGGGCAGAACCACTTCCAGATGACTGGGATATCGAACTGGCAGAGATAGAGGAGGTGAATTGAAGATGGAAGAGAGACACGAAGATGCTTTAAATAGATTGACAAATATCGCTGAAAAATTTTATGAGCAGTTGGACGGGGGAGAAATACCCAATATGGAAGTTCCCACGCGTTCCAAATCAAACATCGAACTTGATAGAAGGGAAGGTGTCTGGAAACTGGGCAGTTCAACCACAAATCGATCGGCTAAAAAGTTGAAGAGCGCTCGTATGCTCCTACGAACACTTTACATGCTTGAATTAATCCAGGATATGATAGGAGAGGACAAATCTTCGACACTTAGAGAGATGTATTATATCTCGGAGGGCTGGGACAAAGCAAAATTTAACAAGCAGAGCGAATCCGACAGCTTGGCTGAGGATATGGAATTGATAACCGGATGTTTGAGAGAGGACTTCAAGCTTAGGCCTGAAGAAGACGGTGCACGTATCATAGGAGATATTACGGTGGAAGAGGTGAACAGGAAAGGCGACGTGAGAAAGATCAACTGTAGAGACGATGTAGGAGACTCTGGTTACACAATCCCATATAATGTAGAATCCGATAAGGTCAACTTCACCGATACAAACGTTGATTTCATGATAGCTATAGAGACCGGCGGTATGTTCGACAGGCTCGTTGAAAACGGCTTCGACGAGGAAGCGAATGCTTTGTTGATACATCTCAAAGGACAGCCCGCTAGAGCCACACGGCGAGTGATAAAAAGGCTCAGCGAAGAAGAAGATATACCTGTAGTTGTATTCACCGACGCAGATCCCTGGAGTTTTAGGATCTTCGCTTCGGTCGCCTACGGCGCAATAAATACAGCCTATCTATCTGATTTTTTAGCTACTCCAACAGCTGAATACGTGGGTATAACGGCTAGTGACATAATGACTTATGATCTTCCCACTGACAATCTTTCCGAAAACGACAGGAAGGCATTGGAGCAGGAGTTAGAGGATCCAAGGTTCGATACCGACTTCTGGAAGGAAGAAATAGAGACCATGTTGGATATAGACAAAAAAGCGGAACAGCAGGCATTGGCTAAGTACGGATTAGATTATGTCACAGAAACTTATCTACCAGAAAAACTCGGGCAGATAGGATTGATGTAAAACAGAATGGATCAAAGCTTATAGAGTCCTTGCCCATAACTTTTTTTAAAATTTAGGTTAGGTTTCTATCAGTAGAATGGAAAACATCTTGCGGTAATATTCAATTAAAGATTACTTTAAATAGATGAGCTCCTGTAAAGATACAGGATGAACAGATTGAATACGTGGAAGGTTACTTACTCTTACAAATACGACTTAGCTAGCTTCTGTAACTTGTTCTCTAAATCAGAAAACCTGATAGATCTTCATAGGGAAGGATATGAAAGATTTGAAGATATTATCGATGCTAGACCAGATTTTATCGAACTCGCTCAGCAGATGTTGGAAGGTGGTTTCGACCCTAGAGTTGTACTAGTAAGTGCCTTCGATCTTATCGAGCATGATGGTCATGATGTGGAAAAACTCTCTTCGATCATCGATGACGAGGAAAAAAGGAAGCGTTTTCACGATTATTATGTTATCGAAGAGCAGTTGATATCAGAAGATGTTTGGAAGAATTTAGAAAGCATATTACCTTTGCTCAGTAAGATGGCAAAGTATGTTCATAAAAACGGTTTTTTAAGTTACTGGAAAGAAAGGTGTAAACCCAAATTAGATAAAAGGAGGGAGGAGCTGCAAGAACAGGTCTCAAAATATGACGTGTTGGGCGAGATCAATAAACTTCTAGGTCGTGATCACAGATTGCCTTCCGACAAGGTAACGTTGTACCTTTCACAGTTCTCGGCACCCTTCGGGACTAAACTTTACGATCAATCTTTTTTAGCCGATGCTAGATGGGGCATTGAAGAGATCGTACCTATAGCCCTGCACGAGTTGATACATCCCCCTTTTTCCCGCAGTAAGATAGGTTGTATCGCCGAGTGTCTTAAAGACGATGACTTGTTCAAAGAAGCCTATGATGGTCAAAGTAACGAGACTACATACAACACTCACCTTAGGTTTTTGGAAGAGCATCTCACTGAAGGAGCCCATGTTTATCTAGCAGAAAAATTCGGTTTGATAGAATCACCTTTAGAGTACTTCGTTAAACACGATAATGGTAGCCATGTGGTTTCAGTGCTTGTTTATGATTATCTGAAAAACGGCGGTATGAGAGATGTTGATTCGTTCGAGGAGGCGGTAGACAACATGATAGAAAAATGTCTCTTGCAATCGGGTAATCTTTATAAGGAATACCGCCGCATCTACGATGAGACTGGGATAGAAGGGCCTTTCAGTTAGATATCATATTAGTAGAAAGTTGGGTAAAGATACTGTTCGGCTAAGCTTTCAAAATCCTGCTCTCTCAAGTAGGTACATCATTGTTGAAAGTATGATTGAGAAAGCTAGTATTACCCACCATTTGTTGATACTTAGTGACTCGGGTATTGTGATTGGACCTAGATCACTTTTATCCATGAAATCTTCTA
>SL_8KL_010_SEDDRAFT_10003298_pt1 | contig 13361 bp, 5 predicted proteins | sample SodLakKL_010_SED_4_FD_11160 | JGI IMG/M metagenome (IMG submission 11160) | reverse complement strand
AGGACCCGACCGGCCGGATTTTCGGGTTTACCGAAACCGCATCTGGGCAGAAAATTGGGAGCCTGATACAGAAGTTACCATAACAATTAACGGGGAAGAGTANCATGATNNNACTGATGGTGAAGGTCATTTTCATTTTGATGATGCCATCAGCGTCGAAGCGGGCGATGAAGTAACGGTTACCGATAATGTGACCACCATGACCCACCAGGTAAAACAACTAAAGGTTACAGGAGTAGACCAGGAAAAAGACCTAATCGAAGGAGTTGCCGAACCGGGACGGCTTGTCAGTGTAAATATCGGTAAAGAAGTTAACGGTGAGTGGGTTTCTAGTCCTCCAAAAGAAGTGCGCTCCGACAGTAATGGCGAATGGTCAGCGGATTTCGCCGGAAAATTCGACATTGATGAGGATTGTACGATTTTTGCTTACTTGTTCGATGACCGGGGCAACAGCACCGGTTACGATTGGCGCTTCCCTGATCCTCAATTTGTGGTTAATCCCCGCCGTGATGAGCTCTCGGGATACGGGTGGAGCCCGGATCAGGAGATTACAGTAACGGTTTATGATAATGGCTCTGCAGTGCACAGCGCGGTGGTTCAGTCAAATGAACATGGTCACATAGATTATGGTTTCCGCCTGGATTTTGACCTGGAGATCGGNCAACAGGTAACCCTTGAGGATCCNGTCAGCGGTTTGGTCAGGAGTCACGAAATAGCTTTCTTGAGGATAACTGGAGTTGATTACGATAACGATTTGGTTATTGGGGAAGCTGATCCGAACACCGAGGTAATGGTTCATATCTGGCTCGGTCCCGATCATGATGAACACCCGGAAATAAGGATTACTGCTGATGCAGATGGTGACTGGAAAGCCGATTTCAGCGGGATCCACGATCTCCAGCCCGGTGATAATATCGACCCGCTTGTTTTTGACGAGCAGGGTAATGCGACCTTTGTCCAGTGGAGAGAAGAATATGGACCTATTTGGGTCAACCTGGCAAAAAATGAAGTCAGCAGTAGAGGATGGGCCCTGGACGAACCTGTGACCATTACAATCGATGATGGGGAAGAGATCCAGGAATTTAACACAGAGACAGATACCTGGGGCGATTTCACATATACGCTTGATGACTTCGATTTGCAGGCCGGTGATGAAGTAACCGTAGATGACGGTGTGGTTAGCGAAGCTTACGAAATATTACCCCTGGAGGTTGAAGTAAGCAAAGAAGATGATACGGTTTCAGGGAGCACCGCCCCGGAGTCAGATGTAAGAGTATCTGCTTTTGACACTTTCCCGGGTAGTTATCTCTTCACCGAAGCTCGCCCGGACACCTCTGACAATGAAGGTAACTGGGAAGTCGATTTTTCTACTGCCGAAGGAGACCAGGCAGTCTATGATATCAACTCAGACAGTTATATACGGATTCATGTTGAGTGCGGCGACAGCGAACATATGACCTATTTTGAATGGCCCGAAGATCAATGAGTTGCCAAAACAGCCTGAAAGTGTTAAAGGGGCGCTGCGGGTAATGCCAGCGCCCCTTTAACACGAATACTTATGAAATTTTTTCCCGTAAAACTTTCCTGCAAAGCTTACCTCTTAAGCAGCTCTTCCAGCTTGGGCGGCGATTTCTTCGCTCACCGCGCCGGTGCCGCCGTAAATAACCAGGTTCGTAATTGCGCTTGTCTCGAGATAATCCCTGATTCCAGCAGGTAGGGCCTGCCTGCTTCCTGACACCAGCAGGATCCTACAAGCAGCGGTCCCGGAACCGGGAAAGGTCTTTCTGCCTGGATGAAGCCATATTACAAGTTAGCTCCCTTTTGCTAGTGGTAGTATCTGTAACTGTTTTGGTATTCCTTGAGCACAAAGCGGTAGTAATCGGCCCGCACCAGCTATTTTTTCAGGCAGCACTTTTTGCAGGCGGTAGTTTTCTACAGCTGCGGCCGTGTCATCGTCCTCTGCTGTGACCAGCACCTCCAGGCGAGGCCAGCTCTGAGCGGAGACCCAATCAAGGGTTTGCCAAACGGTGTCTGCCGACCTGCCGGCGGGTACGATTACGGTGACAAGCGGGATTTCCTCGCAAGAACAGGGCGGGATTGCTGCGCTTAACCGTTCCCTTGTCTCCCCAGGCTCGCTGCTTTCGCCGTTAGGCAAATTAACTGGCGTAAGGCCGTAAAGAGCTAAGGCCCAGGACAAATAGTTTTTCGGCAAGCTCACTGGCTTTTTCATCGAATGCTTTAATCCTTGCTTCTTCCCTGGCCCCGGGTTTGGGTTTAGCCAGTTTCATTTTTAAGTTATGAAGCATTACCCCCAGGGCCTGCTCAGGGTTGTCAAGCGTTGAATTTCCGGTAAGTTTAGGGGGCCGGGAAGCCGTATTTATGCTTTAAGTAGGAAGTGATCAATAAAAATAGTTTATAAATTGCAGCAAAAATTTTGCGCAGTTTCGGTGGTATGGGTTAAAGTAATCCTTCCGCAATTGTTCAGTGCATTTGCAGTTTGAAAGGCTGTCCTGGTTAGAAATGAATATGATGTTACATGATATTTCCTTTAATCATCTCAGTATCTTTTTTGCCTTTTTCTTCAGAGCTCTGCTGGTTTTATTTTTATACTTTGCCAATCTTTTTCTAAATCTATATTTCGTGTTATAAAAATTGTGCATGACCATATTTTTACTATAAGGTTTTTGAGCTATGCCCCAACCAAACTCATTTTCTCTCATATTAATATAATCGGCCTCTTTGACGAGTATTTCCCAGACTTTACGCACCTGCTTGATTTTCTTTTCCTCATCGCTATAGCTCCGGTTAATAATTTTGCCCCGTTTTTTCTCAGATTCCCAGATAGTCCAGTCCAGATCATCTAAAATGATCCAGGCTCCCGGCTTTAGTAATTTATCAACCAGGAGAAAGGCAAAGCCAGTTTCGTCCCAGGTGTGCCCTCCATCGAAGTAGCAAAAATCGAATTGCGGCCGGGGATTTGCTTCAAGCATTTTCATTAAAGGGAAGGTAAATGATCGGTGGTGAAGGTTGATCTTGACACGGTGCTCCAGGCCCATTGTGGTGATAACTTCATTTACATTGGGGGAAAGTTCCAGGCATTTTTCCCGGTCAAAAGTAGTAACCGTGCCCGGACCGCGGCGTTCTTCGAGAATAGCGGCCATGTAGGCAGTGCCTTTACCTTGATATGTGCCCAGCTCAAGGAGATTCCGCAAATTGTTTTGTCTCACAATCTCCCGGATTATTTTCGCCTGTTTGTTTTTCATAAATTTCAAATCAGGAAATGTTTTATCTACTGCTTTTATGCTGTTACGGATACTGTTCCCCCTCCCCCTTTTCAATTCTTACACTAATATAGCATGAAAAATGAGTCAGTCCAACACTTCCGCTATTTTTGATCCAAGATCATTTGAAGATAACCCTTTGGCAAAATAAATCTATAATAAATTGCTAAACGAGTTATTTGAACTGCTAAAAAGCATAAAAGGGGGCGCGGCCTGCCGCACCCTCTATTCTAAAGAAAATCTCCTTGTTTTCTTCAAAGCATTGCCGGCCTCAAGGCCTTAGTTTTTGGGTTATGCTTCTTCTCCGTAAAAACTTTCCTGCAAAGTTTTACCTCTTGAGCAGCTCTTCCAGCTCGGCGGCGATTTCTTCGCTCACTGCCCTGGTGCCGCCGTAAATGACCAGGTTCGTGATCTCACTTGCCTCGAGATAATCGCTGATCTCAACTGGCAGGGCCTTTCTTCCACCCGGCACCAGCAGGATCCTACCCTTTTCCTTCGCGGCAAAAACCCCGCCGGCTAAAGCATCGGGGAAAGCTTCACCGGTGGCGATAAAGAGCCTTTCTGCTTCTTCCGGTAGGTGCTCCTGCAAAAGGGCAAGCGAGGTCTTATAGCGGTCCGCCCCGGCTACCCGCTCTACCGAGAGTCCTTCTTTGTTTTGCAGACCCGTTTCCACCTGCGCGCCAATCGCTGTTTCGCCGCCCACGATGATCACTTCATTAATCCCCAGTTCTTCAATTACCTCAAATGTTGCCTCCGGCAGGTCTCCTTCCTTACTGAGCAGCACCGGGGTAACCCCGGCAGCGCTGTAAGCGGCGGTGGAGAGAGCATCGGGGTAGTTTTCCCCGGAGACAATGAAGGCCTTCTTGAGGGGTTCGCCTGTTTTTTCTGCCAGCATGCGGGCCACCGCGGCCGCTGTTTCGTAGCGGCTGCTACCGTAGATGCGCTCTAATTCGAGCTCCCCTTCTGCGCCTTCCAGCGCGGTGAGTTCTTCTTCCACCGCTTTTGAAATGGCGTTTTTTCCGCCTAAGATGATCACCTTACCCGCGCCCAGGTTTTTGATCGCCTCGGCTGTTTGTTCATGTAACTTTTCCCCCGGGCTCAACAGGAGCGGCGCATCGAGAAAATAAGCCAGGGGAGCTGCGGCTAAGCTGTCGGGAAAATCGTCTCCTCTGGCCAAAAAAACGGTTTCTGCTCCCTCTTCCCAGCCCCACTCGCTGATCTTGGCAGCGGTTTGGTAGCGGTTCTCACCGGCAATCCGCAATGGGATGCCGCCTTGTTCCCAGAGCAGCTCCCTTACCGCAGCACTGGCATCGAGAAGCCCGTAACCGAAGCCGTAATTGGGCGAGTCCGGGTAAACGGTGCTGGTGAGGGGGTTGGTGGTTTCAGTTAGGTAGGTTTCCAGTTCATCTACAGAAAGCTGGTGCCCTGCAGAAAGCAGCAAGGCGGCTGTGCCTGCAACATGCGGCGCGGCCATGGAAGTGCCCTTGTCCAGCCGGTATTCGTTTTCTGGTGCGGATGAGCGGATCTCATCGCCGGGGGCGCTCAAATCGGGTTTTAGGTTCTTTTCGTACGGCCCCGGTCCCCGGCTTGAAAAAGTAGCCAGGGTATCGTCTTCACCGGTAGCCCCCACGGCGAAGCTCTCGGGGTAGTTGCCTGGGTTGAGCACACTTTCAGGGTCCGGTCCCTGGTTGCCGGCGGCAAAAACAGGTAAAATCCCTGCATCCCGCCAGGCGGTGACCATCTCCCTGTACCAGTCATCGCGCCCGGGGGAGTTGCCCCAGGAATTGTTGATGATGTCTGGGGCCTTTTCCGGCCGGGGTTCCCCGTCTTCACCGGTGGGTGCTAACATGTACTGCCCGGCGGCAAACATCTTTTCCCGGCTGCTTCTTCCCCGACTGTCGAACACTTTGGCGGCGATCCAGTTGGCCCCGGGGGCGGTCCCGATCAAGTTCTTCCCGTCCGGGTCTGCGCCGAGTGCGGTACCTGTCACATGGGTGCCGTGGCGGTGGTCGTCGTAGGGCATCTCTTTGCCCTCTACCGCGTCAAACCAGTTATATTCCGCCTCCACCTGCTCCGGCTTAGCCGGATCGAAGCCGCGCCATTTATCTTTTAAGGCCTCATGCTCCCACTGGACCCCTGAGTCGATTATGCCGATGGTGATTCCGCTGCCATCGAGCCCGTATTCTTCCCACACTCCAGGTGCGCCGATGCGCTCGATGTTCCACTCAATTACTGTTTCCTCAAGCGGCCCCGGCGCCGGGGAATCTGCCGGTTCGGGCGGCTCAAACAGGTCAATTTTTTCGTTGGGGAGGATTTCTTTTACTTCGGGAAACTCTTCGACCTGTGTTAGGGTTTCTCCCTGCAAACTGGCATAAACCACGTTGACTATATAGTAGCTTTTGTATTCCGCCACCCGGCCCGCTTCTTTTTCGGACGCTAAAAACTCCAGCACAAAGGACTGGCTGGAATCTGCCGTTTTCCGGAGGGTTTCCACCACCGCAGTGCGCACGGCATTTTTTTCAGCCTCCGTGCCGGCCATGGCGGGGTGCAGGCTGGCCCTGGCTGAAGCCGCCGCAGCCCCGGTGTCTGCCTGCTCTTCTAAATGGATTAAAACTTCCTGGAAATCTTCTTTTTCGCCTTCCGCCCCGGCCTGCACCACGGGCAAAACGGCCAAAACGGCGAGGAAAATAAAAAGGAGGCCCGGGATCAACAGGGCCTTCTTGAAAGGTTTCGCTAACCTCATTAGCTTAATTGCTCCCTTATTCAAACTGACCTGATTATCCTTACCAATATAATATACCATTACTTTAACAATTCTGCCACTTCGTTTTCAATAGCCTCTTCAACGGCAGCAGGGCCGCCGAAAATGGCCCAGCTGTTAAAGCCATTTTCTTTGATAAACTCTTTAGTTTCATCCTGCAGCTTGCTTTCGCTGCCCGGCACCAGCAGGATCCCGGAGTTGTGTCTCGCCGCCAGCACCCCGCCGGTTAAAGCATCGGGGTAATTTTCCCCGGTGGCGATGAAAAGGTCTTTGCTTCCCGCGGCCATTTCTTCCTCTGCCAGGTTAAGCATCCTTTGATAGCGATCATTTCCTTCAATGCGGCTCACGCTGACCCGCTGCAGCCACAAATCCATGCGCACCCGGTCGCTGATCAGCTCCTCACCGCCCATCATCACGGCATCACGGATGCCTGTTTCCCGGATAGCCCGCATGGTGGCAGCAGGCAGGCTATCTTCTTTTAAAAGCAGCACCGGGTAGCCCCTGGCCGCTGCGTACGGCGCCGCCGCCAAAGCGTCCGGGAAATCGTCTCCCAAAACCAGGTAAGACCCCCCGGGTGCTTCGCCGGTGGTTTCAGCCAGCTTTAAAGCGATTGCNTCAGCTGTCTCGTAGCGGTCTTCTCCCCAGATGCGCTTTACTGAAAGCCCCATTTTTTCAAGGGTTTCTGCCACTTTTCCTGAAACGGCTGCCTCGCCGCCTAAAATCACCGCTTTTTCAGCGCCCAGGTCCTCGATCTCAGCTTCAATCTTATCCGGTAAGCTTTCCGGCTCGGTTAAAAGTATCGGCGCCTGTAAAGCATGGGCCAGCGGCGCCCCGGCCAGGCTGTCGGGGAAGTTATCCCCGCGGGCGATAAGCACTGTTTCAGCGCCGCCGGGAAAGCCCGCCCGGCTTACCTCGAGCGCTGTCTCGTAGCGGTCATCTCCTGCCAGCCTGCCGCTTGCCGGTGTTTCGGTGAGGAACTTTGCCGTCAGGTGGCGGCAATCCTCGATGGTGAAATTGTAGGTGCTCGAAGTAGAGACCTCTCTGCCGTTTTCAACCCAGCTGCAGAACAAAAAGCCCTCTGCGGGGGTTGCTTTAATGCTTACCTCATCACCCGGTTCAAAAACCCCGCCGCCTTCTGTGGCGCCTGCGCCATATGGACGGGCAGCAAGGGTAACTTCATGTTCTGTTTCCTCGTCTTCTTCTGTTTCCTCGTCTTTTTCTTCTTCCTCTTTATCTTCATCCCGGTCTTCTTTTTCCTCTTCGTCCTTTTCATCTTCACCCGGGTCGTCATCTTTTTCTTCATCTTTCTCATCATTATCCCCGTCGTTTTCAGGGTCCTCATCTTCTGGTTCGTCTTCTTCCGGGTCTTCCTCAAACGGGTCCTCTTCCTCCGGTTCTTCACCGGTTGTGCCGTAGATATAGTGGATCCCGGCAATATCAGCAGGGTGCAGATCGCGCCTTACCCCTGAAATGAAGCCATACATTACAGCGAACGGGTTCGGGGAATGATCCAGCCCCAGGGCATGTCCGAATTCGTGCAGAGCGATGGTTTCTACGTCGTTGTAAGTGGAAGAAAAGCTGCCGGTGCTCCAGCGGAAGAGGGTGTTGAAGGTAATGTCTGCCTCTAAAATGATCCCGTCTGAGAACCACATGGTGGCCACAGCCAGGGCGCGGTTAGTCCCCAGGTTGTAGAAAAGTACTTCGTTAACCCCGTTTAAAGCGGCCCGGCCGGTGCGGTTGTGGCTGCCGGCGTAGCTGAACGAAAAATTAGCGCCCGCCTCGCTCCAGGTTTCAGCCGCCGCCCGGATCGCCGCTGTTTGCGAAAAGGTAGCATTAACTCTGTAGGGCACTACCGGCGAGGAGCCGGGCCAGCGGATCCCGAGCCAGACGAATTCATTGCTGCCTGCAGGGGAAAGCTCTTCTTCTTCTGCTTCCTGTAAGGTAGCCTTACCGCTGTGCCCCCCGTATATTTCATAATGCTCGTCCAAACCGGCAAGCCCGGGTCCGTTTACCTGGCTGGAATCGTCCTTTTTGGTTAAATAAAGGCGCGCCTTTTCTCCCGGGGCAAATTCAGGTGCATCAGACACGAACTGACTGATCCCTTCTACCTCGCCGCCGGGGACGATCACTGTCACCACTTCTGTTTTGGAGTCTCCCTTGTGGGTTTCTTCAACGAAAACTTCTACCTTAGTGTAAATACTGTCTTTTTGCTCGTTCCAGTGGCTGCCGGTCTCGATAACTTCGCCGGTGATGATTTTATCTGCGCCGCTTTTAAGCTCTGCCTCGTCAAGCTGTAAGCCGAGCGCAAAAGCTTCACCGCTAAAAAGGCTTAAGCAAAACCACAGGCAAAGGGAAGCTAAGAAGAATAAGCGAAAAATTTTAACCCTTAGACCCGCAGTTTCCCCGGCAGGTAAGTTTTCTGCTGCCGGCAGGCTCTTAGAGGGCACTTTTACTCCCCGGGATTTACCCCGGTAGCTGCCTTTCATTTTAGAGCCGCCGTGAGGGTGCCTGCATGTGGGCCCGCTTTTTTTAACCTTTAAAATATCGATCACTTTCTTAAACATTAGCTTATCAAGAGCCTCCTTAGATGTGCCGGCATCAGTCCAAAGGCGGCACGGCTGAGCAGTTGCAAAAATATAATAAATAATCCCCCCTGCTAATTCCAGGCGGGACCGGCTTTCTTAAGGTAACGGTTTTACCGGCAGCTGGCTGGCATTAGCAACTAAGCTTGCTTTAGCCCCTCTAGTTTTGCGCACTCCGCTTTTCAGCGGGCTTGCCTTTGCGGTAGTATTTACTTTTACTTACTCGCCTCTATATTATGGCATGACTTGCCGCAAAAGTCAAAAAACAAAAATCTCCCAACTCCCCAACCTCCCAACTCTTCAACCCTCCACTCCCCCTAACTCCGTAACTCCCAACCTCTTATTACCTGTCGCCTTATCCTCTTTTTCACCTGCACCTGCAGCATCCCCACCTCCACCACCAACCCCCTTCACCATTCCCTTTTTTCCACGGGATTCGGTAAAATCCGGGGTTCGCTATAGCGCTTGCCCGGAAGCTTGGGGCTACGGTAAAAGCCGGGGTTCGCTAACAAGCCCGCCCGGAAGCCCGGGATATAAGCGCTTAAAAGTTTGCAGCAAGCCCGGTTACCCTTAAAAAAAAGGGGGACCGGTTTAGTCCATGTCCCCCTTTTGCCCGCCATATAACTTACTTGCTAGCGGCTGGTAAAGGTCCTTGTTTCTGACCAGGGGCCCCAGCCGTGTTCATTTTGGGCCCGCACCCTCCACTGGTAAGAGGAGCCGTCCTGGGGCAGCGGGTGGAAGTAGACCAGGTTGCCGTACCCTTCCAGGCTGCTTGTTTCACTGGCATCTTCAACTTTTACCGTTTCGATGCGGTAATTAGTGGCCCCGGGAACGTGCTGCCATTCCAGCGTGGTTTGCAAGCCGTAAACGGTGGCGTTATTGGCCGGGTGTAACAGCTTTGGCGCTGCCGGGGTCTGGGCAATTTTTTCGAAGTTTGCCACCAGGTTGCGGCTGCCGGTAGCGTTGAAGGAGTAAGTTGCGCTGTTTGAAACCACGCTGCCTCCCTCGGTCCAGTTCTTGAAATTGTAATCTGAATCTGCGGTAGCCCGCACGGTTACGCTTCCCCCGTGCTTGTAATTACCGCCACCGCTGACCGTGCCCCCACCTGCAAGCCCGGTGAAAACGTTGATCGTGTGCGGTTTGACCCCGGTCACTGATTCTTCGATTTCTGCTTCAATGTTATAAATTACCGCACCTGGTCCGCCGAAAATGGTCACCTTTCTAAAGCCGCGCTCCTCCAGGAATCCTTTGATGCGCGAGTCCAGGTAGGCATGCTCAGCCATATCCGGCTCATCCGCCGAGGTTAGCCCGACATTTTTGCGCAAATCAGACTGCCCGCCCGGAACCAGGAGCAAGCCGCTTTCGTTACGCGCAGCGAGCACGCTGCCCGCCAGGGCGTCGGGGAAGTTTTCACCAGTGGCGATATAAACCTCTTGGCATCGGCGGAAAGGTATTCCCTGGCCAAATCGAGCGCTGTTTCGTAGCGGTCCTGCCCGGAAATGCGGGTGGCGCCCGGAAGCTGCCCGGCCACGGCATCGCTAATTGCCGCCGTTCCACCAACCACGGTGGTTGCGGTAATGCCGAGGCTGTTGATCGCGTTCCTGGTATAATCGGGCAGGGCATCGGTGCGGGCTAAAAGGATCGGCGAGCCCTCCCCGGCAGCGTAGGAAGCGGCGGCCAGGGCGTCGGGGAAGTTGAACCCGTCGGCGATAAAGGCCCGGTTGAAATTGGTCGTTTTGGCCAGTTCTTCGGCAATTCGCTTTGCTGTATCGAAGCGGTCAATCCCCCCGAGGCGATCTACCTGCGGGACGATGCTATTTATTGAAGCTTCAACCGCCGGGGTTACCACCGCATTGCCGCCTAAGATGATTGCCCGGTTTGCCCCGAGGCGTTGCACCTCGGTGCGGGTGATGTTGTTCAGGGTATCGCTTCCGGTTAAAAGTACCGGTGCATCTAAGTGGTTGGCCAGGGGCACCCCGGCCAAGGCGTCGGGGAAATTAAAGCCGTTGGCGATTAAAACGGTGTTCGAGCCGTTGGGCCAGCCTTCCCTGCTTACTTCTGCGGCAGTTTCAAAGCGGTCCTCCCCTGAAATGCGCCCTGTTTCCCCGTCGGGGTCCGGCCCTGGCCCCGGACCAGGATCTGGATCAGGATCCGGTGCAGTCCCGTCGGTGGTAAAAGCTTTGATGCACACGTTTTCGCTATTGCTAAAAGATATATCGGTCCAGTGTTGACCGTTTGCGCTGATGAAGCTTTCTCCCGGGTTTGCGCTTGCCCCGCTGGAGTAATTGGGAAGCCTTTCTTCTATGGGAATGGGAAAGTTATCCCCGGGAGTATTAAAGACGACCACTACGGAAAAATTCTGCCCACCTGTGAGGGCGACCGCTTGATCGAGGCTGATCGTGTGGTAACCGGCCCATTCGATGGTGGTGGTTTTGCTTTCCTGCAGGGTGCCGCTCATTGGTTGTCCCGGGGTTACCCCGGTGAAGATGCCGATTTCCACCGTGGTGTTGTGGGCCCGGGCATACAGGCCTACCGCTTCTAAGGAAGCATCAGCCTGGGCCGAAAAAATATTGGCCCCCCAGGCTTCATCGCTGTTGTAACCTCGCCAGCTGGTCATGCCCAGTTCATCGTACTGGTAGTTGTCCCTGTAATTATTGGTCGCCTCAGCGCTGTGAAAGGCGAAAACATCGTTCCCGGAATGAGTATCATGGTAGGACATGTAGAAATAGCCGTTATCGTGCCATCCGGTGCCCCAGCTGTTCTTGATGATCCAGGCGCCGTTGCCCGGCGGGGCCGGGGTGAAGTTGTTGAGGGAATAATTATCGTCCCAGCCGGCGATGGCCACCCCGTGGTTGGGGGGCTGGCCGCCCCTGTAATAGAAGGCATTGGTGGCTTCATTGTAAGCACCTCCATCCCAGTGCATGGAGGTAAATACCATGCCGCCCTCATGCACGGCCTGCTTGATTACAGCCGGGTCTTCGGGGAGCATCTTTACTTGCTGCACGTGTTTTTGCGGTTGCAACCCGCCAGGTGACTGGTCGGAATTGGGGTTGTAGGGGTCTTGCGATTCAAGGACCGGCCCGCTCCAGCGGCTCAGGTAAGCGGTGGACATTGTAGCATTGCCCCCGTCGGCGACCCTGTTGTCGAACCCGTGCGTATTTTTAAGGTGGTTTTCAGAAAAGATCAAGTTCTCTGCCGGCCGCAGGTGCGATTCCAAAGAGGCATAAGTGGCAAAAGCCCAGCAGGGTCCGTCAATTTGCTGATCTTTCACCGGGGTAGTGCGCCCCTCATCCCTTAAATCGAATCTCGCCGGCAAAACGTTCAGCAGGTGGCTGTAATCTTCCGGGGCTTCAGCCAGGTGCGAGAGGTCAGCCGGTGGAGGGACATAACCGAGCGGTCGTCCTTCTTCTGAAGTAAAAACCGGTTCTCCTTCTTCAAGGCGTTCCATGAAGCGCTCGAAGTCCGGGTTTAAGGGGGCCAGCTCCGATTCTGCCGTTTCCCCGGGCACCAGCTGCGGCTCAGGCATTGCCTGCACCGCGCTGCCGGTGAGCAGGATCAAAATCATAGTTAACCAGAGAAACCTTTTAAAAAACTTACCTTTTTTCTTAAGCAAACGATTCACTCCCCTATTAATTTTTTTAAATTTTGCTAAAAACCTCGGGCTTTTTTTTCTAGAGGTTTCCTGCTCTTATTAAAATAATTAAAAATTTAAATTTAGTCTATCACCCCTTTTGGGTGATTTTTTTAATTACCCCTTATTTCTGCTGGTAATGCTTAGCTTAAAAAAACTCCGGTTTTGCCGGGATCCAGGTGGTTTATCGACTCTTTTTGCGCCTTTTTTAGCGCTTAAATGAGGGGCTTTCTCTAATGTTGACAGAAACCGGCCCCGGGATTTAAAATGTACAGGTAGTTAAGAGCGTTAAAATGTTTAAAGCACCGCTTGGCTTAGACGATGCCTTTTTATCTAACCACCTTAACCTTTAAATCCCTTAAATTAAGGTTGTTTAGCCTTGACAATAGTGGGCAGGTATGGTTAAATTTTTGTTAAGATATTAAGTGTTGCAAATAAAAAATTATAAAGTGACCACCGAAAAACATCAGCGCTGCCGAATCACTTATATGAACGCTTAAAGACTCAAACAGGGGGCGCAGCGCAATCCCCGGTAAAAAAATGTAACAAAAACCAAAAAAAATGCAGGATTGCAGAGTTAGTTGAAGAATATCTTTAGTTATTAGAAGGAGCAATGTTTTTAGCTATAACATCTATATTTTATGCGTTCAGGGAGGTGGTAGCAAAGAATCTCAAATCAGCCAGGCTTTGTGAGCCAGAGGGTTGTTTGTGTTGTTATTTGACGTACTATTATTTTTTCAAGTGTAGGCTTGCGTAAAGCAATTCTACGAAAGAGAGGAGAGTTAAGATGAAGAAAGTTAGAAGACCATTAGCGTTACTGCTTGCAGTAGCAATGGTAATCGGTATGGTGCCGATGTTGGCTTTTGGTGAGAGGGATGAAGTAAGCGACAACGTTGAGAGGTTATACGGTGCCGACCGCTATGAAACCTCGGCAAACGTGGCGCTTGATGCCTTTCCAGAAGGGGCCGATAATGTAATTATTGCCCGCGGTGATTACCGGGAATATACTGGTGATGATGAGCAGTTCCCGGATGCCCTTGCGGGTAGCTTTTTGGCCGGTGTCAAGGATGCACCGATTTTACTGACCGGACAGGATGAATTACCCG
>SL_8KL_010_SEDDRAFT_10003297_pt1 | contig 13361 bp, 9 predicted proteins | sample SodLakKL_010_SED_4_FD_11160 | JGI IMG/M metagenome (IMG submission 11160) | reverse complement strand
TGAAAGGCAAACAACAACAATATCCTCACCGGTCGTAAAAGGTATCAGTTTTTCCAGGTAAGCAAGGGCATGAGCACTTTCCAGTGCAGGAATTATGCCTTCGCTTTCTGCAAGCAACTTAAAAGCCTGTAAGGCTTCCGTATCCGAAACAGCGGCATATACAGCCCGCCCCGATTCCATCAAATGAGCATGTTCAGGCCCGACCCCGGGGTAATCAAGGCCGGCAGAAATGGAATGCGCAGGGTTGATTTGTCCGTTTTGGTCCTGCAGCAGGTAACTCAGGCTGCCGTGCAGTACTCCTGGACGGCCGCCGCTTAAACTTGCGGCATGGTTGCCCGGGGCTAGATCCCTGCCCGCGGCCTCAACTCCGATCAATTTAACCTGCCTGTATTCTAAGAAATTATGGAAAAAACCGATTGCATTGCTGCCCCCACCCACGCAGGCAAGCAGGTAACCCGGTAGTTTTCCCGTGGAAGCAAGAACCTGTTCCCTGGTTTCAGCACCGATAACCACTTGAAAATCTCGAACCATGGCAGGATAGGGATGAGGCCCCACAACAGAGCCGATAATGTAATGGGTATTATCTATGCTCGATACCCAGTCCCGCATTGCTTCATTGGTGGCATCCTTTAAGGTTTTACTTCCCGAAGCAACGGGAATTACTTTTGCTCCCAACAGTTTCATTCTGAAAACATTAAGCTCCTGGCGCTTAACATCTTCTTCCCCCATGTATATTGCACACTCGAGGCCAAATAGTGTCGCCACAGAAGCGGTGGCCACCCCGTGCTGGCCGGCGCCGGTTTCGGCTATAATCCGGCTTTTACCCATTCTTTTCGCCAGCAATGCCTGTCCCAGGGTATTGTTTATTTTGTGAGCCCCGGTGTGGTTTAAATCTTCCCGCTTCAGGTATATTTTCGCTTTACCGTATTTCTCAGTAAGGCGGCCGGCATAATAAAGAGGTGTCGGCCTGCCGCTGTAGTTTTGGTGATAATATTGAAGCTCTTCCCAAAAGCAGGGGTCTTTTTTACAATTCCGGTAGCTTTTTTCCAACTCCGCAAGGGCGCTCATAAGTGTTTCCGGCACAAAGCGGCCTCCGAAACTGCCAAAATAACCTTTCCTATCAGGTAATTCCATTTGTTTCCCACCTCCGAACCTCGTTCACAAACTGCTTGATCAAGTTAATATCTTTTTCCCCCTCTTTTTCAACTCCCGAGCTGACATCGACCCCTTCAGGCCGGATCGACTGCAGGGCTTCGTAAACATTACCAGGATTTAAGCCACCTGCTGCAATCAACCAGCAGGGTATGACATCAGCCTGAAATGGCTTAAAGCTCTTCCAGTCCCAGGTCACTCCAGTTCCTCCCAGCTGGCCGGGAAGATAAGAGTCGATCAAGCAGGCCATGATCTTGCCCCGGTAGGCCTTGATGTCACTAAATCCCCTTTCCGGATCGGCACTGAAGGCTTTTATTGCTTTACCGGAAAAACGGCTGCAATAGGAAGGCCCTTCCGCCCCGTGAAACTGGAGCAGATCCAGTCCAAGATAGTTTTGGATCCAGGATACTTTTTGCTCCGATTCGTTAACAAATACACCGACTTTCTTTAAGCCCCGGGGAAGTCGCTCGATTATATTGCCGGCTTCCTCTACGGTAATTTTCCGCCTGCTTTCAGCAAACACAAAGCCCACTGCATCAACCCCCGCTTCAGCGCAGGCCTTTGCAGCCTCTAAAGATGTAATACCGCATATTTTGATCCACATTATACTTTTCTCACCTTTCAACCCCGCCTGTTCAGCAAGGATTTCAGTTTTACTGCGGGATTCCCGGCCCTGATCAATGTCTCCCCCACCAGAACGGCATTCACTCCAGCCTCTTGCATCAACTCTATATCTTCCCTGGACCTGATCCCGCTTTCGCCAACTACCAGGATATTATCCGGCACCAATCCGGCCAGTTCCAGGGTGGTCGAAAGGTCAACCCGGAAAGTTTTTAAATCCCTGTTATTAATACCGACCATTCCGGCACCCGCTTCAAGAGCTACTTCCAGTTCCTGGCGATCATGGGCCTCTACCAGGGCCTCCATATCTAGAGAGCGGGTTAAATCCAGAAGGGATTTTAAAAGGTGTTTGTCCAGGATGCCCAGGATCAAAAGAAGCGCATCAGCCCCATTAGCCCTTGCTTCATATACCTGGTATTGATTGATAATAAAATCTTTGCATAAAACAGGCAGCCCCGTCATTTGTTTAACCGGCTTTATAAAGGCCCTGCTTCCTTTAAAGTAGTTCTCCTCGGTAATCACAGATATCGCACTGGCCCCACCCCTTCTGTATGCCCTGGCCAACTTTATAGGGTCAAACCCGGGGCCAAGATCGCCTTTAACCGGGGAAGCGCGCTTGATTTCAGCAATAATTGAGCATTCCCGACTTTCTGCCAGGGCCTGCTTAAACGGCAGAGGGGGTTCCAGTCCAGAAATTTTTCCCATCAGCATCTCCAGGGATATTTGCTTTTGATCCCGGGCCAGCTGTTCTTCCTTGTTTTTTACAATTTTTTCAAGAAGCATAAATTCAGGCAGACGACAGGCGAACTTCTGCCTTCCCCCCCTTTCCAGAAACCCGGCCACAAAAATGTTTGAGGTCATCGAGCTTCTGCCTGGCCCGCCCTGATGAAACCGCTTCCCGGGCCATTTCAATTCCCTTAGAAAAATCAGGAACCTTATCTGACGCGTACAAAACAGCAGCTGCATTAAGCAGGGCCAGGTCGAGTTTCGGCCCCGGCAGACCATTCAGTATCCGGGTGGCACACTCGGCATTCTCTCTTAAGCTTCCCCCCTGCAAATCCGCTTCAACAGCTCTTTGCAGGTCCAACTTTTCCGGATCAAGGTGATATTTTCTAATGGCGCCATCCCTGATCTCAGTTACTTTTGTTGGACCCAGGGTCGACAGCTCATCCATACCCCCTGCGCCGTGGACGACCAATGCCGATTCAACACCTAAACCGATCAGCACCTCTCCGATTATATCGGTCAATTCCGGAGCGTAAACCCCGACCAACTGAACTTGAACACCAGCCGGATTGACCAGCGGTCCAAGCAAATTAAAAACAGTTCTGATACCGATTTCTTTCCTGGCCTTTACAGCGTGCTTCATGGCAGAGTGGAAAGTGGGGGCAAACAAGAAAGCGATGCCTGTTTCTTCAATACACCGGGCTGCGGTATGCGGTGGAAGATTGACATTGACTCCCAGGGCTTCCAGGACATCGGCACTGCCGCACTTGCTCGATACAGCACGGTTCCCGTGCTTGGCCACCGCCACGCCGCATGCTGCCGCTATAAAAGCTACGGTAGTCGAAACGTTGAAGGTATGCAGCATGTCTCCACCTGTCCCGCAGGTGTCGGCCAGCCTCATACCGGGGACTTTGACCGGTAGAGCCTTGGCCCGGATTGCCTTTGCAAAACCGGTAATTTCTTCCCTGGTCTCGCTTTTCATGCCCAGGGCCGTAATTAAACAAGCCACCTGGGAATCTGTAGCCGTGCCCTCCATAATCTCTGACATAACCGCGTAGGCCTGTTCTTCCTCAAGGTTTCTACCACCGGTTATGACCGCTATGGCCTCAGTAACTCTCATTTATGAACAACTCCTTCTTTGAGAAAATTATTAATTATTTTTTTACCGTTTTCAGTTAAAACTGATTCCGGGTGAAACTGAACTCCCTGGATTGGTAGCTCCCGGTGCTTCAACCCCATCACCTCACTATCTTCCGAAACTGCCGTTACTTTGAGTACCTCCGGAACAGTATTAGGATTAACCGCGAGGGAATGATACCGGCCCGCCAGGAAAGGATTATCCAAACCTGCGAAAAGTTCTTTTCCATCATGCTTGATCATGGAGACTTTGCCGTGCATAAGTTTTTTAGCCGACCCGATTTCTGCCCCAAAAGCCCGGCCAATGACCTGGTGCCCCAGGCAAACCCCGAGCAAAGGTATTTCTGGCGGCAGGGCTGCGACCAGGTCGAGGCAAATCCCGGCTTGTTCAGGGGTCCCGGGGCCCGGAGAAAGGATTATTTTTTCGGGAGCCAAACCGGCCACTTCTTCCGGGGTAATCATATCATTGCGAAAAACTGTCAGCGCTATACCACCGCCTAATTCCCCAATATATTGGACCAGGTTATAGGTGAAAGAATCATAATTATCGATAATAAGGATCATTACAGTTCCTCCCCGGCCAGTTTTAACGCTTTTAGCATAACCCTGGCCTTGCTTATTGTTTCTTCATACTCCGCATCGGGCTGAGAATCGGCAACTATACCGGCGCCGGCCTGGGCGTAAGCTTTGCCGTTTTGAAACACAACCGTTCTGATTGTTATACAGCTATCCATGTTGCCGTTAAAAGAAAAATAACCGACCGCCCCGGCATATGGCCCTCGCCTGGTGGGCTCAAGCTCATTGATTATTTCCATCGCCCTCACCTTGGGGGCCCCGGAAACTGTCCCGGCCGGAAAACAGGCGGCAAAGGCATCAAGTGCATCTTTATTTTCAGCCAGCCTGCCTCTAACTTCTGACTCCAGGTGCATTACGTGGGAATATCTTTCACATTCCATAAAAACAGGCAGTTCAATACTGCCAAACTCTGATACACGGCCCAGATCGTTGCGCCCAAGATCAACTAACATCACGTGTTCCGCTCTTTCTTTTTCATCATCAAGCAGCTGCCGTTCATAACTGAGGTCCTCTTCCGGTGTTTCCCCTCTCGGCCTGGTTCCAGCAATAGGCCTGGTGGTAACAGCGCCATCTACAACCCTGGTCAGCATTTCAGGTGAGGCGCCTGCAATTTGAAAATCGTTAAAATTTAAATAGTGCATGTATGGAGAAGGGTTTAAAGTGCGCAGGGTCCGGTAGACTTCAAAAGGATCCACACCGGTTTCAACTTCAAATCTTTGGGAAAGGACGGCCTGTAAAATATCGCCGGAATAAATATATTGCTTTATAGCCTCAACCTTGTCTACAAATTCATTCCTGCTAACATTGCTTCTGATCGGCAGGTTATCAAGAATTGTTTCATGGTTGTTTACCCTGTTTAAAGTACAGGTGCTGTTATTGCTTAAGGAAGCTTCTATCTGCTCGATCTTTTCTGCAGCATCATGATAAGCTGCTTCGGGATTATCGCCTGGTCGGCTGTTGACTATAATTTTCAGGCGCGAGCGATAATGATCGAATACAAGGACAACTTCAGGAAATATATAGCAGGCATCGGGAAGCTCCAGGTCATCCGGTGGGGGANCCGGAAGGCGCTCAAAGAGGCGTACCGCGTCATAACCGGCATAACCTACAGCACCTCCAAAAAACCGGGGCAAATCAATATCCTCAGGTAGTCGGTACGATTTTAATAGTTCACGAAGAACGGAACTAAATTTCTGCTTTCTCACCTCCTTTTTGCCTTCTCTCTGCAGTTCCACTTCCTCACCTCTTGCCTTCAAGGTTAAAAACGGCTCGCCGCAAATAAATGAATATCGCGACAACCGGATGCTGCCTTCCACACTCTCCAGGAGACAGGAATAGCTGTTTTTAAAAACCTTGTCATAAACTGATACGGGAGTCTCGAGATCAGCAACAATCTCCCTGTGAACCGGGATAAGATTGTACTTTCCACACATTTTGATGTACTGNTCTTTTGCCGGGCTGCAGCAATAAATTGTNTTCATTTTCTTTTCCCCTTTCATAATCCATAATAAAAGCCAAATAAAAAACCCTTCACCCTCAACAAGGGTGAAAGGTTTACTTCCACGTTGCCACCTTAATTAGATCCGCCCTTTGAAATTATCGCACCGATCGGGATTATTCGGGCAGGCGGCGCTGGAAAGATTATAAAATAATAAAGCCTTTCATCCATGGGACGAAAGGCTCTCTTTCGCGGTGCCACCCGGCTTCAAATCCCACCCGGCAAATAAATCAATCAGGTGAAATCTCACTTTAGCAGGGTACGAGCCCTAAACTTAATATAGTTATGAGCTGATACCCCCCTCATTATTACGGTCGAGGTTTCCGTCGGAGTCTACTCACAAATAAATCCTGCTTTCAATCCGCTGCTCCCGGGCCCATTCAGTATGCCTGTATGTGCCGGCTTTCCACCACCGCCGGCTCGCTGTTACACCCCGGACATACCTACTCTTCCCGATCAAGGCATTTACCAATATAAAGTATCTCTATTGATAACACAGCAAGAACAGCTTGTCAATACTTTCTTCTGATTTTCTGTTTCTTTAACACCAGTGTAAAAGTTTCTGCAGACTGTTCCTTTGAAAACAGGTAGTATACCAGTATCCACAACCTCCATAACAGGTGGAATGGAAAGAAAAACCGGAAGTAAACGCTGTTGTAATAATAGAATTCTTCTAGGACAGAAAAATTATTGGCAGCAGCGATATGTTTCAAATCCCAGGGAGTGCATTTATGGTAATAAGCAGGAAAACCCTGTATTTCCCGGGACTTAGGGTAAAAGGTATGAAGGAGGGTTCTTTTCAATGCCTGGGGAATGAAAAGATTTAACCGGGCAAATAAAGCATTCCTGCTCGGCACAAAAACCAGGGCCAGGCCGCCCGGTTTTAGAATGCTGTGGAATGCATTAAAAGCGGCCTCAATGTCACACACATGTTCCAGGAGTGACTGGCATAATATAAGATCAGCATTACCGTTACCTGTATAACCGGCGATATCAGCACATACCTTTTGATCGTAAGCACCTTCCGGGGCTTTATCAAGTTCTTCCGCACTAATGTCCAGGCCTACTACTTCAGCTTTTAAACGTTCCTTGTCCCCTGGATTCAAATAAGGACGTTTCCCGCCTCCAATGTCATAAATGAGCATTCCTTTTTCTAAATATGCCGGAACAATATTTTCCTGGTAATCAGTTTGCCCATCGAGTCGAAATTTGCCGGAAAGAAGCCTGTCAAACTGCCGCGATAGCCATTTTTGACTTTTTATAAACATTTTCAACATAAAAAACTCCTGCAACGAAAATCTACCATTTTCCCTTAACGCTTCCGCCCAAACAAAAACCAACTCATTCCTTGCAAATCTTAGAGCCAGCTCATATTCACTTCCCCAGCATTAAAGCTTAAGCCTTACAAGCAGTCTTTGCAATTATTTAACTACACCAAAACTACAATCCTTCGGCCATCTGAGCCAGGTAATAGGCTCCTTCTAGCCCCGTTTTTTCTTTCACCATTTTGAAATGAACTTCCTGAAAATAATTTCTCAAACGCTGTTCAAAATCCCCTTCCCTTTTTGAACACCAAAAGCAAGCCACCCCTCCAGGGGAAAGGCATTTTATGATCAGGTTTAAACCTTCATCTCTGTACAGGCAACTATTGGAAGGAAGGCTGAGCCAACTGCTGCCGTTATCGGTATCGACCATCACGACCTGGTAAGTATGGTGCGGACTCCTACCTGCCTGCTCAGCTTTTTCCTTAAGCAACTCGGCAAAGTCGATGTTTACCAGTTCTACCCTGGGGTCGCTTACGGCCCGGTTATTTTCTTCTCCCAGGTGTTCCTGGTTCCACCTGATTACGACCGGTTCAATCTCAGCCACCACTACCCGCTGCACCTGCGGACATTTTAGGGTTTCCTGTAAACTAAATCCCATTCCCAGGCCGCCCATGAGCACTCTCATTTGGTTATCCGATCTTTCACCAACATTTTTCAGGGCATCACCAACTGCGGCTCTCTCAGAAACTCCATTGTATGTGGACATTAAGAAAACGCCGTTGTATATTATTTCATACTCACGGCCCCGGCGTTGCAGCTGAATTTCTCCTTTTATACCGTTGCAACGTTCAATTATTACCCGCTCATGATCAATCCAGTCCATAAGGATTCCTCCTACCCGGATATCCCTTTTCTGGCTATACCCACTGTTGCCCGGGCTTAAACCGTTCTTAACCCGTGCTTTGACAAATTAACCTGGCTTATCCCTGAGAACAACTATTTTTAACCTGTTTCTGTTTTATATTCGACGGCAACTAATTCAAATGACAGCAACATTGTTAATATTATATCACGCCTTCTTTTAAAGGTCCGTGCAAAGATTGACAAGACTTATAAAAATAAATAGGATAACCTTATAATGAAGAACTGTGATATCCTGCTTTGCGATCTTGATGCCTTTTTTGCTTCAGTGGAACTGCTGGACAACCCTTCTCTCAAGGATAAGCCGGTCCTGGTCGGCGGTAATCCAGATGGCAGGGGGGTGGTTTCAACATGTTCTTATGAAGCGAGGAAGTATGGTGTTCGCTCTGCGATGCCGATGAAAAAAGCCCTTTCCCTTTGCCCTGAAGCCGTGGTCTTAAAAGGCAGGATGTGGCGTTATAAAGAAATGTCCCAGCAGGTCCGAATGATATTTGAAAAGTTTACTCCCGACATTGAAGTGGTTTCTATAGATGAAGCTTACCTGGCAGTAAAAAAAGGCCTTGGCCTGGAAACTGGAAAAGCCATCCACCACGAGGTCAGAAAAAAGTTGGGGTTACCGATCAGCGTAGGAATATCTGCAAACAAACTGCTGGCTAAAATTGCTTGCGATCAGGCCAAACCAAATAACGTGGGCATGCTCTGGCCTGCTGAAATTGAAAACAAGCTGTGGCCCCTACCGGCCAGGGTTCTTCCCGGCATAGGCCCGGTAACCAATAACAAGCTGCACAATCTCGGCATCAATACCGTCAGGGATCTGGCTTTCTATTCCAAGGATTCCTTGATACGCATTCTGGGCAGTCAGGGAGAAGCTATATATTTCTATGCTCACGGCATTGACAACCGCTCTTTTGAAACTGAACAAGAAGCAAAGTCAATTTCTGAAGAAACAACTTTTCCTGAAGACATCCATGATCATGAAGCTATCCATGCTGTTTTGCTGGAAATGGCAGCAGGGGTAGGCTACAGGCTTCGGTCCGCCGGGATTACTGCCAGGACAATCACCTTGAAATTGCGCTTTAAGGATTTCAAGACTGTAACCCGCAGCAGCACCCTGCCTGATAGTATATGCAACGACTCCGATATTTATTATGAAGCAAAAGAGCTTTTCGAAAAATACTGTGCCAGACCACCATGGCGCCTGGTCGGCATCCAGGCCTCGGGCTTTGAACAAGGCACCCAGATGTCGCTGTTTAGTTCAGGTCCGGAACATGAAAAAGAAGATCTATTGACAGCCACCAGGGATAAACTGAGGAAAAAATACGGCTCTGAGGTTTTATTCCACGCCAGGAGGTTAAAAAAGAAATAGCTATTCAGCCTAAGTCTTCTGATACTACCCAGCCTGCTCAAGAAAACTGAAACAATCAGCAAGGGCAGTTTTCTTAAGCAGGCCAGTAGTTACAAAAAGAAAATATTAAGTGTCTAAGCCAAACCGCATTTTGGCCTGGTAACGATTTATCGCGGGCAATGTCAGCGACTCAACTGCAAGGCAGCCATATCATAAAAAGAGCATCCAATCACTTTTGGATTCTAACTGTTCTCAAGTTTCTATTTTAGCGCTTCTTTACCTTTATAATCCCTGTCGTGCCGGAAACAATTCTGCGCTTCATCCGGTATGCAGGGTTTCCCATTCACGATCATTGAGGCTATATTTTTACCGGCTCCCGGTCCGAGCATCAATCCCTGACCACACATCCCTACAGCCAGGACCAATCCTTCCAGGCCCTTGGCAAAGTCAATTATCGGGACCCCATCGGGCGTCATCGGATAACAGCCGCGCCAGATCCGCCTGATTAACAGGTTTTTAAAGCTGGGAATGAGAGTAATCATCCGTCCCGCCAGGACGGGTAAAAACTCTGAAATCGATTCGCGGTCCGTTCCGATAAAAAGCTCTTTCGGAGTATAGCAGAAGATAATCTGCCCTTCCCGGTTTTGTCCAAAATAAAAGTTTGCGGTTTTCCCTTCCGGCCCGGGTCTGAGGTCTACCACCAGTGGAGCCAGAAAGTGCTCTATAGGGGCCGAAATGCCTGCTTCGTGGGAATCAGGGGTAACAGGAATGTCGATGCCCAGCAACTCAGAGTGCTCTGCTGCATCTGCCCCGGCAGCCAGGACAACCCAATCGGAAGAGTAACTACCCTTATCTGTTTTAACCCCGGTTATTTTATCTCCCTTTCTCAGGTAACCTGTTACTTTTTCATTGAACCTGTATTCGGCGCCATATTTCATCGCCTCACGTTGAAATGCTACCGGCAGCAGAATGGAAGAAACCTGCCCGTCTCCCGGGGAATAAGTCCCGCCTCTCAAGCCTACCGGGTTTACGCCGGGAATAATTTCCTGGATCTCTTCCGGGCCAACCCAATTAATATCCAGGCCATATTTTTTCTGGAAAGGGATCAAATCTTTCAGGCTCTTTTCAATACCTTCATCATAAACTGGAAAGCAGTACCCCCCGGTCTTCCATCCCACATCAAACCCGTGCTTTTCTTCCCAGTTGGAGATAATTTCTATGCTTTCCAGGCCCGTACTCACCTTTCCTGGATCGGAATGGGTAGCCCTTATACCACCGATCGCTGCTTTATTATCGCCTTGCCCGGCAGCGGGGCGCCTGTCCAAAACCAGGACTTTCATACCGGCTTCGGCAAGATGGTAGGCAGTTGGGTTTCCTACACTGCCGCAGCCGACTACTATGACATCATATGTTTTATTGGCCGGCATTTTGATTCTCCTCATCATCTTCTTCTTTTTTAGTGGCAAAATCACCAAGATGCACTTCTGCTACCAGGGGACGATGTGATGGCAGCGTCACCTCGGAAAGAGGAATCCCTTCCTCTTTATAAATTCTTAAAATCAAATCGGTACAAGTCTTTCCGTTGCAGCCACCCAGCCCGGCCCTGACCACTGCTTTCAGCTGGTTCATATCCCGGACCCCGGAACGAATGGCATCAACTATCTCACTTTTTCTTACCCGCTCACACCGGCAGATAAAGGGATCCTCCTCTTCGGCCTCAGCTGCTGCAGCTTCCAGGGGATCTCCTTCACTCATTTCCCTGATCCTGAAGCCGGCAACCTTTAGTTTGTCCTCGTAAGGCACTTCCAAATAGAGCAGCCTGCGGCAATCTTGCTCTTCCCTATCCTTGTAGGCTACAACTTTACCTGTACCAACCACATTTCCTTCCATATCAGTCGTGGTAACCTCACTACCCACAGGAATAGTTTCATTGATAAACTCATAGGGAAGCATCAATAAGGCTCTTTCCTGGTTGGGATCATAGTCATTTACCACCAGGGTAATAGCCAGACCGGGACAGGCAAGCACACACCTGCCGCATCCGATACACTCCCCGCTGAATTCCGGCAAGGTAAGAATAGAACCGGGCATATCAATACAATTGTTGGGGCAGGCCTCTGTACAGGGGTTACAGGGTATTTCCTGGATACAGCGGATCAAAGGATAGACCCTATCTTCACGGTCTTCCGGCTTGAAAGGTTCCATCTCGCTGGAGTGCTGCTTTAAAGTTTCTCCAAACTCTTCCCAATCACTCGGCACCGGTAGATCAATTCCCATTCCCTGGGCAATCCTGCGCCCGATGATCTTACCGGAGAAAATTGCTGCCGAAGCCTCCGCTATTTCACGGGCATCTCCAGCCGCATAAACTTCTATACCGTATTCCTGCGCTTTCTTGAACAACTCATCAACTGGGTTAAGCCCGACCGCCATCAAAACGGTATCGACNTCAAAAGTTCGTTCTGTGCCGGGCACAGGTTGAAACTTGTCATCAATTTCTGCGATAACAACCCGTTCGACGTTTTCTTCGCCTTCGATACGCAGCACTGTATGGGAAGTCCACACCGGAACCCCGAGCCTTTTAATTTTATCTTCATGAACCTTGTACCCACCACATTTAGGAAGTGCTTCCACCAGGCCGACCACATCTATGCCGGCTTGCAGGGCATGGTAGGCACCGATCAAACCGACATTACCGCCTCCGATAATAAACAGTTTTTCCGCGCAGCGAACCAGATCCCTGTTAACAAGGGTTTGGAAAGCTCCTGCCCCGTATACGCCAGGTAAATCGGCACCTGGAAAAGCAAGGCTTTTCTCCCTGGCCCCGGTGGAAAAGAGGACTTTTTTCGGCTTGACCAGTGTATATGTTCCGTTTCCGGCAATGCCAAAATATTTATCGCTGAATACACCGACCACGGAAGAGTTTAACCATGTTTTAACCGTGGGTAGCTTCATAATTTCATTAGCCAGGTGATGCCCGATGTCTACACCACGAGTTCCGGCATAGCAGTCTTCAACTGATCCAAAGAAATTATGGGTTTGCAGGCTTAGCTTACCACCCAAATCCTGNTTATCATCGACGATCAGAACATCAACACCTACGTGACCCAANTCTATAGCTGCACTGATTCCGGCNGGGCCTCCACCGACCACCAGGACTTCGACTTCCACCACAGGGGGATCGGCTACAATCGGTTNTTCCGGTGCCGTTTCGTCAGCGATTTCAGGCAATCCCTTCAAGCTCTTCACTTCCATACCCGGGAGTACCGGGGTCATACAGGCTTTGACCGGCCGTCCGTCCGCAACAACCATACACTGTGAACACTGGCCGTTGACACAATATATGCCCTGGGCGCCACCATCACGATGATGATGGCCGAGCACAGTAATACCGGCAGCATAAAGAGCTGAAGAAATAACTTCTCCTTCCAGGGCAGTCAGCTCTTCCCCATTGAAGGTAAATTTTAATTCTTCGCACTCCAGGGGCGGAAGGATGGGGTGCTTACCTATCCGCCTCATTTCCCCTTTCTCTTCTTCCGTCAACTCTTCCACCTGGTGAGCGCTGGCAAAATGCATGGCCGGACGATCATTTAAAGAAAGCTGCCAGCTGCCCCGGCGAAGCAAAAGAGCATACTGCAGGCACAGATCGGGCGTATAACACAGGTACTGTTCTTCTCTGCCGGCATGTTGATCCAGCAGCTCTTTTCGCTTCAATGCATCAATCCGGTAGGAAAAGCTGTCTTCATTTTTCTCATCGGTAACACCGGCAAGTTCGTTAAGGGTAAGTAAGCTGGTTTCTGGCGGCAGCTGCTCTGCCGCCCTGCGGTCAAATGATACCACTCTTTTTGCTTTGGCTTGATCTAATTCTTTTTCAGTAAATACAGGGGTTACCTTCATATTATAGGCATTTAACAACCCGGTTGCATCGGCCAGGATTTCCTTCACAGGAGAGGTCTCAAGATGCATTGATAAGAGCAGATGCAGTTCCGGAAGTTTATCCAGGAATATTATATCCCGGTCACTTTTACCCACTTCTTCTCCTGACCCTTCCTCGAAGACGGCAGCCAGTTCATCCGGCAAAACCGGTTCCAGTTCCGGCCTGCTCTTTAACCAGCCAACAATA
>SL_8KL_010_SEDDRAFT_10003296_pt1 | contig 13366 bp, 14 predicted proteins | sample SodLakKL_010_SED_4_FD_11160 | JGI IMG/M metagenome (IMG submission 11160) | reverse complement strand
AGGATGGATGTGGATTGCTCTAATGATTGTTTGGCTAGTCCATTTTACCAAACTTAGGCTGGACTCACAATGTCTATCAGTACTTTTCTTAAACAGAGCGAAATCCTATTGCTTTTCTATTTAATTAGACTATAATCTAATTATAAGTTTGATATTTCTCAAACCAATTATTGTAAAGAGGTGGAGCGATGAAATTTCTGTTCGATGAGAAAGCGAGCCGGCTGTATGATTTCCTCATGTTTCCAAAGCTGCTCTATGTCGACCCCGAACAGCTACACAACCTAAACGAGGTGCTGGGCGAAGGCGGTATGGAGGAATTCGCCACTCACGAAGCGTACATGGAATTCGTCGAGGCAGCCAAAAAGGACCTGGAGCCTTTCAAGGACCCCCTGCTCGGTTTCTACGCCGATGAGAGCATCAGCAACTACGATTTCCCCATGCTGCTGTTCAAGGCCTATTCCTTCCTCGGGTTCAACGACTACAGGAGCTATCTCCAATCCATCATGAAGGACGAGGAGGATGTTATCAGGACGAACTTGATCCATGCGCTCCTCACTGTCGAGAAGGGTGAAAAGGAGACCGATGAAAAGCAGGCGCGCGAGAAGGCCGAGCATCTCCGAAAGAACAGAGACGACCTCTTCAAGATCGTGCGGGGGACCCCGACCACGGAAAACCACCGCTGGGTCCTGATACTTCTGGTCGAAAGCCCCAAGGAATATCTCGGGTTCTATATCGACCTCCTCGAGGAGGTCCACTCGATTTTCAAAAAGTATCTGGACCAGCACGAGCCGAAACTGAAGCGTTTCAAGGAGGAGGTCGTCACACCTCTTAGACAAGAGGGTGAAACGGCTTTTCAAGAATTGACGCAGGATATCATTCCCTTTGAAGTCTTGAACGAGGAGAACATCCTGATCACCTCGTTCACCAACCCCTACTTCTACACCGGCTTAACGACCGGGGAGGACCTCATAATCCTCTTCGGCGCGGACATGAAGACAGGATTCCTGAAAATCGCCGAATTCAGGGATGAATCGCGTAAGAACCGTGCCAAGGTGTTTAAGACGCTTTCGGAGGAGACGCGCTATGAAGTGTTGAGACTCATCGCCCGAGGGATGACCTCGACGAAAGCCATCGCCAACGAAATCGGAATCTCCAGCGCCACGGTCACCTATCATATGAACGCGTTCCTCACCGCGAAGGTCATCAAGATCCCCAAGACGAAAGAAGCACGCAAGGAAGCGCGCTATGTCGTGGATTTCGAGCGCCTCGAATCATTCTGGGAAGCGTTCATGAACGAGCTGAAAAACGGCCAGGTCATTGTATAATGCAAAAAGCCTGAGAATGGCTGTTTAACAGAATGGAGCGTGCTAAAAATGAAAAAGAAAGTGCTTAAATGGATCATGATCGGGATTCCACTTCTGTTGGTCTTGTTCATGGCGTTCATCGTCGGAAGCAGCTATTTCGAGCACAGAGAATTGATAGGACAGGAGAAAGAGGAGTACCCGGCACCGGGAACGCTCGTGGAGACTGACGGCGGCGATGCGCTACATGTCTACGCTGAGGGGGAGGGGGCGCCGACGCTTGTCTTTATGTCGGGACTGGGGACCAGTTCCCCGGTATATGACTTCAAGCCCCTGTATGACGAATTATCGGATGATTACCGCATCGTTGTCATAGAGAGGGCCGGATACGGGTGGAGCGACATCACTTCAAGCCCGAGAGATACTGACACAGTCCTGGAAGAGACCCGCGCGGCGCTTGAGGTGTCCGGGGAAGAGCCTCCCTATGTATTGTTTCCGCATTCCATGGCCGGGCTGGAGGCGATATACTGGGCGCATCAGCATCCGGAGGAGATCGAAGCCATCGTCGGGCTGGACCCTCTTGTCCCCGATTACCATACACAAAAGGGAGAGACGCCCTCCACGTCATTAGTCATTGATTTTCTGATGAACACCGGCTTGGTAAGACGCGACCCTGAAGTCTTCAATGAAAGTTTCCCGGCCATGAAGAAAGGACTTCTGAGTGAAGATGACGCTGAAATCGCCCGGACGATATTCTACCGCCGCATCCAGACTGAAAATATGAAAAATGAGATCGACGCTTTATCGGACAACGCGCAGACGGTCTCAGACCTGGGGAAACCCGATGTGCCCTTCCATGTATTCATTGCGGACGAGAATGAAGATGAATACTGGAGCGAGAGCCTTGCATCCTATGCTTTAGAGACAGGCGGCGAATCTTATATACTGAAGGCAGAACATTACATCCATCTTGATGAGCCCGGATTGATTTCTGAAAAATGCAGAACACTCATTGAAGCGTCGGAGGACTGAAACTTACCTTATTACAGACTGTACACAAAAGGCGCTTATCAATCCCTTCTAATCCGAAGGGCGTGATAAGCGCCTTTTTCGATGCGGCAAGGCTTCATCGAAGCCCGTGACGCTATGATGGATATTGAAGCGAAGCTTGCATTTTTTCATCAGTCCTGACACGCGCTCCTATTGCATAATCGAGCGTTTCTATCCGACGCTTACAGTAAAGCCGTCGACATTTGACAGGTCTTCCTCCAGCTGTCACTAGCCTATTCAAATGAAGCGTTCCATCATTAAGCATGATGGTTTTGTCATACCTACTCTAATATCGACAGCCTCTTCCTCTGACTTGGCAACACTTTTTCTATATATTGACGAACATGATGGATTTCCATATTTCAATCCTGAAGAGGAGCGGGCTTGCGCATCCATCTCCATGAGAGCCCGACCAGCAATACCATGACGGCCGCCTCTACTATCAGGTTGAAAGGGGATGCCCCCGTGAAGATCTCACCGCTCAGATTGCCGATGGCGTGATAGAAGACCGCCACGAAAGCGACCCTGCCGCAGGCATTATAGAGCCAGGCGTAGATGGGCGAGCCGACGATGATGTTCATCGAGAAAAGCAAAACGGCACCGGTACCCAGTTGTGCCTGATAGGTCCCTTCCATATAAAAGAGGGGAAGATGCCACGCAGCCCAGAAGACACCGATGATGAGGCTCGCAAGAACGATTGGCATCTTTCTCTGCAGGCCTTCCAGAGCGTACGCCCTCCAGCCGATCTCCTCCATACCGCCGATGAGGACGCCGATGAGCATGAATATCGGCGTGCCGATATCGAAAAGCGCCCCATCGAAGACCGATCCTTCGATCAGGACGGGAAGCGCCCTGAGCAGAATGATCAGGAGGATGACATAGAGATACCATCGCGCCTTCAGTGTGAAAGGATTGAATACCCTGCGGAGAAATTTTCCCGGACCCCTGTCCAGTGATTCATCCCAATAGCCCATCTTGATGAGGCCTAAGGATATGAACAAGGGACCGAGCCCGCCTGCGAGCGATAGAAGCACAGTGGGGAACTGCAGGTAGGACTGGCCCGTGAGGAGCGTCAATGACAGGAATATCCAGGTCCAGAGCACAGTGCCTATAAGGAAAAGCCACGGAGCGGGTCTTCTGCCTGACATCATCAACCATCCTTCATGCCATGCTTTGATGCAAAGATGTAGAAACCATCCACCGATAGGCTGCATCAGACCTTAAGAAATTATAAAAGCATTGGTTATCGCTGTCAAACCGCTCCGGGAATTGAACGGAACCATCATACCCCGTATAAAAGGAAAATCCGCCTTGCGGCGGATTTAAGGAAGGGGATGTGTGAATAGCAAGCTATTCACCATGTATAGGGGGAAACGCAACCTTTCGGTTGCAGTTTGAATAATAACACATCCCTATTATTCATGCAATTGAATTAATAAAAAAATGCAGACTTTCAAGTGAAATTCCTAAAAAGAAAAGTAAACGGCTTAGCGCGCGTCATCCAGCGATTGTCAAAAACAGCGAGGATCATGCATCGTGCCTCGACTGCCAGTAGTAGATGGCGATCTGGGTCCTGTCCCTGAGCATCAGCTTATCTAGCATGTTGCTGATAAGGTTCCGCACAGTACCCTCCCCGATGAACATCCTTCGCGCGATCTCCTTGTTGCTGTGGCCGTGGGCGATGAGTGCCATGCATTCATTCTCCCTTTCACTGAGGTCTTCGTCCGCTGTGGGTGAAGTGAAGGCATCCATCGCCTCGCGGCTGATGGTCGTCCTCCCCTGGTGCACGGCACGGGTGTTGGCGAGTTGTGTCTCGACAGGGTCGTTTTTCAACATGTATCCGTCCGCTCCGGCGTAGAGCGCCTGATGCACATGACGGAAATCGCGGAATGTCGTCAGGACGAGCACCCTGACATCAGGATGTAGCTTCTTGATGGAGGCTGTGGCTTCAATGCCGTCCATCACAGGCATACGGATGTCCATCAGCACGACATCAACCGCCCTGGAGGCTAGAAAGGCCAGCGCCTCTTCTCCGTTTGACGCAGTACCCACGACATCAATGTCCTCCTCGGCGGAGAATATTGATGCAAGGCTCTCACACACGAGCACATCATCATCGACAAGCAGAATCTTCATCAGCTTTCAACCTCCTCGAACGTGATGGGGATGACGCACACCAAAGTAAAGTGATAATCCGTGTGTACCGAAAGTGTACCCCCTACGCCTTCAAGCCGGCGACGCATGAAGCGAAGTCCCATGCCGGCGGGCGCGCTTTCACTCTGGACCCCGTCGTTGCGCACCAGCAGGCGTACCAGGGTCTCATCGGCATAAAGCTCGACCTCCACACGGGTCGCACGGCTATGTTTCTGCACATTCGTGAACGCTTCCTTGAGGACGGAGGCCATGAGATGCCAATGCGTCGGTGTCAGCTTTTCGAACGTCCCGTTGCGGCGATGATCGAGCGGACAGAAATCAAACCGTTCGATGAGCTTGCGGAAGCGTTCATCCCCGAGGGATTCTTCGGGTCTGTTGAGCTCGACCGATTCACGAAGCTGCTCGACGCTTGCTTCGAGTTTCTCCTTGATCGATTGGAAGGAAGGCTCCCCTGCAGAATCCGGGCACTTGACTTCGAAGGCGCGGAGCGCAAGGTTCGCGCCCGTGAGCTCATGACCAAGATCATCATGCAGTTTCTGGGCAATCCGGTCTCGTTCCGTGAGGACGCTCAGACGGGAGATCCCGTCCTGCGTTTCAAGCAGGTCCTCCCGTTCCCGCTCATAACCATAGAGACGCTCGCGGTGGGCGTCTAGTTCTTGTTGTGCACTGTATTGTGATAGATGCCACCCATACAACAAAAGACCGGTACCGACAGCGTAGAGGGCCGCTGCAAGCGGGGCGGCATCGAACGGTGCGAACACCAGCCACAGCATGATGGGGGCCGCAGCGGCCGGCCAGCGCCCCTCATAGATAAGCAGCATAGCCACCGGATAGGCGAGCAGGAAGATTCCGTCGATGAGAAGCGCAAGAAAAACCCATACGGCCAGTTCGACAAGCAGACCCTTGGTGTTATTGAAACGGAAGCGGACAACTATTGAGCCGAGCGCGGCGAGCCAGAGCAAAAAGACCGCAGGCGTCTGCGGTCGGAGGATGAAGATTATGATGGCAAAGAGCCCGAGCATTGCCGCCCAGAGCCCCTGCCGGTAAGTAATCGCCACGCTTTTTTGCATTACTCAAATCTCCTCGTTGAACCGACTGACAAGAAAATGATAGCAAATCCGAGCAGAATGCACAAGCTCAAGAACGCTCCGCGGTAGTCGCCTTCGGCGACATACTCCAGTCCATAGGAATACCAGTAGGTGGGCATCACGACAGCAACGCGACGGATGTCGTCCGGCAGCATAGCCAGAGGGAACATGAGTCCGCCAATCACAGCGATAATATTGGCAACGATACTGTAGACGGCCAGCGAGATGGTATAAGTCTTGAAGAGTGTATGCCAAAACAGCGAAAGGGCGATCGCCATGACTGCAAAAAACAACAAGAAGCCATAACCCCAGAGGAAGAACGTCATCGAGGCGTCCCAGCGGATGAGAGAGAGCGCCCAGAAGAACGTGATCTGCACAATAGCCACCAGGAAGTAAGCCAGAAGATGGCCAAGCAGATAGGTCCGATGTGAAACCGGTGTGGACGCGATGCGGACAATGGTCTTCAGCTGGCGGTCCTCGATCACCAGTTTGCTGAGCATCACCGCGACGAACATGAGGCCCAGGGCGAACAGACCGTATTGGAAGCGCGGGGTTTCCTCCGCCCCGGTGACGGGGATGAGCAGTATGATGAAGGGCAGCACGAACATAAGGCCCAGCACAAGCGGTTGCTTCCAGAGCCGGCGGAAGGTGAAGGCGAGGATGGTCATCATGCAATCACCCGCCGGCTCATCCTTAAGAGCACCATGAGTATGATTGCCCAAGCCCCGAGCAACAAGCCGATACCCAGCATGCCCATCGCATAATCGCCGTCCACGAAATATTCGATCGAAATGCGTTGCCAGCTTATCGGCGAGGCGTAGTCCTTGAGGAAGTTTATGACAGCATTATCAGGAAGCCCGATGATATGCCCTGCGAGTATCGACCCGCCGATGGCATAGAGCGTGATGACGGCCTGTGCCTTGTTGGCTTTTTTGACGAGGATGATCACCACGGCGCCCAGTGTCTGCGTGAACCCGACGCCGAGGAAGATGACCAGCACGGCAAGTCCCCAGTTCGAGACTGTCGGCTCATATATCACGAAGATGAAGGCGAGAATCAACATCAGCTGCAGGAAGCTGACCAGCGAGCTGTAGAACATATTTGTGACCATGAACCGCACTGGATGTACGGGTGAGGCGCGCAGTCGATCCTTGAAGGAGGTGAAGAAATCCACCTCCATCCCTTCGGTTGTGTAGGCGGCGCCAAAGATCTGAAACATCAGAATGAACCCGATGCCCATGAAGAACGCAATGTGGCCGAGGTCGGCATCGGGATGCGCATTCGCCTGAATCTCCATGTTGACATAGATGAGCACCAGCGGCAGACCGATGAAGATGACATGACCGAGATAATCCTTCAGCACGCGCAAAGCATAGAAGCGAAACATCTCAGCTCACCTCGCTGTCGCGCAGCGTCTTGCCAGTCAGCATCAAGAAGACATCCTCGAGGCTCGCATGTTCATTCTGCACGTTGGTGATTGTATAAGGCGAAAGCGTCGCAATCAGCTTATCGAGCAGGTCGGCACCCGCGTGCAGGTTGATGCGGAAGGTCTGCTTATCAAGGCGCGCCTCCTTGACATCCGGCAGGGCGCGAAGTGTCTGCAACGCTTCTTCTTCGGGCTGCTTGACATCGATCGCAACATGCTGATCGCCCTGGACCTTGCGAATCAGTTCAGGAACGGTGCCTTTGGCGATGATGTGGCCTTCGTCGATGATATAGACGCGATCGCTGATCGCCTGGACTTCCTCGATATAATGCGAAGTGTAGATGATGGCGGTCTCAGTATCCCTGGCCAGCTGCTTGACGAACTCAAGGATATAGTTCCTGCTCTGCGGGTCGATGCCGACCGTGGGTTCGTCCATGATGATCAGTTCCGGTTCGTGCAACAGCGCACAGCCGATGTTCAAGCGGCGCTTCATGCCGCCGGAATATTTTTTCGGAATCTCATTAAGACGGTCGTTGAGCCCGATAAGGACGGCGACTTCCTCGATGCGCCGCTTGAGGCGCTCACCCTTGAGGCCGTAGAGCTTGCCGAAGAAAAGCAAATTCTCATAGGCGCTCAGCGTATCGTAAACCGTCACTTCCTGTGTGACGAGTCCGATGCGGCTCCGCACGCGACGGTTCGAGCCGTTTTGCTGTTCGCCGAAGACCTCGACGAGTCCGCTGTCGACATCGAGCAGCCCGACAATGGCGTTGATCGCCGTGGTCTTCCCCGCACCATTGGGCCCGAGCAAGCCGACGACTTCGCCTTTCTTGATTTCCAGATCCAAATGGTCGAGCGCGAGTCGTTTCCCGTTGTAGCGTTTGATGACATCTTTCATTCTTGCAAACATTTCTATCACCTCGATTAAATCCTATCAGATACGCATGAAGGCGGGTAGTGACATTTGTCATATTCCATATCTGAATGGATGCTATACAAAAATCCGCACACACGGCGGATTTTGAACGGTACTGGCACAGAAAATAACAGCGATGTGTGAATCCCTTCAGGGCATGAGCCTTTCAAGCACTGTCTCTGTCTGTTCACGACCCTTCTTCAAAGCGACGCTCACACCGTCGCCGGTGATGACAGAGGCGCCCTTCTTCTTTAGCATCTTGCGCATGCGGCGAAGGGCGATGGTCTTCCCGATAGCTGCCTGGGTGACATAGATACCGACGCGAACATCGGTTGAAGAGAGACGCTTGAGAAACAGCTTCATGGGTCTAGCCACTGTAAAAGCGTGGACCGGGGCGCCGAAGACAAGATAGTCATAGCCTTCTACTTCCGGGGATGCCTCCAGCTTCCGCCGACGCTTGTCGGCGCGGATCTGAAGGATGTCTGCGTCCTTCCCGGCCTCGGACAGTCTCTCTTTCAATGCCTCGGCGATCCCAAGCGTATTGCCAGTCTCTGAATATACCACAATGCCTGTTTTCATGGAGCCCCCCCTTTTCAAGCGATGCTATGCACCCTTGTCCCACTGCCTTATGGGATGTTTTTCTCACGTAATGTTGCGGTTCAGCTTCAAATCGTCCACCAGGTCGTACATGGCGCGGACATCCTCTTTGAACGTCTCCAGTTTATCCAGCCCTTCCTTATCGAGGTCCTTAAAAGAGAATGTCTTCCGACCGGTATGGATTGCGAGGTATAGTTTGCCGTCGCGGAAAGCGAAACCGATGTTGCCGGGGTGCTTTTCAATCCTGAACAGCGCCTTCATGAAATGCGGGGGCAGGATATAGTAGACCGTATGTCTGTTGGTCGTATAGACATTGAATTTCTCGTTGAACTCGACGCTCGCGAAATCAACCTGTTCATAATCGAGCTCGTCCTGCGGCTTATAATCCTCGAGCACAAGCACCGCGTCTTCGCTCTTCTTATGAAAATCGAAGATGAAAAGGCGCCCCTTAAAGCGGACATTGGTGTTCTTGTCAGTCTTTTGCGCGCTGTATACATCCGCCGATTCGAAGTCTACACCGTCTATGGTCCCCTGCATATAGTCATGGAATCTAAAACGGTTGCCTTTTCGGATGAACCCGGCGGCAAAGACCTCGTCCTTCTCGAAACCTCGCTTGGGTTCGAGCTGACATCCTTCGATGTGCTCGGCGAGATAGTCCACAAGGACATTCTGCTTGAAGTCTTGCACCAACCTGGAACGCATAATGAGTGCCGGCAGTCCGATTACGAGCATCGAGCCGAACACAAGTGAACCCCCGATGATGATGTAGATAATCTGCATGTCCACGTTTGTGTAGATCAACATCAGAACACCCGCCACGAACAAAATCCCGTTGAGCCTGAAAGCAAGTTTGATCTTCCGGTAACGCTATTGATACGTTTCGAGATTCGGTGTCATTCTTTCACCCTTTCGATATTTTCTGTAATTTCTAACTCAGGACCATCACATGAAGTGATTGAAATCCAAAAGGATATATATCTATTCTAACAGAAATATTCAAAGAGTGAATGATAGGAATTGAGTTAAAGATTATTAAACCGGGCTTAGAAACGTGAAGATGCTGTAAATCATTTCAATTTTCTTGGAGCTCTCCAAAAAACTGCACCCCTGGATTCGGAAAACCAGACTCCAGGGGTGCAGTTTTTAACCGCTGTATGCTGTGGGCGTTTTATTTGTGCTTCCCCATCAATGTGGTAATCCCCATGAAGCTGCTGTCAAGCAGTCCGTCCTCCTTCTTCTTTTCCTGCTGTCGATTGGGTTGGGGTTTTGGTTTCCTTGATTTTATTTTGCGTGGCTTTTTGGAGGACCTCAGATAATTGAATGGGAATGTTTCGGATTCAGAGGAAATATCTTCAGCTCCCCGCAAGGCCCTCCAAGCTATCTGCTTGCACTCCACAAACGTTCGATTTTTGTAGGTTTCCACAAACAAATGCCAGTAGTACGCACGCCATATGTTCACAATCATCGGCAGACGCGATCTTTTGAAGAAGGCCTTCTCGAATTCGTCCAACCCCTCATGAATGTGTTTCTCCTTGAGCTTCAACCGCTCCTCGTTGATGCGTTGTTGCAAATCATCAACGGCCTCTTCATCCAACGGAAGGTGCTTGCACTTATCATACCACTTCTCCATCGTCATCGCCTCCTCGTGTTTCTATAGGTTTACCCTTCTGCGAACTTCTCGATTAGCTAAAACCAGCAGTCCAGCAACGCTTCCTCAAGTGAATCTCAGATCTATGTTCATGCGCTTTTCCTCTTCATAGTGCTTGTCAATTCTGTCCTCCGGTGCATATAAGTCATAATGGGCCTCAAGCCGTCCTAGAAGTGATGAGAAAAGCGAGCGGCGGTCTTCGTGTCTTTCTTTGATCGTCACATCCAGATTATCCGAACTGCAAAGCGTCTGCAGAACCTTGTCAATATCAGATTCCTCGACGATATCCGAATGCTTTTCATCTTTGAGTTTTGTCGTTATTGTAAGGCTTCTACGCTTCGTGTTGAGGTACTTGTTCCTGAGGTCCTCCTGATGCAGGATGTTTTCCAAAAACAGCCGCTTCACACGCTCAATCCTTTTGAATCCATGGTAGTAGCGAAGCTTGTGATAGAACGCCTCGAACCGTCTATGGAGGTTTTGATTGCGGTAAGGATATATGATGATCAGCGTCCCGTTTGCAGCGTCGGGGTTCAGAAACGTGTTGAAGAGGTATCTATAGAGTGTCTCGTCATGATAGAAATCCTCCGCTTTGAGAGGGGTCCGCATATAATGGTTAATGCGGTAGTGATAACGTCCGAAGCGCTCCCGCTTCTTATCATCCAACCCGCCTCCCGGGAACATCAGCTCTGCGTAGGCGATCTTGACAAAGATTTTATCTCCGTTCATATCACGCAAGGCTAGATCAATCCGGGTCCTGTCGTCACATTCCGGCTTGAAAGCCATGGTCTTGATAGGCGTCTCAAGACCGAGCAGTGCATGCAGGGATGATTTATCACGGAGATGCGGCAGAAAGCAATCCAGCACAAGCGCCTGCGAGGAGATGATCTTCCCCGGCTCGATCCAAGTATAATCTTTCTGAATATCACTGTATAGCACCCGGTTTCTCTCCAAAAGCACCATCTCCGGCGGACCGCTCAATCTGCAAGGTTTCCGGGAATCGATATAATCTTCAGAATAATGCGTACGCATGTAGCGTTCGAAATGCACACGAAGTTCTTCACGATAAGAGACAGGTCTTTCGGTTCTGCATTCATCCATAGTGCTTCCTCGCTTTCTCAAGCTCTTCGATCATACTCGCTCGCAACGATGCGGGTTCATGCACAACAATCTTCGACCCTAATGAAAGCAGCAAAGGCTTCATCTCTGAAAGGCTCCCTGTCTTCACTTTTACATCCAGCGTCTTCTCATCCACGATACTTTTCTCATGGTGGCCGAATATGTCTTCAAGCATCCACGCCAGCGAGCGGGGAAAATGAAACCGCACGCTGATCAGCGCTCCACTGTAGAATACACCCTGGTTCTCCTGCACGATCCTCTTCTCTTTTTTATGAAGGGCCTCATCAATAGAAAACTTGACATCCTTACATGCAACCGTCCGCATGCGTGCCAATTTGAGATATATGATTGCCCTCCGCGCTTCTTCATAAGCGGCGAGATAGGGACTTCCCCTTTTGGTGAACAGGAAGTAAGGGTGTACGGTGCGAATCAAAAATTTCTGATTGGCGGGGATATATTCGATACCGGTCTTCAGGCTTTTCTTTACAGCATAATCGAGCATGATGTAGTGCTTTATCTCAGATATGGAGAGCGTGTCGAAAAGAGGGTCCAGATTCCCCGGGGTTCTCATGAAGGAGGCATACATCTCTGTAAGCTTTTTGATGGGTATGGTCTTCTCATCCTTGAATAGCTCTCTGAAAAGCATCTCATCCTCGGGAGTCGACTCGACGGATATCGTCTCGCTGTCCGCATCGAGATAATATCCGCCATCCTTCCCTCTCTGGGCTTGGATATAGATGCCGCTCATCTCCAGCTCATCGCGATACCGACGAATCTGCCTTGGCGTCACTTCAAGCATGCATGCCAATTCCTCAATCTTATAGGTCCGGCCCTCTTGAAGCTTGAGCACCAATCGCAGCATATTGGAGAACTTGCTCACATAACCCCTCCTTCATCATCAGTATAAGTCATCATGCGGACATATATTGTCACAATGAAAAAGCCGCACAAAAATCGTGCGGCGCTCATAATATGAAGACAATGTCATAGATAGCGGGCCTTCAAGTAGTCATAATGCGGATGTTCCGCTAAATTCGAACGGCTCACAAATTCGGCATAATCCATGAATGCCACGCTGATGTCATCGACACCTAGGTCATCTAAGAAGTCATTCAACATTTTGACAGCATGTTTTGCCTCTTGCTCGATATTATCGTCACATGCTTTTAGATGTCGCTTGTCAGCCTCGCTCTCCAGCTCATCGATCAAGCTCGTCCTCGAAGCCAGCCATGAGACACTCAGGAGTAGGACAGATTTGTTTTTGAAATGTTCTTCATCTCTGTTATTAATGATAGAGAGAAGATGCTTGGCCATTTGAACAATGTCGTACTTTTCAAAGGTTTTTTGTTTAATTTCATGCATTATTTTTTTAAATAAATCTATAAACTCTTTAGCATAATGGCTTTCATAATTTTCTTCTTCCAAATAACTTTTAAATGAACTTTTAAGTACACTCTTTTTGTTCTCATAGATGTCGTCGGAACACCTATGGTCATAATGTTCAAACATCTTCATCTCAAGCATAAGAGTGCTTTCCTCCGATTTAAATAAGCCATCAATTTGAGACGGACGTCTATTTTTCAATGGTCTGTTTCTTTCTTCTGGATGAAATGCTTCGTAAACAGTATCGAATATAATCAGAGGTCTTTTTCTATCAATCATAGAAAAAGTGTTGTAGGTCAGAGCTGACGAAGAACGGAGCGCTCTCATATCATTAATGTCTGACATGGAGTAATAGCCATTTAAATAACACGTCAACTCTAAGTTTTTTATCAGGTTATCGTTGACACATAAGACGTAGGGATGATACTCATTAGAATTTGGCCTTTTTTCTTGGAAAGCAATGTTGTCGGCGCCAGCTGTACGTTCAAGCCTGTCTTTAAGAATACTTTTAAGTTTGCTTTTCAGTTTCTCAGAACATTTTGATGATGCTTTCAATTCAGATGCATTTTCATTCATTTACATCCCCTCCTCGCTCTGTTTAAGAAAAGTACTGATAGACATTGTGAGTCCAGCCTAAGTTTGGTAAAATGGACTAGCCAAACAATCATTAGAGCAATCCACATCCATCCT
>SL_8KL_010_SEDDRAFT_10003295_pt1 | contig 13368 bp, 9 predicted proteins | sample SodLakKL_010_SED_4_FD_11160 | JGI IMG/M metagenome (IMG submission 11160) | reverse complement strand
AAGAAAACCATTGGGCTGTTTGAAAAATACCTCACCGTCTGGGTGGCCCTTGGTATCCTGGCCGGCATTGTCATCGGGCATTTTGCCGGTGACCGGATCGAGGTGATATCCAGCCTGGAAATTGCCCGGGTGAATATACCTGTGGCCATTCTGATCTGGCTGATGATCTACCCCATGATGCTGCAGGTGGATTTTTCCAGCATTAAAAAGATCGGCAAAAAGCCAAAAGGAGTGGTGTGGACGCTGATCATTAACTGGGCCATCAAACCATTTACCATGGCATTCTTTGCATGGATCTTTTTCTCAAAATTATATGGTGCATGGATAGAACCGGAACTGGCTGGGGAATATATTGCCGGAGCTATTATTTTGGGGGCTGCCCCCTGTACGGCAATGGTGTTTGTGTGGTCTTACCTGACAGACGGAGACCCAAATTATACTCTGGTGCAGGTATCTGTCAATGACCTGATCATTCTTGTGGCTTTTATACCCATTGTGGGGCTCCTGCTGGGCATTACCGATGTGGTCATTCCCTACGGAACCCTGGCCGCCAGCGTGGGCATTTTTGTGGTGGTGCCTCTTGTGGCCGGGGTGATTACCCAGCGTATACTGCTTCGCTCAAGAGGAAAGGAGTGGTTTAAGAAATCCTTCCTGCCACGGCTCAAGCCTGTCAGTATTGTGGCTCTGCTGATTACTTTGGTTCTTTTGTTTGCTTTCCAGGGGCAAAATATCCTGAATAACCCGCTGATTATTTTGCTGGCCGCTGTTCCCCTGGTAATTCAGACTTATTTCATTTTCTTCCTGGCATGGTATGGTGGGAAGAAACTAAAATTACCCCACGCCGTTTGCGCACCAGCCGCGATGATCGGTGCCAGCAACTTCTTTGAGCTGGCCGTGGCTGTGGCCATTGCCCTTTTCGGACTACAATCACCTGCGGCCCTGGTGACCGTGGTTGGTGTGCTGGTGGAAGTACCGGTCATGCTCTCGCTGGTGGCCTTTGCCAACAGGAAAAAATATTAAATACCTCACGTTGGCAGGAAAACATCACATCCCGAATCCCTTGAAACTGTGAATAAACTGTCACACAAATACTTGTAATGAATCATACGCATGATCAGGGCTCCAATCTTTAATGATTAGAGTCCTGATTCATTAACCAATCATGGCTTCCTGCCTTGTAAAACGGAAGAATGTTGTATCTTTAAAAAACAAATACCCCCATCATGTATGATGGTATATATCAAGATATAATCATTCTAATATGTACAGGACAGATGCATTTCAGCTTGTTTTTATTTTGATCGTGATTTTCGTTTCATCCTGCAGGGAGGAAACCTACCGGGAGGAGAGATCGACCCCGGTTCAGGTCACATCCCCGGAAGCTCACGAACCCTATCTCACCAAAAGCTATCCCTCCATAATACAGGCCTCATCAGACGTTAATCTCTCATTTCGCGTACCCGGGCCGGTCATGGAGGTTTATGTCAGGGAGGGCGATGAGGTTAGGGAAGGACAGTTGCTGGCCCGGCTCGACCCGCGCGATTATGAAACCCAACTGGAAGCTACGAAAGCCGAATATGAGGGTATTAAGGCTGAAGCGGAGCGCATCATCTCCCTTTACGAACGTGGCAGGGTGTCCACCAGCGAATACGACAAGGTTGTGACAGGACTGCAACAGATCACAGCCAAATACCGGGCCCATCAGGATGCGCTGAATGACACAAGGCTAAAAGCTCCATTCAAGGGCCAGATAAGCCAGATCTTCTTTGACAGGTCTGAAATCACCGATGCGGGAATGCCAGTGATGTCACTTAGCAGCCACCAGGAGCTGGAAGTATTAGCGCATCTGCCAGACAGGGACCTGATGCGGAAAGATGATTTTGTCAGCTTCCTGTTCACCACACGATTATACCCTGACACAGAGTTTCCCCTTGTGTTGCGCAACATAGGTAAGGTGCCGGGGCTGAGTGGGATGTATCCGGCATATTTCGACATGAAAAGGGATCCCAGTCACAATTTCCTTCCCGGTATGCGTGTAGAAGTGAACATTACCTACCGGCGCGATACTAATGCATTTTTCAACATCCCATCCACAGCGATCTTTTATGACGGGGAGCAAGCCAGGGTCTGGCGTGTCAGCCCTGACGATCAGACGGTGCACCCTGTTCCGGTGGAGATCATCAGGATTGGAAACTCAGGAGAAGCAACGGTGCGGGCTGACCTCATACAGGATGACATCCTGGTGAGGTCGGGCGTGCACAGCCTGTACGAAGGACAAACGGTGAGCCCACGTGAAGAACCGGCAGACACCAATGTAGGAGACCTGCTATAAGACAGCATTGTATGACTGACCTTGCCTTTAAAAACAAAGCCCTGTTTTATTTCTTCCTGCTGGTCCTGACTGTGGGTGGATTATTCTCCTTTATGGCGATGAGCAAGCTTGAGGATCCGGAGATCGTGATTAAGCAAGCCCTCGTTGTTACCGCATACCCCGGCGCCTCCGCACATGAGGTTGAACTTGAGGTCACCGATGTGCTGGAAAAAGCCATCCTGACCATGGGTGGGCTAAACAAAATTGAGAGCCGGTCTGAAGCCGATTATTCTGAGATCGTAGTAGAACTGCATCCCACGGTAAGCAAGGAAGACGTGGAACAAAAATGGGATATCCTGCGGCGCAGGGTAGAAAGCACCATCCCTGACTTACCTGCAGGTGCCCTCAGACCAATGGTCGTGGACGATTTCGGTGATGTATATGGCCTGTTTTATGCGATGACGTCTGACGGCTTCTCCCATGAAGAGATGTACGATTACGGAAGGCTTGTCAAACAAGAGCTTGAGCAGATTGAAGATGTAAAAAGAGTGGAGATGTACGGCAACCGGAAGCCTGCTATCTATATCAAGCTCGATCAGGCGCACATGGCAGGGCTTGGGGTACACCCGGCGGAAGTGCTGATGACACTAAACGATCAGAATGAAACAGTGTACGCAGGCTATTTTGAAACCGGCGATGAACGTATACCCGTCCGCATCGGTGATGCCTTCCAAAGCATGGAGGACATTAAAAACCTGGTCATCCACGGGCATGAAGGTGACCAGATACGCCTGTCGGATATTGCCACGCTGGAACGTGGCCTGGAAGAGCCCTACCGGGAAGCCATGCGACACAACAAAATGCCGGCACTCGGCATCTCCATTGCCATGGAAAGCGGCGGCAACGTGATCGAGCTGGGCGACCGGGTAGATGAAAGACTCGCCGAACTAAAGAACAAACGCATCCCAGCAGGAATCGACTTCAGCAAGGTATTCTTTCAACCGGATAAGGTAAGCGACGCCATTGCCACCTTTATGTTCAACCTGCTGCAATCTGTGCTTATTGTCATTGTGATCCTCATGCTGGCAATGGGATGGCGCAGCGGTTTTATTATCGGAAGCGGCCTCCTGCTTACCATTCTTGGCACACTGGCGATCCTCAACCTGTTCGACGGAACACTGCAACGGGTATCCCTCGGATCCTTCATCATAGCGATGGGCATGCTGGTTGACAATGCCGTGGTCATTGTAGATGGCATTATCACCGATCTTGAAAAAGGAGTAAAAAAGGAGAAAGCCCTGTTCAACCCTGTCAGGAAAACTGCAATCCCCCTGTTGGGCGCAACACTGATCGCCATCCTGGCCTTCCTCCCCATCTTTATGTCACCCGATACTGCCGGCGAGTATGTGAGAGACCTGTTTATCGTTCTGGCCGTGTCACTGCTCCTAAGCTGGATCCTCGCCCTCACACAGGCGCCTGTGATGGCAAGCTTCCAGTTCAAACCCTCACAGTTCAACAGGGACAACAAAAAGAAGCCATACTCCGGACGCGTTTACAGATTGCATCGAAACTTGCTGGGATACCTGCTCTGGCACAAAAGCCTTGCCGTGATAGCTGCATTGACCCTGCTGGGGATCAGCATTTTCATGTTCCGCTATGTGCCGCAAACCTTCTTTCCGGACATGAGCTACAGCCAGCTATATATCGAATACCGGATGCCGGCGGGTACACGGATAGAAAAGGTAGATGCCGATATCAAAGAAATAGAAGAATACCTTCTTGGGATGGATGATGTGGTCAAAGTGACCGCCAGTCTGGGCGGCACTCCAACACGCTATAACCTGGTACGGTTCATTGCCACACCATCAATGAGCTACGGCGAGCTGATCATAGAGTTTACGAATTTTAATGCACTGCAGAGAAAAGCACCTGAGATCCAGGATCACCTGCTGCGGCATTACCCGCAAGCTTATGCCCGTGTGCAGAAATACAACTTCATGTATATGGAGTTTCCCATTGAAGTGATGTTTACCGGACCCGACCCCGGCACCTTACGTCAACTCACGGCACAGGCAAGAGAGATCATGGAGAATGAGCCCACTGCCGTCCTTGTTACTGATGACTGGGAGCCCGCCACAAAGTCACTGGTAGCCGGATACAATCAAATGAATGCACGGGCAGCAGGGCTGTCCCGCTCTGATGTTGCCATGGCCATGCTTGCCTCTACCGACGGGCTTCCTATCGGAAACCTTTACGAAGGGAGAAGAGCAATACCTATCATACTTCGTCAGACAGAATGGGACGGCTCGCGGATCAGGGACCTTGAGACTGCGCCGGTATTCCCGATGATGCCTGCAACACCGGCAGCTGACCCGGAACTGCTGAATGCGATCATGGCCGGCATCAAAGATCCGGCCGATATCCTGAGGGCAACAGTCGGTGCAGTACCTATGCGCCAGGCAATCGACGAAGTGATGATCGACTGGGAAGAACCCGTTGTACGCAGATACAACGGGCAGCGGGCAATGAAAGCACAAAGCAACCCCATCGCAGGAAAAACAGCCGACGCCGTCAGAAAAGCCATGCTGGAAGAGATCCAGGCTATCGAGCTGCCACCAGGATACAATACAAAATGGTATGGTGAGTACAAGGCCAGCAGCGAATCCCAGGAATACCTCTTTATGTATTTGCCGCTGGCCGTGGTATTGATGATCGCGATCCTGATCGCCATGTTCAGGGATTACCGAAACCCACTGATCATCATACTCAGTCTTCCGCTGGCATTCGTCGGGATCGTCCCGGGCATGCTCATCACCGGCAGAGAGTTCGGCTTTGTAGCTATTGTCGGGGCACTGGGCCTTATGGGTATGATGATAAAAAATGGCGTCGTCCTCCTCAGGGAGGTAGCCATCCAGATAGATGATGGAAAGAAAAAGCATCAGGCACTGCTGGACGCTTCATCATCACGCCTCCGCCCCGTAATGATGGCGTCACTTACCACCATCCTGGGGATGATCCCGTTGATCCCCGACGACATGTTTGGCTCCATGGCCGTCACCATGATGTCCGGCCTTCTCCTGGGTTCCGTCATTACACTGATGATCATGCCTGTGCTCTATGCCGTGTTTTTTCAGGTGAATTTCTCCAAAGGCATGGATGAGGGGTACAGCAACGACACCATGGAAGACGATGAGGATCATGCCGGCGAAAACAATGGTGGCGGCAAACAACAGAACGACAACGACATCGTGTCGGAGGCGCAATTGATCAAAAGGGCAGGAAGGAATGAAAAGAATTCATGACCATCCTGCAGGAATCACAAGTAAGCTTTGAACGTATGAGTATGTGTAAATTTCGTATACCAGCCTTTTTTTTCGCATGCCTTTTGTGTGCGCTGAACACGTATGCCGGCACAGAAGATATCCGGCTCGACAGGGAAAAAACCCGCGAAATAGCCCTGGACTATTCAAAGCAGCTGAAAATATCCAAAGCGAGGCTCGATCAGGCATTCCTGCGTGAAGATATTGCCCGGGCTGCGCAAATGCCCGGATTATCAGCCGCCGGACTATACTTCTATTCTCCGGATGAGCTGGGCTTTATGCTTGACCCCCTTTTCCTCATCGGCATGGAAAGTGGATTGCCGGATATTATCCACGAGGTCGTCCCGGATATTGACCTGAGCGTCGGACTGGAAGGGGTTACCATGGCAGGGATTGAGATGGACCAGGTGATATATGCCGGCGGAAGGGTCCGGATTGCACGGCAAATGGCTAGTACCGGCACTTCCCTGGCATCGCTGGATATTGAACTGAATACGACTGAGGTTATTGCCCTGGCTGATGCTGCCTATTATCAGTATGTATCAACGTTGGAAAAGGAGAAAGCTGCGGAAAAATACCTTGACCTCCTGGAAGAGCTTGTGGAGACAGTTAGTGACAGCAAGGAAGCAGGCATGGTCACGCGAAATGATCTGCTCAAGGTTAAGGTGGAGCGAAATGAGGCAACCCTGGCCCTGCAAATGGCACGAAGCGGAAAAGAGCTTGCCCGGATGGACCTGTGCCGTATTTTGGGCTTGCCCCTGCATACTCCCCTGGAAACAACCGCCGTGGAGGAGATCTCCCGGGAAGATATCATGCCCCTGGAACAGTATGACCAGCGAATCGCCAAAAGACCTGAATACCAGATGCTGGAAAAAGCCATTGAGCTCAGTGAGCAGCGTGAACGGAAGGTAAGGGCTGCCATGTTTCCGGAAGTAGGCCTCAGGGCTGGCTATAATTACCTGGGTGGGATTGAGATAGGTGGCAAAACAAGTGAGAACACCAGCTTGTCGGCCATGGCCCTGGTAAGAATTCCCATCTTCAACTGGGGTGAAAAAAGACATGCCCTGGACATGGCGAGAATCGATAAAGAGGTCGCTCAGCTGGAAAAAGCAGATGCCGCAAAATTGCTTCAGCTGGAAATGGCCAGTGAACGCTTCATGCTGGAAGATGCACTAACCAGGCTGGAGCTCACGAGGCAGGCACTGGAACAGGCCGAAGAAAACCTGGAAACAAGCCAGGATAAATTCAATGAGGGAAAAGAAACACTTACCGACCTGCTGGAAGCACAGGCGCAGTGGCAGTCCGCATATAGTAATCAGATTGAAGCCAGGGCATCAGTCAATGTGCGGGAAACCATGTACCTGAAAGCCATTGGCGAGCTGACAGTGCCCTAGACAGATCATCCCGCGACCATATCGCTTCTGCCTGCAAGTAACCTTCGGACATAGCATCTGATACGTTTATGCAGAGGCTTCTCATAATTGGCCCAAAGCTGCCGAATTTGCCTGTTCTGTTCGTCTCTTCCGGGGTGGCCACTTCTCTCAATACCAGGTTCATTAGAAAAAATAGTTTGCATGGTTAATCAGAAGATTTTCTTGTTTTTTTGTCAAGTTGCTATCTTTGTGCGCAGGTATCCGAATACTTTTTCCGCACAATGGTCCACAAAACCGGCAATAATGAACAAAAAAGAAGTATTTACCATTCCCAATATCCTTTCTTTTTACCGGATTCTTGTGTTTCCACTGATCCTCTGGTTTATCATCAGCGGACAGTCTGACCTGTTTGCCATATTTCTGATCATCAGTCTTGTTACCGAAGTACTTTACGGTTTGATCGCCCGAATGTTTGACATGCAGACCGAATTCGGTGCCAGGCTTGACTCTGTTGGAGATCAGGACACCTACCTGCTGGCATTGCTGAAGTTTGGCCGGCTCCCGAACTTTCACCGGTATTCCTGGAAAATTGGCGTATACATACATGGCTTATTCTTTTTTGTGCTTTTTTCGTTCGGATTCCATGTCCATTTTTACTGTTTCATGATTAGCTGGGCCATACTGGCTGCCCTGGAACATAATGCCATACAGCTTCGGATTCCGGAAATGCGATCCAATGCAAAAAGAATCTATTGGGTGCTGAAGGGAAACTAAATTCATGTTGAGATGATATACGAGTCGGCCATTGAGCTTCATTACATGTGGTTACCGTTTCTGGGTTTTGTCGTAGGGCTGCTGGCTACGATGATTGGGGGCAATGGGGCGTTTTTTTTTCCCCCGGCCCTGATCCTGTTATTCCAGGTTGAACCCAGGGTGGCAGTGGCAACTTCACTGGCTGCCGTCATCCCGATCGGTATTATCGGATCCTTCGAACACTACAGGCGCCAAAATATTAACCTCCCTGTCGGACTCAGCTTCGGGGCTGCCGGAATAGCCGGAGCATGGCTTGGCGCATGGATATCCAACCTCATCGATCCGGCAACACTCATTACCACATTTGGCATCTATTGTGTGATACTCGGACTGTTCACCATGCGTATGCCCCGGAAAAAAGGAATCAACGGGTACACAGTGCCTGATACATTTTCTGATATTCAGCGGGAGCAACTACCCTATATTGTGTTCTTTGGACTGATTTCAGGTGCCGTGGCAGGTTTGTTCGGCACCAGCGGCACAGCACCTGTCCTTGCCGCACTGCTCATACTCAAATTTCCGGTAAAACTGGTCATTGGCACATCGGTGATGATCGTTTTCATCAATGCTATGGCAGGATTCGGCGGCCACATCCTGCTGGGCGAGGTTGATCCTCTCCTGATATTCTGGCTCGGTTCAGGGGCCGCACTGGGTGCATTCATCGGCCCCCGGCTGCTCGTAAGCTTCCGTCCCGAAGGCAAAGAAGGAAGCCTGAGATATATCTTCTCTGCAATCGTCGTGGCCATGGGCATCCTACTCATCCTCAGATAACCCCCTTTTGGCAGCCTCCTTCCATTATCGTATATTTGCGATAAGTAAGTGTTTGTTATATCAAAATGCAAAAAGCAAGGAAACATTATGGATAAGATATTTTATCATACCGGAACAGTTAAAGATGGAATCCGGACTCTCACACCAAAGGAAAGTGCAACACTTGTTGAACAGGGAGCTCTGTATGTTGACCTGCGTGACAAAGTGCTGTCAGACTTCAAGATCCCGGATGTTCCCGAGATCTTCCTGCTGCCAGATAAGGAACTGAAAGAAAAATACAAGAAGATGCCTGCTGACAGGCATCTTATCCTGGCGGATGCATCGGGACTGAAAAGCAGGGAGGCGGCAGCATTTCTTCAGTCGAAAGGTTTTGACAAGGTGGCACACATGGCCGGTGGTTTTGTGGAATGGGAACGCGACGGTCTGCCTGTCAGAGAAGACCTGGATCAACGCCTCACAGGAGGATGTGCCTGTCAGCTTAAGCCCCGTGACAGATTGAAATAAACTGTATCTTTGCAGCTACAATTTATTGAGCAAATCTGGACCCATGTATCTTACCCGGAAGACCTATATCAAACCCACCATGAAACTCTCGGGGCTGCTCTTTGAGAACCCCTACCTGATGTTGATGATGCAGCATTTCGGACTCAACTTTGTGGTACAGGACAAAAGTGTTGAACAGGTTTGCCATGAAAACAACATCAATAAAGATGTTTTCACCGCCATTGCCAATCTGTATAATGGGTTCCAGGAACAGTACTGGGTGCACTTTTCGCGCAAAGATATACCCGCTGTAATCTTATTTCTCAAAAACAGTCATCAATACTACAAAGTAGAAAAGTATCCTGAAATCAAGGCGCTCATTGATGACATTGCCAGGATCAATAACACACCTGAGATCAAGTTGATTGAGCAATTCTTTGATGAGTATTTCCATGAGGTGATCGACCACCTCGAATACGAGGATGAGGTAGCTTTCCCTTACTTTCTCGAGCTGGCTAAAAACGGCGGATCACTACAGAAAGCTGATTATTCAGCCAGGGTCTATCGTGACCATCATACCGATATCGAAACCAAGATCATGGAACTGAAAAAGCTCCTGCTGAAACACATCCCGTTACACCAGGACAAAACCTTACGAAGAAGACTGATAATCAACCTGTTTGAACTCGAGTACGATCTAACCATTCATTATGCCATAGAAGAAGACCTGCTGATACCCTTGATTGATCATTTTGAGAAAACTCCGAGCCGTGGCTGAATGCAATATCCACATAGCGATCATCGAACCCTCCCACATGATCTATGAGGGGCTTTCCAACATTTTGCTCAAAGGCAACCCCCACGGCCGTATCCTCCGTTTTGAAAACCTGGATGAACTCAAGGAATACCGGGATAAAAACTGCCTGGAAGTTATCATCGTCAATCCTGCCATCATCATGGGAGATCCGGGTACACTTGGCACCGTAAAGAAACACTTCCATAAGGCACAGTGGGTAGCTCTTGTTGCCTCGGTGTTTAGCGATACCCTGCTGAACCTTTTCGATGCCAGGATACAGGTCACCGACACCCCGGGCAGCATCAGCAGGACGATCGCCAGGCTGACAGAGGAAGATTGCATCTGCGCAGATGACTCACCCGGAGAAGAACTGTCTGAAAGGGAGAAACAGGTGCTCATTGAGCTGGTGCATGGCCTGTCGAACAAGGAAATCGCTGATAAACTGCACATCAGCACGCACACCGTGATCAGCCACCGCAAAAACATCAGCCACAAAGCCGGCATCAAATCGCTTTCCGGTCTCACCATCTATGCCATCACCCAAAACATCGTTTCCATGAATGACATTCAGTCTGGCGGGTAAATGGCATCCGTGGCACAGGGTGGATATTCGTCCCCGTTCCCGATAACACACCAAGGGGTGGATATACGCCACCGTAGTATAGACGCACGGCCATGCGTCTCTAAGGCCGTTGGTCACAAGCGCCGGGGTCTGTTCCGCAGGGGACCTCGGGGATTAAAACAGGCCTTTGTAACCACTACGTGCCACGGGGATTCCTAACCACAATTGGGGATTACCAGCACCGATAATACCCGTTTTTGGGGATTGCAGGGTTTTAGACGTATAGCCATCTTTGCTGCAGTTTTTAATGGGAACGGAAAAAGTGCTGCTACAAGGTCATAAAAACCGCGGCAACCCTCCTTCGTTCCGGGTTATTTTACCGGTCGCATGAATATCAGATATATTGTAGTTTTCCTGTTTTCTATTCTTTCTACGGTCCCGGCTTTCATGGCTTATGCTGATACGATCACCATCAGTGGCGTGATTTTGAACGATCAGCGCGAAACCCTGCCGGCTGCCACGGTGCAACTCAATGACGGCGAGCACGGGATGGTTACCGACCTGGATGGCCGTTTTGAGTTTTCCGGACTGCCCGCACAAACATACACGCTTAAAGCCAGCTACATGGGTTATGAAACCTATATCAGGCTGATTGAGCCAGATCACGTTTCTGGGCCGCTGGCCATCAGGATGAAACCCTCAGAACTTCTGTTGCAGGAAGTACAGGTGGCCGAGAGCCGCAGACAGATTGCCCGGCGTGCCAACTCCATCTCTGTCGAGCATCTGCAGGAAGATTTCTTTTCCGGAAACCAGGCCGGCAGCCTGATGCGCACCCTCAGAAGGATTCCGGGCGTACATTCCATGGATGCGGGCACGGGCATGTCGAAGCCCATGATCAGGGGTCTCGGGTTTTACCGCGTGGTATTTGCACAAAACGGGATCAAGCAAAGTGGTCAGCACTGGAGTCAGCATACCGGAATCAGCATTGACCAGCATGCCATCAGCCAGATGGAGATCATCAAAGGACCATCTTCATTGAGATATGGCTCGGACGCCATCGGGGGCGTGATCAACATCCTGCCCGCCGCCATCCCCGCAGACAATCAGTGGACGGCCAATGTGTCGCTCACCGGAAAATCGAACACGGAGTGGCTTGGGGCATCCACCAGGTTTTCCGGAAGGCGTGGCGACTTGTATGTGCACCTTAACGCCTCACACAACCAGTTTGGCGACTTCCGGGTTCCCGACACCGATGTCTTCCTGCTGCCAGCACCGGCAGGCTCAGCTGACGCCACCCACGAGGTGGAACTGGGCGACCATGCCCACAACACCGCGGGCGAAGAAACGGGTGTATCCCTTATCACCGGGATCGTCAAACCCTGGGGCAATTCCTACTTCGACATGCGGTTTCATTCGATAGAAAACGGATTTTTTGATTATATCGGCCTGCAGCATGAATCGCGGCGGGCAGAGCACATGGCAAGCACCAGGGAGATCAACCTGCCGTATCAAAAAGTCTCCGATTACGCCATCAACCATTTCACCAACCGGTATTTCGGAGAAAATAAATTGGAGCTTGCCCTGGGCTACCAGCTGAACACCTCCACCGAGCACAGTATCCTGACCGACAGAACCGGCAACCGCCATGAAGACCTGATGTATTACCAGGCAAAAGACAACCTGGAGCTGCAGTTCGACCTGCATCATCTCACGGCGAATGCAAGCTATTCCTTCAGGTATATGGACGGCCATCAGCTCGACCTGATCCTCAATACCAGCTACGAACAAAACAGCACCGATGGCTTCAGCCACATCCTTCCCGACTATCAACGGACGTCTGCCGGTGCCGGANTGACCCACCAGTATGAGCTGTCGCCCCAATGGGTCATCAACAGCGGGTTGCGCGTCGATTACTACCAGGCAGAAATGGAAGAAAGCCTGAACCCGGACCCGGCATACGGAGACTCGATTTTTAACCCAAACTTTCAAGAAGATTACCTGGGCACGGCATTTTCCCTGGGGGTGAATTACCTGCCCGGCGCACGACAGATCATCAGGGCGCACATTGGCAAAAGCTTCCGCGTGCCGGCAATCTATGAGCTGGGCGCATATGGCCTGCACAGACACGAAGGCAGGTTTGAGCGCGGCGACCTCGGCATCAAGCCGGAAGAGGCGTGGCAACTCGACCTCGGTTACGAAATAGAAACTGACGCACTCCACCTCATGCTGAGTCCCTTCGCCAATTACTTTACCAACTACCTCTTCCTGAATCCCACATCAGAACTCAGGCCGGAAGGCCAGGTTTATCAGTACCACCAGAACAAGGCCCTGCTGTATGGCGGAGAAGCCAGCCTGGAATATAACTGGACCCAAGGTCTCCGCATGGAGGCAGGCATCGAATACGTATATGCACTGAACCTGGACCTGAAACGCTCGCTGCCATTCACCTCCCCCATGTCGGCCATCACCGGCCTTGAGTATGCTTTCAAAAACACAGGCCACTTCAGGGAAATGCACCTGGGCGTTGAAGGACTGTGGGTTGGCGCACAAAACAATACGGTACCTAATGAACTCAACACACCAGGATATTTTAGTTTAAACATACACGCCTCCGGCATGATCCAACTGGGCAGCCAGGAGGTAAACATCACCTTGCGGGTGAATAATGCCCTCGACAACCGGTATTACGATCACGTCAGCTTTTACCGCAGGATGCGGATCCCGGAACCGGGAAGAGACATACAGCTGTTTGTACAGGTCCCCATCAATAAGTGAAAAGTGAAAAGTGAAAAGTGAAAAGTGAAAAGTGANAAGTGAAAAGTGAAAAGTGAAAAGTGATAAGTGATAAGTGAAAAGTGATAAGTGAAACCCTAAAAATTATTGGATTATGAAAAAACAACTGATTGGCGCTACGCTGCTATTTCTGACAGTCCCACTGT
>SL_8KL_010_SEDDRAFT_10003292_pt1 | contig 13374 bp, 16 predicted proteins | sample SodLakKL_010_SED_4_FD_11160 | JGI IMG/M metagenome (IMG submission 11160) | reverse complement strand
TCAAAACAGCAAACAGTTTATGCAAAAAAAGGAGAAAGTAGATGAGAGTATTATCCAGGTCTGAGGGTGGTTATCTGCTGATCTATACTCTCATTTTAACCCTGATTTTGACATTGCTGGCAGCATCACTGGCCGGGATCTGGCACTGGAGATTGAACTTACAGCAGCTTCTCAGGCAGCATCTGGAAATTGAGACTCTGATGGTATCCGGGATTGCTATGGCTCATCTGATTAGTAATATTTCAGAAGAGAAAAATGATATCTGGCTGGAACTGCCACCTCCGGACACCAGAAGCCTGTTAATTGTCTTTGATTCTCATAGTGATGGTGGATTTCAGGTTTTGATCAAAGATGAGGATAAAATCGTAGAGAGCTATACCTATAACTATTAATTTAACTGGAGGGAAGAAATATGTTGAGAAAAAATTTGCAGGCAGCAATCTGTATTGATAATCAGGATTTAATTTACCTTTCCAGAAAGAAAATTTCGGGAAAAAGATCTGCTGAGCGGGTTGTAGAAATTATTAAAAAGAAACTGCCCGATTCAATTATAGAAAGCGGAAACATTATTAGGCCTGAACTCCTGGATAAAATTCTGCAGGAATTAAAGCTGGAAATATGCCATAAACCCGGTCGCATTAATCTGATTATATCTGATAATAATGTCTTTGCCAGAAGTTTTGAATTTCCTCTGCTAAACAAAAAAGGATTAGAAGAATGTATATATCTGGAGGCAGAAAGATTTCTACCCTATAAAATTCAGGAAGCAGTCGTGGATTATTCTCTGCTGGCCACCGGTGAAACGGGTTACAGTGTATATGTGGTAGCAGTTCCTAGAAATCTTGTCAGAAGCTACTGCCAGATTCTGGGCAAATATTTTCCTTCACTGCACAGAATTACTGTCAGAGGGGAATCCATCTGGCTGTTGTTAAAAAATCTGCTGGGCGGTCAGGAAATACTGCTGCTGGAAAATTATAAACATGATATCTTCATTACTGCCGGTGGGTCAGGTAAAATTTATTTCAGTCAGAATATAAAAAAAGACAGCCAGAAGGAACTAGGTGGTATAACAGCCCTTGAGGTTGTTCAGTCTGCTGATGAATATCTCAGCAAGGAATTTAAAAAAGAACCTATCAAGAAGGTTCTCTGGTGGTCAGCTGACAGCAATGGTTTAGATAGGCTGCCCCGGGAGGATTTTGTCAGAGGTCACTGCTGGAGGAGACTGGACTGGAAACAGCTAAATGTTGCTGCTGAAGAAGAACTGCTGTCTGAAAAAATTATGAAAAATGTTAATTCCAGCAATCTGCTGCCTGTGCTGGGATTGTTGAGCTGTGCTTGATTATCTGCCGTCAGCCGGGAAGAAAGTTGCTGATATATTCAAAAAAGGCAGAAAGGATTCGAAAATTAATCTACTCTGGCCCAATCCTGTAAGTATTGATCGCAAACTGACATTTTTCCTGATCATATCTGCTCTGATTTTGCTTATACTGTTATTCTACTACTTTTATCTGGCAGTTCAAATTTCAAATTTCGAGACTGAAAAATTTGAACCTTTGTTAAAGCCAGAGCAGGAACAGCAACTTAAACGTGAACTGGAAAATATAAACTTCTGGCTGAATTTTTCTGCTGCAGAAAAAGCTTTATCAGCTATCTGCCTGCCTCGACTGTTGCTGGCAGCAGATGATATTTTAGGTGAGGAAAGCAGACTTCATGAAATCAGCTATCAGCCGGGAGAACTTATACTCAAAGGACAGACGGCAGATATCCAATCTTATAATAATATAATTCACCGGCTGGCGGTCTGGCGAAGCCAGGGCTTTGAAATATTTCTGGAGAGAACAGGCTATTTTGCCAGCCCAGAATTTAAATTAATTTTGCTGGAGGTGGGTAAAGCTGGAAATGATTGAAACAAGAACAAAAATTAAAGCGGTTTTGTTTGTTGCTCTTCTGGTAGTGTTAATCTATTTTAACTCACTGGTTTCTTCGGCAAAAATGGCCCGAACTGAATTTATCAATTACTTTAAAGTGCTTGAGCAGCAGCAAAGAAATCAGCTGCTGCTGCTGGAAACCAGTGGAAATTTTCAGGAAGAACTTAAGGCTGGCAAATATCAGTTTCTTTCCAGCCGGGAACTGCAGCATATTATTTTAGATAAGATTCATCAGTCAGGGATTTTTATTCTGGATGAGAGCATATCAAATACCGGTCCTCTGGAAATAAGACTGGTTCTGGAAGCTGATTATTCAATACTCGGTGAATTTTTATCATGGGAATTGCTGCAGGCCCCGGAACTTCTGCAGATCAAGGAAATGGTATTGCAACAAAAAAATAAGGGACTTGTCATTTTGGATTTTTCTTATGAGCTGGCTGAAGATATTTTGCTCTCTGAAGATTATCTATCTGAGCTAAAAGCCCCTGGATCGTCAGGTCTGAACAATACTTCCGAAAATGGCAAAAACAGACATAATGAAAATTTGCAGAAATTTATAAAATATAGACTGTCTGATCGAGGAAGTGTTGAGGAAGCAGCTTATAACATTTACTCTGAAAGTAATCTCTCGGATAATATTATTAGCTATCAATATCAGCAGCAGGGGTTTTTGGGAATCAAAAATAACTCAATTGATGAAACAGTAAAAAAGGATTTTACTGTTAAATCTATAGAAGAATTGCCCTTCAGTTTCAGATGGAAGGGATATATTTCTGGCCGAGAAAAAGATTTATACCTTTTTGAAACTCAGGAAGGCTTTTTCTTTCTTTCGCCCGGTGACAGTATTATGCTCTCTGAGCCAGTAAAAAATACATTAATAGAATTAGAACTTAGCAATGACAGAATTTATTTAAAACATGGGACTATAAAATATATAATAAGCGAATTTTAACCCTTCGGATATAAACCAGGGCAGAAAATAAATCAGGATAAAGGAGGATAACATGAAAAGGCTGTTCGGCATATTATGTTTGATTTTACTGGTGGTTATTTTCTCAGGGTATTATATTGAACCGCTGAAGGCAAATTCAATTAAAGTTGTTACTTCAGCTGAGACAGGGAAAATTGATCTGGAGAGAAAAATTAGTGTTCATCAGGCTGACATTAGAGATATTATTTATTCCTATGCCAGGGCTCAAAATCTGGACATATATTTATTTGAAGATGTTTCAGGGAGAGCCAGTCTTCAGATATCTGGTATGGAGGGAAAAGAACTGCTGGAAAATATAATACTGGCCAGTGGTTTTGCTTATTTTGAATTGAATGAGGTAATTTATATCGGAAAAGAAGATAATATTACACGTTTAAAGAGCAGGGTTCTGGCCGAAGAAATACAGCCAAAAGAAAAATTGCAATTGAAAATAATAGAGGTGGACTGGCGGGCAAACAGATCACAGCTGCTTTTGCGGTTTTTCCCAAAACTGGAAATTGATTACTGGGAGGAGGAAGCACTGCTGCTGTTGATAGGAGCGGAGGATGAAGTTGCCGGAGCAGAGGAGCTGGTTGAAAATTTAAAGATTAATCTGGAACAAAGCAAAACCGGACCAAACCTTTCCGGAGATGCAGAAAGTAGTTTGATAAAGGAATATTTGTATGTTCAATCAAACCTGCAGCAGCAGGAGCTGGATCAGATATTAAAAAGAGAAGGAATCTCTTTTACCTATCATTCCCCAAGCGGACAGCTAATAATAGTAGGAGAAGCTGAACTAGTTGCTCAAACTGCCCGGTTGATTGAAGAGCAGGGAAACAGCTTATTTCATTCCCCGATGATAATTGAACTGGACTATCAGACAGCTGAAGAAGTTATAATATTACTCCAGCCTCTTTATCCGGAGGTGTATTTGCAGGCTCTGGCAGTAAACAGGCTGCATATTTCGGGAATATCCCAGGAACTTGAGGAAATATCAAACCTGTTGCCACATCTTGATCAGATTCCTGCTCAGATTTTAATAGAGTTTGAAGTTCTTGAAATCACAGAACATGATAGATATGAAAATAATGCTTTTAATTCTCTGCCTTCTCTTGAAATAGGATTATCATTTCCCCTGAAAGCAGAAGTGAGTTTAAACTGGCAACAGCATTTAACTGCCATGAGAGAAAATGGAAAGCTAAAGGTTTTAGCAGCTCCCAGACTTGTATCCCTTACCGGACATCCCGCAAGGCTTCATATTGGAGAGAGGATACCTTTACCGGTCTATGATCAGGAGGGTAGAAAGGCCGGGTATGATTATCTTGATTCAGGGATAATACTAAACCTGAAAGCAGAGCTTACCTCCCGGAATGAAATCCTGCTGGCTCTTAAGCCTGAGGTCAGTACTGCTTCACCTCATAATAGCAGTGTCCCTCAGTTTAATACCCGGGAGCTGGAAACAAAAATCAGGCTCCGGTGTGGAGAAACATACTTTATCGGAGGCCTTTTTCAGGAATATGATCAGCAGATTACATCATCTGTACCGTTTCTGGAAAACATCCCTCTGCTGGGGGAATTATTTTCCCGGAAACAGTTGATCTCCCGCAACACTGAGATCATAATATCAATCACTCCACACCTGCTGGATAATTGACAATTAAAGCAGGAATATTTATATCCAGATAGAAATATAATTACAGGGCTAAATTTTTACCCCGGTTTCTGAAGTTAGAGCCGGGGTTTATTTTTGGTAGATCTCCATTATTTTTAGTAGAGCTCCATTATTTTAAAAGCTGCAGGTGAAGATTATGATAATTACTTTAATAGGGATGATGGGCTCAGGTAAGTCCAGTGCTGCCCGGGAAATTGCGGCAGAACTTGACTGGGACTGGATCGATACTGATGAGCTTATCATCGAACGGGAGAATAGAGAAATAGAATCAATTTTTGCCGAAGAGGGAGAAAAATATTTCCGCAGGATTGAAAAACAGATAATTTCAGAAATTTATCAAATTCCAAAAGATCTGGTAGTGGCTACCGGCGGGGGAGCGGTTATAGCTCGGGAAAACCGCCGGATATTTCTAGCAAGGAGCGAGGTTTTCTGGCTTTCAGCTTCGGTTGAGATTTTGCTGGAGAGAACTGCTGGCTCTGACAGGCCGCTGCTCAAGGTGGCAGATAAAAAAGAAAAATTAAATAATTTGCTGGAAGAACGAAAAAAATACTATAGAATCGGACGTAAAATTGATACCTCAGATTTAAACGCCTCTGAAGTTGCCGACAGGATAATCCGGACAGTAAATTTAACCAGAAAGGATGGATAGAATGAAAAAGATTGCAGTTATTAACGGGCCTAATATGAACTGGCTGGGACAGCGGGATACTTCGCTTTACGGCAGTAAAAATCTGGCCCAGCTGGAAACAAAGATTACCGATGCTGTTGAAAAAATTGGCTGGGGGGTAATATGCTATCAAAGTAACTCGGAAGGAGAACTAATAAATTTTATTCAGGATGTCAGCTCAGATGCAGCAGGTTTTATTATAAATCCAGCTGCCTATACCCATTACAGTCTGGCACTGACAGACTGCCTGGCAGCTTTAGAACAGCCTATAATAGAGGTTCATTTCAGCAACCTGTCCGGCCGGGAAAAATCAAGGCAGAAGATGTTAACTTCCCGGGAGGCTGAGGGAGTTATCATGGGCCTGGGAGAAGAAGGATATTTTTTAGCGATTGAAGCTTTACGAACAATTCTTGAGGGGGATAAATAGATGACAGGTATGAACAGCAAAAGAAAGGAAAGTGTTTATGAAATTTTGCAGAATAAAAGCCTTGATGCAATTTTAATTACTTCCTCTGAGAATTGCTATTATCTTTCAGGCTTTACCGGAACAGCAGGTGTGATAGTGATTACAGGTGAAAGAGATTATTTTATCACTGATTTTCGCTATCTGGAGCAGGCCGGAGAGCAGGTTTCCGGGTGTGAAATAAAAGAGATAAGCAGGAATAAGGAGGAGAAACTGGCCGAATTTTTAACTGACTTAAATATCTCCAGTTTGGGATTTGAGGATGATCATGTCAGTTATGAATATTATCATAAAATGATAGATCTCTGTGAGGATATTACCTTTGTGCCCCTGAAGGGCAGTGTTAAAGATTTAAGACTCATAAAAGAGCCTGAAGAGATAGAAAATATTAAAAAGGCTGTTGAGATTACAGAAAGGGCCTTTGATAAACTGCTGGATTATATTGAACCCGGCAGGACAGAAAAGGAACTGGCTGCAGAATTAGAGTATCTCCTTCGGAAGGAAGGGGGAGAAAAACCGGCCTTTGATTTTATTGTGGCTTCAGGTAAAAGATCTTCCCTGCCTCACGGAGTGGCTTCTGATAAAAAGGTTGCCCGGGGAGAATTTATTACTTTTGATTTTGGTACTCATTACAATAATTATTGTTCTGATATGACCCGCACTGTTATTCTGGGAAAGCCTGATGAAAAGCAGAGGGAAGTTTACGAAATAGTTTTACAGGCCCACAGGCAGGTCAGCAATAACCTCAGGGCTGGCATGAGCGGTGTTGAGGCTGATGCTATTGCCCGGGAGATAATTACTGAAGCCGGATATGGCGATAATTTTGGCCACGGCCTGGGTCATGGAATTGGAATTGAGATTCATGAAGCTCCCAAATTGTCCACTCAATCCGAAGACACCCTAAAGCCCGGAATGGTTGTTACCAATGAACCTGGGATTTATATTTCAGATTGGGGCGGTGTTCGAATAGAGGATGATCTGCTTGTTGAAGAAGATGGCTGTGCAGTTTTGAATTCCAGCTCTAAAGAATTAATAATCCTCTAGTTACCGGGGCTGAAAGGTTATCCCGTGATTCATTCTAACAATTCCAACTCTGATTAATCTAAATGGATTTGTTTGTGATAAAAAATAAATATGATATAATAAAATGGAAATAGCTAAGAGTTTTTAGGCAGCCCAGGAAAAGCATTATTCAAGAAACCCATTATTCAAGAGGAGTTTTTTATGATATCAACCAATGATTTTACCACCGGTTTAACAATTGAACTGGAAGATGATATTTATACTGTGATTAATTTTGAACATTCCAAATCAGGAAGAGGAGGAGCCTTTGTCAGGACAAAGTTGAAAAGTTTAACCGACGGACATGTTATAAACAAAACCTTTCGAGCAGGTGAGAAGGTTAAGCAGGCTCATATAGAGAAAAGACCGATGCAGTATTTATATCAGGACGGAGATCAGCATGTTTTTATGGATGTTAATACCTATGAGCAGACCTATCTAAATAGGGAACAGCTGGATGATAAGTTAAAATTTATCAGGGAAAACATGAAAGTAGAACTGGTATTTTATGAAAACCAGCCAATAGATATTAATCTGCCTACTTCTGTGGTGCTGGAGGTTGTTAAAGCTCCCCCGGCAGTTAAGGGTGATACCGTATCCGGTGCTACCAAAGAAATAGAGGTGGAAACTGGCTACTCTCTTCAGGCACCCATGTTTATTGAAGAAGGCACAGAAATAAAGATAGATACCAGAACAGGCGAATATTTGGAGAGGGCATAATTTATGATATACTGGGGGAAATTATATGGACTATTTAATTATAGGTTCGGGTGTAGCAGGAGTATCTGCAGCTAAAGAGATTGTTAAGAAGTTTGACAAAAAGAAGGATTCCGTCACAATAATTTCTAATGAAAGTGAGCCCTTTTATTACCGCCCTCGCTTGATACAATGTCTTTCAGGAGAAATAAATGTCAGGGATATCTTAATAAATGATCGGGATTGGTTTGCCAAGAATGGCATAAACCTTAAGCTGGAAGAAGAAGTTGTCAGGGTCGTAACTACTGAGAATAAAGTTGTGTCAAATAAAAATGAATATCATTATGACAGACTGCTGCTGGCCAATGGGGCAAAACCATTTAGGCCTCCAATTACCGGAGCAGAAAAAGACAAAATATTTACCCTGCGAAATTCTCAAGATGCCGAGATTATTTACCAGCAGGCCAGGAAATCAAATACTGCAGTGGTAATAGGGGGTGGACTGCTGGGTCTCGAATCTGCCTTTAATCTGAAGAAGGTTGTTCTGAAAGTTTATGTGGTTGAGTTGGCCGAACATCTTCTGGCAAGACAGCTGGATCCTCAGGGCGGAACAATATTGAAGAAAAAAATGGAAAGGATGGGCTGCAATTTCTTTTTAGCCAGCCTTACCAGCAAGCTTCATGGAGATGAAAAAGTTGAGGCTGTGGAATTAAAGGATGGAACTATTATTGAAACAGATATGGTGCTTATCTCGGCTGGTATTCGCTCAAACACAGAACTGGTTGAAGGTACCGGCATTGCAACCGATAAAGGAATTATTGTTAATGAAAAGATGGAAACCAATATTGAAAACATTTATGCGGCAGGAGATGCAGCGGAGTTTGAAGGCAAAGTTTGTGGGATCTGGGCCCCTTCCATGGAACAGGGAAAAACAGCAGGCAAAAACATGGCTGGTGCTGCTGCCAGATTTCCCGGTTTTGTTCCCTCTTATACTTTAAAAGTAGCAGGTAATGATGTGACTTCTCTGGGGATTCTGGAAGAGGAAAATGGTATTACCTCGGAAGTCAAAATAGATGATGAAAATTACTGCCGGATTTTCAAAAATAAAGAGAGAAAACCTGTTGGAGCAATAATAATTGGCCAACATGAAGAAAAAGATGATATAATTAAAGAAATAAAGAGCTAAATTTTCTAGCAAAGTTGGGAAATAAGCATTTTAAGTTTTAATTTTTATTTAGAGAGATAGATAGGAGGAAAAGATATGCCTGAACAAGAACTGGGCACCATCAATATAGCGGATGAAGTTATTGCTATTATTGCAGGTATGTCAGCTGTTGAAATAGAAGGCATTTATTCTATGAGTGGTGGATTTGCTGGAAGTCTGGCTAATATGCTTGGCAGAAAGAATTTATCACGGGGTGTTAAGGTTGATATTGAAGAAAATGAAGCCCGGATAAATCTTTATATCATAATTAAATATGGCAGTTCAATTCCTGATATAGCCTGGAAAATTCAGGATAATGTTAAAAATACTGTCGAGGGCATGACAGGATTGAAAGTTACAGAGGTTAATGTCCATGTTCAGGGGGTAGACTTTCCTGTTCAAAAAGAAGAGGAGATTTTACCTGAAGAACTGGAAGAAGAACCTGAAAAGGAGGAGGCTAAAGAATGAAAAGCTTAAATAATTTAATCAACATTTTACTGCTGGCTGTTTTAATGTTAATGGTGCTGATTTTGACAGTTTTTAGCTTTGGGCTGACAGGAGCAGAGCTTCTGCAGAATATTGAAGCAGATTTATATCAAAATACAGCAGCCGGTTTGATTTTTCTGGTAATATTTTTGCTGACAGCCTGGGCGCTGTATCCACTTTTTAAAACGAAAAGTAAGGTTGCCACCATCAGCAGGGATGAACATGGTTCGATAAATATTACTCTGGAAGCCCTGGATAAGATGATCAGAGGGATCGTAAGAGAAGAAAAGGGACTTGAAATTAAGAGTACAGAACTTAATTCCAGGGACTCCGGGATGGAAGTCCAGATGAGNATCGCCGTTGAAGAAAATCAGAATATTCCTGTTTTAACCGGGAGAATAAAAGATAATGTTCGCTACCGGTTAAAGGAAATAACCGGAGCTGAAATTGAGAAGGTGCAGATTTTAATTGAAGGCATATCTCCAGGCAAGAGAAAACCGGATTTTATTTCTGAACCTCCAAGGGATAAATCTGTCAGAGATAAGGACAGCCGAGAAGAGAAGGAGGTCAAAAAAAAGAAAGCGGATAAAGAAATAGTTAAAGGCAAACCTGAAAAAGAAGATGAAGATGAAGTAGCTGAAAAAGGAGAAAAAATGGAAAAAAAGAGTTCGATGGATAAAATCCTGGATAAATTCAGAAAGAAAGAATCTAAAACTGGGGATGAAAATAAGGATGAAGATAGTTTGAAAACCGGAGATGAAACTGAAAGAGAAGAAACTAATAAAGATAAAGGCCCGGATAAAAATAAGCTGATCGGGGAAAGAGATAAAGAAGAAAAAGAGAAAGATAAGAACGAAAAAAAGTCAGAAGCCAAAAACAAAAATGAGAAAAAAGAAGAAGCTAAAGAAAAGGATAAAAAGGATTATTTAAAGAATAAAAATATCTCAAAAAAGGAAAAAGGTATCAGCCTGGAAAACTCCAATAAAGATAGCAGTAAAAAAAATAATTCCAGGGATGATGAAACCCCGGTTAATAAAGCAAAGGATTCAAAAGACAGCAAAGATAAATGATGATAATGATGAAGACAGTCCCCGTAAATTTTAGAAGGAGGCTGGTATCAGATGGATAGAGAAAAATTCTGGCAGGAAATAAGAAACAGAATAGCCGATAATACCAGAATTATTGCCGGAGGATTGCTGGGACTGATATTTGCAATTCTAATTTTGACCCTGGGTGTACCACGGGCAATATTAATTGCATTTCTTACCCTGGTTGGAGGATTACTTGGCAGTCGGGATAGTTTGCAGAAAGATTTCTGGCATCTGGTAGAAAAATTTTTTCCGGATAATCTTTCCTAGCAAAATTTTGTGATACGTTTAATTAGTTTTGCAGGCGAGAAACATTTTATATAGTTGGTGATTGCAGTAATGAAAATTTTAACAAGACATCAAGAAAGGGAGAAAGCTCTCCAGTATTTATATGCTTTAGAGATTCAGGATAAAATAACAGTTGGCTGCTTACCTCAGGATATTAATTATCCTGAGACTCTTTTTGAGGGGGAATCCAGTGATAATTACCATCTGGAATTAATTAAGGGGGTTTGCCAGGAACTCGAGAGACTGGATCAGATAATTTCTGAGAAAGCCATAAACTGGAGAATTAGCAGGTTGGCTGCAGTTGATAAAAATATCCTGAGGATAGCAATTTATGAAATATTATTTCTGGAAGATATTCCTAAAGCAGTGTCCATAAATGAAGCTGTAGAACTGGCTAAAAGCTACGGGAGCGATAAATCCTATTCTTTTATAAATGGTATTCTGGGTAAAGTAGAGACATAAGCAGAAATTTTGGAGTGAAATTTATGGAATTTGAGCCGATTAAAACAAATAAAGTTTATGAGCAGGTAATACAGCAGATTAAAGAAATGATTTATCGAGGAGATATTCGTAGAGGTGATAAACTTCCCTCAGAAAGAGTTCTTAAAAAGCAGCTGAGTGTCAGCAGAGCTTCAATTCGTGAAGCTTTCAGTGCGCTGGAAATGATTGGATTGATTGAAAGCAGACCGGGAGAGGGTACTTTTATCAAAGAAGTTGCCGATAAAAATCTTCTTGAACCTCTATCTCTGGCTCTGCTGCTGGAAGATGATGTTGCCGGAGAATTGCTGGAACTACGCCGGGTACTGGAAGTAGATTGTGTTAGACTTGCTGCCGAAAGAAGAAATCAGGAAGATATCAATACTCTGGAAGAGATAGTTAATAAAATGGAAATCCGGACAGGTTTTGAAGAAGACAGTATTAACCTGGATCGGGATTTTCATTATACAATAGCCAGGACCAGCAAGAATAATGTTCTCTATTATGTTATGACTTCAATAATGGCTGCTATGGATTTTCATATCAAACATACCAGAACCAAACTTGTTTCCCGACCGGATACCATGAATAAATTTACAGCTCAACATCGTCGGATTTTTTCAGCAATTAAAAAGGAAGATCCCGAGCAATCGATGCAGGAAATGAAATCCCATTTAGAGTTTGTCGAGCAATTGATAAATAGAGAAATTGAAGGTTGAAATATTATTTAATTCACCTTGTTATTATTAAAAATATTTTAATAACACCAAAATTATTGTAATAACATTCAAATACCCTGATCTTATTTTATAAAATATTTATTACTATATAAACGCATGAAAAGTCGGTCTTTAGGACCGGATTTTTTATTTTGAAAGATTATCAAAACAGGATAGAAGAATAACGAATAAACCAATAAATATAAAATAAAACAAAAATAATTAAAAAATGAAACAGGATAATTCTTATTTTTCTTTAATTATATTAAATATAATGGTCAGACCATCATACAGATTTAAAAGAGAAGATGTAAAAAGAATGCTATAAGATTATCTAATTTTTGGCAGCTAAAATTATGGATACAGGCCTAAAAAATCAGGAAGACAGGATAGGACTAAAAAATTTAGGAGGTTATTTAGATTGAAAATAATAACACCAATTAAACAGGTGCCGGAAACCAGCAATGTTAAGATGGATGAGGAAACTGGAACTATGGTACGAGAAGGGGTGGAAAGCATAATTAATCCCCTGGACCTTTATGCAATTGAAGCAGCAATAGGAATAAAGGAAGAGCATGGCGGTGAAGTCATTGCCATTACTATGGGGCCGCCTTCGGCAGAAAAGGCAATCAGAGAAGCAATAGCTATGGGCTGTGATGATGGAATTCTTCTTTCAGGCCGGGAGTTTGCCGGCTCCGATACCTGGGCAACATCCTATGCTTTATCCCGCTGTATTGAAGATATCGGAGAATATGACCTGGTTTTTTGCGGATTGCAGGCAACTGATGGTGATACAGCCCAGGTAGGCCCGGGTATTGCATCTTTTCTGGATCTGCCTCTGGCAACCTATGTCAGTTCGGTGGAGGAAGTTCATATAGCAGAGGAATCTTCTTACACCGAACCTGATGAAAATAGTATAATTGTAGAGAGGCTCCTAGAAGAAGGATATGAAAAATTACGGCTTCCCCTACCTGCTTTATTAACTGTGGTAAAAGAAATAAATTTTCCCAGGCTACCAACTCTGTCAGGCAAAAGGAAAGCCAGAGAGGTAGATATAGAGCCAAAAAATTCAGAGCACATCGAGATGAATAAGGACAATCTGGGTTTACAGGGTTCACCGACCAGAGTTGTTAATATTGATAGGCCTAAAGTGACTAGAAGCGGTAAGATGATTGCTGCCACCGAGGAAAGCAAACAGGAAGCAGCCGTAGAGGAGTTGCTTGAGTATTTGAAGGGTATTGAGATGCTTTAAAAATTTTTGTTTGCTGCTAGTTAAGCAAAGAATTTTATTATAAAAACATCATCATAAAAATAATTCTATCCAGCAAAAAAATAATTCAATTCAAACATTATTAACCTTTGTTCTCAATAACTAAAGATTTAAGTTGATTAGAGATTTAATTAAAGGAGGATAATTTATGAGCTATCAAGGAGTATGGACATTAGCGGAAGTTAAGGAGGGCAGGTTGAAAAGGGTAGCCTTTGAGCTGTTGACTCGGGGACGGAAGCTGGCTGATAAACTTGAGGTTGAACTTGCTTCCCTGATCATTTCTAACAATGTTGATGAAAATGAAGCCCGGAGATTGATTGAGGCAGGCGCCAATAAAGTTTATCTGGTAAATGATAAACGTTTAGAAAACTTTATAGTTGAAAA
>SL_8KL_010_SEDDRAFT_10003291_pt1 | contig 13375 bp, 12 predicted proteins | sample SodLakKL_010_SED_4_FD_11160 | JGI IMG/M metagenome (IMG submission 11160) | reverse complement strand
GAACACCGGTTTTTTCAAACTTGCGCTTCATCTTCTTCAGGACCCGGTCTATGTTTTCGCCTTCTTTTATAGGAACAATAATCATGTTTTACCTCTTTCTTTTGACTAATTATAAACTAAATACAATAATACATTCGCCCCAAAAGCGGTCGCAAATTTACAAAGAATATTTTGTAAACAAAAATTTTAATGCGGATAAAACGCATCCTCTATGTGTTTTAATTTGGGACGCGGCAACTGCATGACAATGGAAATAATATCAAAGCGAACTTCCAGGTCAAGCCCGCTCATGAGAATATAGTGATTGGCGGCCTTCGCCAGTCTGCGTTGTTTTTGCCTGCTTACAAATTCTTCGGGGCTGCCAAAGAAATCGGTTGACCGGGTCTTAACCTCCACTATCACTAACAGATCACCATGCCGGGCAATGATATCTGCCTCCCGGTGGTTCGAGTGCCAGTTTGTCTCCAAAATCTGCCAGCCTTTGTCTGACAGGTAGGCCGCTGCAATGGCCTCTCCCTGCTTCCCGGTTTCATGCGACTCGGCCATGAAGGATCATTTATCGCACTCCGACTCTATCAGCTCAAACTCATAATATTCCATAATGGGATTGGCCAATAACTTTTTACAGGCAGTTTCCACCATTTTTTTTGCTTCAGCAGGGGTTTCGGCTTCCACTTCAAGGCTGATATGTTTCCCCACCCGCACATTGCTGACCTGAGAAAGGTCCAGGTTTTTCATGCTGGCGGTAATGGCTTTCCCCTGTGGATCCAGCAGTGCTTTAAGGGGCATCACGTTGATTTCTGCGCAAAACTTCATGATTCAATGATATTGTTGTACATGATAAACAAGCGACAAAAGTAGGTAAAAAATCAGGAATAAAGGTACCGCCGACAATCCGAATACGATCAACAGTAACAGGCAGCCGAAAAGAAAGAGGTATACATACTTGTTATCCTTCCATGTGATCGATTTTACCTTCAGTGAAAACATCCGTACCGGCGACACCAGCAGCCATGAGATTACAAAGGTCAGGCCCAGGTTAAACCACACTTTCGTAGTGAGCGATTCAAGCAGACGAAAAACCAGGGCATTCGGATCCGCATAAGTCAACACAAATGGTATGGAAGCAATCAGCAGGGCACTTGCCGGTGTAGGCAACCCCTTGAAATCATCTTGCTGCTCTTCGTCAATATTGAAACGTGCAAGGCGGAGACCTGAAAAAACCGCGACCAGAAAAGCCAACGAAGGCAACAGGATACCTGGTTGCTCTGGCTGAATAATTTGAAATGCCCCCTGCAAATAATGAAATAGAATGGCTGACGGAGCCACACCAAAACTTACCAGATCAGCCAGGGAGTCGAGCTGTTGCCCGATCGCGGAACCGGCACGCAAGAATCTCGCTGCAGCACCATCAAGAAAATCCAGCAAAGCACACAAGCCGATGATGATGGCTGCCACACCGGGCTGCCCCTGCAGTGTCATCACAATGGCCACACAGCCAAGAAAGAGGTTGATCAGGGTGATTATGTTGGGGATGTGTTTCATAGTTAGTTGGTTGTTGGTTAGTCGGCGCTGCGCGCCTCCGGTTGTTGGTTGTTGGTTCTCATGGGCCATGGGTTGGGAAAGCTGCCAATGGACTGGAAAACGGGCGGAGCGGTTGTTGGTTAGTCGGCGCTGCGCGCCTCCGGTTGTTAGTTCTCAGAAGCTCGAAGGTGGAAGGTGGAAGGACGGGAAGCCAGAAATACCTGACTTCCCGTCCGTTTCGCCCAAAATCCGTTCAAACAGTGCTACGGGGTCTTGTCAGGAAACGGAGGCACCGGATGAATCTTCTGGTCGTATTCTTCCATACGCTCCAGGGCTTCTTCAATGGCGCGCTGAAGCTGCTGATCGATGCCATCAAACTCCATGGCCGGGTCATTTTCTACATAAATATCCGGTTCCACGCCAATTCCTTCAATAATCCAGTCTTCCCCCTGGATATCATAAGGGGCAAATTCAGGCTTGGACAAGGTCGCTCCGTCAATAAACGGCAGTGATCCGCGGATGCCAACCACTCCACCCCAGGTGGTGGTGCCGATCAGGGGGCCAAGGCCCAGTTTCTTGAACTGATAAGGGAACAGGTCACCATCCGAGGCTGAATACTTATCGATCAGGCAGATCTTCGGACCGAGGTGGATCTGGCCCGGACGGGTGCCCGGCGCCTGGTTTCTGGCCATGGATAACCCGGAAAGCTCTCTCGACAAACGTTCGATGAGCATGGGCGACACATTACCTCCGCCATTTCCTCTTACATCAATGATCAGGGCCTCTTTCCGAAGCTGCGGGTAGAAATGTTTTACAAATTCATTCAAACCACCCGGGCTCATATCCGGCACGTGAATATACCCTACCCTGCCATCGGTTGCTTCATTGACCTTTCTGATGTTCTCCTGTACCCAATTGTAATAATACAGATTGGATTCATCGGCAATCGGCTTCACGATTACCTTTCGGGAACCATCGGTACCGGGAGAAGCATTCACAGTCAGTTCCACCTGCTGACCCGCTTTCCCGACAAGCGACTGGTAAATATTGTTCATCGTGTTGGTGGGCTGTCCGTTCACTTCCACAATATATTCTCCCTCACTCACGTCAACACCCAGCTCGGTCAATGGCGAGCGCCGTGAAGACTGCCAGTTCTCCCCTTTCAGTATCCGGTCAATACGGTAGTAGCCTGATTCGTGCTGACTCAGTTCCGCACCAAGCAGGCCCATGGGGATCCGCTCCACCTCCGCCACATCACCACCTCCGACATAAGCATGGCCAACGTTCAGTTCACCAACAAGCTCGCCCAATACATAAGTTAAATCCAGACGGTTATTGACATGGCCGACCAAAGGACGGTACTTTTCCTTCTTGGCCTCCCAGTCCACACCGTGCATATTCGGGGCGTAGAAAAAGTCACGCATCTGCCGCCAGGTCTCCTCGTAAATCTGCATCCATTCCTCGCGCAAATTGACCCAGACTTTCATGTTGGAAAGGTCCACAAAATCATTCACTGAAAAGGAGGAACGGGGCAGATCAATCACACTGTAACGACCCCTTGCCCTGACAAGCATTTTAGATTTATCAGCGCTGATCTCATATCCGTTTATGCCGGCCAGCTCACTTTCTCTGCGGTTCTCCATATTGAACATCATCAGGTCAGACCCTTTCATGTAATAAATATTGTTGCCCACCGCCTGAATATTTCCATAGTTGGCCACATCCACAGGTAAAACAGCAATGCGGTTCTTGATGTTCTCCCTGTCAATCTCCACCCGGAGTTCATCATTGTTTCCACCTCTGTTTCCATCATTCCCGTTTTCGTTCAGTTTAACCTCATCATTTTCGTATTCAAGGAAGGAAGGCACCTCCTCCCTCAGCGTCACGAAATAGATCCTGCTCATGGTGGTATAGGCAAAATTCCACTCCACCCTGCTGTAAATGGGATTAAAGTCACGGTTCGAAACAAAAAACAAATATTTTCCCTGGTCACAGAAAGTGGGGCCGGAAGATACGTACCATCCATCGGTCACAGGGAATCCATTATCATTTTCTATATCAAACACAAAGATCCTGTTGTAATGCTCAAGTTCCGGCCGCGTATAAGTGATCCAGCGGCTGTCAGGCGACCAGTTATATTGCCTGATCTCCCCGGCCTCAGCCTGATCCACCAACGTCACTTCCCCGGATTCTACATCCACATATTGCAGCCTGAGTTTTTTATCCGACCACATAATTTTTTCCGCATCCGGCGACCAGCGCAGGTTATATTTATAGGTGTCCGCATCGGTGGTAAGCTGAACCGGCTCTTCCCTGCCGCCTTGCGACCTGATATAAATTTCACCTTCACCGGTTTCATCGGAGATATAGGCAATGTATTGTCCGTCAGGAGACCATGCCACATTTCTCTCGTGAACCCCGGAAGTTTCTGTAAGATTCCGTGTAATTCCGCTTTTCGCCGGCACACTCCAGACGTCTCCCCTGGCACCAAAGGCAATACGGTTCCCGTCAGGGGCCAGTGAAGCGCTTCGGATCATGTCCGAAGCATCTTTATGCTGGTCACGCCCCATGGCCAGATCCTCAGCAATTGTAACCTGTATACGCTCCACGACTTCAGTGGCCATGTCAAAAAGATAAAGATAGCCACCGTTTTCAAAAATGATCACATCATCACCCGGCGAAGGGAATTTGACGTCAAAATCCTCAAAATGGGTCAGTTTTCTGGTTTGTTCGCTGACCATATCGAGTACGAACAAATTGGCCCTTCCGTCACGGTCCGAAACAAAATACACCTGATCATCAACCCACATGGGGAAAATATCCTGCGAATTATTGTCCGTCAGATTTACCGTTGAACGGTCAGTGAGATCATGCAGCCACAGATCATCCGCCATTCCGCCTTCATAGTACTTCCATGTACGGAACTCCCGAAACACGCGATTGTACACAAAACGCTCACCATCGTCAGCATAGCTGATCCAGCCTCCTTCGGGTACCGGGATTTGTTCAGGCATTCCGCCATGAATGTTGACCAGGAACAACTCCCCCTTAAAGGCGTTAAATGAGCGTTTCCGGGTCCGGAAGACAATATGTTCATTGTCTTTCCATCCCATCACAATATTGTTGGGCCCCATCCGGTCTGACAGGTCATCCCGGCCAAGGGTGGCTGTATAGGTGAGTCGCTCAGGAACCCCTCCGCTTGCAGGCATCAGGTAAACCTCGGTATTGCCATCATACTGGCCGGTAAAGGCAATGTGCTCCCCGTCCGGGCTGAACCGGGCAAACATCTCATATCCCTGATGGCTGGTCATTTTACGGGCAAGGCCACCCTCCCTGCTTACCGTGTACAGATCACCTGCATAGGAAAACACCACCTGGTCTCCGTGCACAGCAGGAAAACGCAACAATCGGGCGTCTTCGGTTACCTGTGCAGAGGCGATCACAGGCAACAGGCAACAAATAAGTATTGTAAACAATTTCTTCATGGCGAAAAGGTTTTGGGGTTTGAAAAAATAATCAATCAGGTAACAAATATAACTTTTTATGGTATTAAAAGTGGTGCTTTGTGCAGTGAACAAATTTTTCTGAGACACGTTAGTCATTTAAACATACTTTCGGTATGCAACATATATAAATTATTGTTTAATTTTAAAACCTTCAAAGACTATAAATCCATGGAAGAACAAAATCAAACACAAGAAGCACAAAGCAGGCTGCCACTGATCGGAGATCCGGCACCTTCATTCAAGGCCAAAACCACAATGGGCCCGATCAATTTTCCGGAAGACTACAAGGGAAAATGGGTTATTCTGTTCAGCCACCCTGCTGATTTCACGCCGGTGTGCACCACAGAATTCATGACTTTCGCCACCATGCAGGAAGACTTTCGCAAGCTGAACACCGAACTGATAGGGCTTTCGATCGACAGCATATATGCCCACATTGCATGGCTGCGCACCATCAAAGAAAAAATAGAATTCAATGGGATGAAAAATGTGGAAGTCAACTTCCCTGTGATTGAAGATCTCAAGATGCATGTGTCACGGAAGTTCGGAATGATCCACTCCAACTCATCCACCACCCAGGCTGTCAGGGCAGTATTTATCATGGACCCGGATTCGAAGGTAAGAGCCATCCTTTACTACCCCTTAAGTACAGGCCGGAACATGGATGAGATCAAACGGATGATCATTGCCATGCAGAAAGCTGACAAAGAGCAGATCGCCACCCCTGCCAACTGGCAGCCGGGCGACGATGTGATCGTACCTCCCCCGGGATCTTGCGGAACAGCCAGAGACAGGGTTGAGAGCAAGGATGATGATCAGTATTGCCTGGATTGGTTCATGTGTTTCCGGAGAGAGAAAAAATAAACCGGTAACAGGTCATTTGCTTGTATGCCTGTGATCTGCCAATCAGAAATCTCACAGAAATCATGATTCACATCATGATCATAAAGAGGACGCTATAAAATATGCACAACATCTTTTACAGTGTCCTCTTTATTATAATCTGCCCTACCAAAAAAGATTTCAAAATTAAACAAATCAAACAGGTCCTGTTTGTAACATAAACACTTGTATAAATTGCAAAAAATGGCATGTGTTTATATGCAATATTTCACTATAATGAATAAAAATCCTGTACCGGGTTCCGTTTCCCGGCTTTCAGTCAATAAACGAAGAAAAGCAGAAAAACCAAAGAGCAGAGATTAACAATGGATCATTATTTACTAACAAAAATTAAAGAAAAAATGAAACAAGTCAGACAATTTGCCATGTTTATCAGTATCCTGATTATTACAGGCTTGTTTGCCTCCCAGGCAAGCGCACAAACAAACTTTGAGCGGGGCCAGATCGGGGTCAATGCAGGATTTGCCTATGGTTTTACCATTGAAGAGCCAGGCATCCGTGTGGGAGCCACATATTTCCTTAGTGAGGATATGCGTGTTGGTGCCGACCTGACTTACTGGTTGGTTGATTCCTATTCGGGGGTTAATGTAACATACCTGGAGTTCAACGGCAACTTTCATTACCTTTTTCACCAGGAGGATGAACTGATGGTTTACGGTATCGGAGCACTTGGCTTACACTATGCCGACGTGTCATATGATTCGGGAGAATGGGGCGGTGGCCCCGTAAGTCATTCCGATACTGAACTCGGTCTTGGTATCGGTGGTGGAATCGAATACAGCCTTGGAGGTGTATCCATTTTTGCAGAACCCAAACTATTCCTTTCGGGGTTTGACCAGCTTAAATTTAATGCGGGGGTAAGATTTTATTTGTAAAGATTTGTAAACATCAATAAATCTGCTATCTTTGTAGACAAGACCGTGATTTGAACAACCAAAACCTTGACTATGAGTAGATTTATCCTATCCGTATTGTTTATTTTCCTTGGGGCAGCAGTTGTCCAGGGGAACACAAGTGATTACTTCCTGGACCATTCGGCCGTGGATCAGCTTTTTGCTGAAGCCGAAGAGGTTGACCCGATGGCCATGCACAGCATGGCACCTACAGTGGCTGCCGCGCAGAACAATGTATCTATCGTCCAGGACAAAGAACCTGCCGTGGCATTCCTGCTGGCCTGGTTCCTCGGCCCGCTGGGGATACACCGCGCCTACCTGGGCACATCCACAGGCACGATCGTCGGATACATTCTGACGCTCGGGGGTTGCGGTATTGTTGCCTTTGTTGACTGGATTGTCCTGCTTATCGGGGTGGTCAATGACGACATCAGTCAATATGTAGACAATCCCAGCTTTTTTATGTGGTAGCCTTTATTCTGCCCCAAGTTCCTCTTCCAGGTTGAAGAGGAATTCACGCACAGCCGCCAGGGTTTTTTCCCGGCGGCTTTTTTCATGTGCCTCTGCCATCAGACCGGCCTGCCTGATCCCGCCAAAATAAAATGACTGAAAGGGCCCCAGCCCGGCAAAAACAGCCGCAACATAATAGCCATTCAGGGCCATTGCGGAAAAAGCCCCCAATGAGGCAAGCTGAGAAAATGCATTAAGTAACCCCCAGCCTGCTTCCCCGGCATACACCTGACCTGAACCGGGAATCAAGGCAGACCATAGCCTCGCCTTTTCAGGGTCACGCCTGGCTTGCTGATCTTTTTCAGTAAGAATCTCTGCAAACCGCTGTAATTTTTCATCTGCCAGGCCGGTGTCATCTGAAAAATTCAGAACCCAGTTTTCAAGGTGATCCGAAAGCGCATCCCACTGCATGAGTTCGGCAAGTGCCAGACCTTCGAGCAAATAAACACGCTGTCCTGAACCCTGTCCGAAAAGATGCCTGAATTGCCGCAACAATCCGTATGCATCATCCGGATCGCCACCCAAATAAGCACAAATAGCCATTTCATAGAGCACCTCCAGGCGCAGGGAATCCTCTCCCCTGTAGGTGAGGGAACGACGCAGGTCCCCATGTGCCTTTTCGTACTCTCCAAGTTGCTTAAGTGCCTGGGTTTTTTTCAGATTTGCAGTAATCCTTGCCAATGGCACCTCTGCCACAAAGTAAACCCGCTCGTAGGCAATTGAAGCCTCAAAATAATTCCCTGAATCAAACAGGCTGTCTGCCCGCTTCATCAGCTTTTCAGTCTGTGCATTAACCCCCTCAGAAAGCGTTCCGCAAAGGAATATGCATATCAAACAAAATCCGTTGGTCCATTTCATAATTAAACTCCTGATTTGCCCGCCTGGCAGCAGCAACACTACCCACGATATTCCCGACATAGAACGCCCCGGCGGCGGAGGCAGACAGCACGAACAATACACTGTCAGGGCCGGATCCCCGGTAAAAATCGAACGCAGTTAAGCCCAGAGCAGCCACATACAAAAAACCTGCTACCCCCTCGGCCGACTTCCCTGCATATATTTTGCCCAGCCCGGGCACTGCCGCAGACAACATTCCGGCTATGAAAGGAGAAGCAGTGCGACGATCCCTTAACTGAGCATAATGGTGCTCCATTCGTTGCTCTTCTGCTGCCGTCACATGGTGGTTACCCGAAAAGTCAGCGGCATGTGACCGGTATCGCTTGTAATCCCTTTCCAGCAGGGAAATCCCCCCCAGCTGCAATCGTTGCAGGGCGTGATACAAATTATCCGTCCCGGAATCTGTCAGTTCCAGCACTTCCCCTGCCCGTCCTGCATCTCCGTCATGAGCTAGACTATAGGCGGCAAAAAAGCGGGATTTGTGGTACACCGGGCTCTCTTTACTGACTTGCAGCAGGTGCCTTGCCGACAAATCCAGTGTCTTCTGCTGATAATACACCCATCCCGTCAGATAGTTGAGGGAATCATTCTGATGATTATTTTCCGGCACGACCCTTTCCAGGAGAAAGAGACTCTCCCTGTAGTCTCCCCGGCCGATCAGGTAACGGATAAAATCCATTTCCCTGTGCCAGATGTGATCGTGCCCGCTGACCCCTTCCGAATGCCCATGGGTAACAATCCTGTCAGTGGCTATAAACAAATTGCCGGTGTCACTGGAGTAAACCGGCAGCATATGTAAAAGCAATAAGACAGCAAACAAAAGGTTAGTCATAAGTGCTTTTTTTATAAAGCCCGGTTTCCTCCACTGCCTTTCCCGAAGCCTCCTCAATGCGCATTGGATGGATATCAAAAACAGCGATCCTGTTGCAGCGGGTGAGGCGGTCAGCGGTTGCCGCCATCCCTTTCACCAGCCCAAGATCCCTTATCAGTTCCTTGCTGAAGCCCGAGCAACTGGGGTGGTACAGGCATTCTGACGGAAGCTGGGGGGAGACAAAACGCTGATATACGTACATCATTCCACCGAGCGACAAACGAACGGGGTTAAGGCGGGAGATAATCCGGTCACTTCCCGCCGACATAAAGGAAACGCCAGATCCCCCGTGAACATCCCCGGAACCCTCACGACTGCCACGAAGCAACTCTCTGTCGCTGACGGGCTGATCGGCAAAGCTAGGTGATACAAAAAGCATCAGGCATGTCAGCAGAAAACCAAATATTTTATTCAAGGATACGTGCATCGTCGGGAACTTTAAAATCAAACCAGGAGCTATCCGCCTCGCGGTTAATCCTGACATCAGATAACTGCACACGGCTAACAATGGAGTCACCTGAAGCGAGGTAATTGAATTCTGTGATGGAGCGGGGGAGTATAAGATCAGAAAAGATCTCATACTCATCATAGTATACCTTTTTAACAAGCTCGCCCCCGGCATCGTAATATCCGGCATATACCGGCATGTAATCATCGTGCACCAGCTCAATATGTGAAAAAAGGTGCGTCAGAGAAGAAGGAGGATTCCAGCGCGTGATCATCAATCCATCTTCAAAATCGGTACGGCTGTTTGTAAAACCCATTTCACGCAACCCGAGGTCCTGGGTTCTGCCGCTTAGAAAATAATACACCAGGTTATTCTCGGAGCTGTATTCCACACTTTGGGTACGATATACAGAATTCTCCTTCTCGTCATATATTGTCAGCTCTCCATGCCGGTTGGTGACCATCACCTGACCCGCAGGCTTTTCAAACTTTGTGATCAGCTTCCCGTCCCAGGCCTCATAAAAAAGCCGGGCCTCCACCGTGGCCACTTTCCCTCCCTGCAGCTGCCGGCTTTCCAAACGAAGCGCAATCCGGTCGGGCGAAAAAAAGGTCAGGCCGCTTAACAGCATAAATAAAATAAAACCAGCGAACAAGGTCAAACGCATGCGCATAAGCTGAATATTATTTCCACAAAATGATCCTGAAAGTGGTGCCGTTATTCAGGGATGAATGCTTAACAAACAATTTTCCGTTGTGGTAATTTTCAATAATCCGTTTACTGAGAGACAGTCCGAGACCCCAGCCGCTTTTCTTACTGGTATAGCCCGGATTGAAAATGGTTCTCTGTTTGGATGCCGGAATACCCTTTCCGTCATCTGATATATCCACGGCTACCTGGTCCTTATAATCCTCCACGGAAACATAAATACTGCCCGCTCCCTGCATGGCATCCACCGCATTTTTGATAATATTCTCCACGACCCATCCAAACAGGCTGGTATTCAGCGGGACCATCACTACCTTGTCAGGAGTCGCCACATTAAAGGAAACTTTTTTCGGCATTCTGCGTTTCATGTACTCCACCACTTCATTGAGCGTATTCATTATGTTCTCCGGGATCAGCTCGGGAGAGGACCCGATTTTGGAAAATCGCTCGGTAATACTTTCAAGCCGCTTAACATCTTTGGAGATCTCTTCAATGGTTTCCTCATCCACCCCCTTCATCCTGAGCAGCTCCATCCAGGCAATGAGCGAAGACAGGGGAGTGCCAAGCTGGTGTGCAGTTTCTTTCGACATCCCTACCCATACCTGGTTCTGTTCCGCATTGCGGGCCATACTGAACAACAGGTAGGAAATAAACAGAAAAATCCCGATGGCAAGGAATTGTCCCAGCGGATAATAACGCAATTGTGTCAACAGGAAAGAACTGGTATAATAGACATAGCAGCGGCCATAATCGGGGAGATTAATGGAAAGATACCTGTTGCCCCCGGCCATTGAGGCAATGAGTTCCCGAACCTGCGCATTATCTTCCATATCCACCCCCTCGATATTGCCATGGGCGATCAGCTCCCGGTGCGAATTGTCAACCACGATAACCGGTACATTGGCAGAATTGACCACCAGATCCGAAATAAAGGTATCAAGCAGATCATCCATCACAGCCCGGAGATCAGAATACACTTTGGAGTCGCGATAATAAATATAGCGCCTTCCGCCTATGATCCGGAAGGTCATGGGAGGGTGGGCAGAGAAATAATCAGCCAGGTCTCCCGTCAGTCTATCAATGCCCTGCAACCGCGAAGGCAGATTGCTGCTGGATATCACTTCTCCGTACTCATCGGTGAGCACAAGGGGGATGGTGGTATTGGCCTCCAGAATATTTGTATACAAGGTAAGGGCCTCGCGGTCAACTTCTTCCCTGTTTAACCGGTCATACACCTGGGTCAGCAGTTCCACCCTTTTATGTTCCTCTTCACGGATTACATCGAAAAGCCGTTCGCTGTCCTGTAACAATGTTTCCCTTTTGCGGATGGCATCTGCCCATAATTCAACGCGCTGGCGCTCATCCTGGGAAATTTTCCGCACCATGATATCGGTATAATACAGGGAGGCCAGTACGATAACTGCGGCAAATGCCAGCAGATACAACTTCCATCGCTGTTTCTTCGAATAAACTTCGAAACCCTTGATTTTACTGAACAGTACCAAGCCAATGCTATTTTTACGTGCTAATTTACCACGAAATTCTTTCTCAAAAATATAACTTTTGTATCACATGGAGACTGATTCAGCACAGAACCGGGCCCGGGCTGAAAAAATGTCGCAAAACATGTACTGATATTCGTTACTTTTGCCTGAGGAATCTGAAAAAGCTCCGACATGTCATTTCTGAACAGCATCGCTACCTGGTATGTAAAAAGACGGCTCTCCCAGATCAATCATTTCAGGGAAAACCCCGCTGAAGTACAGAGCGAGGTTTTAAAAGGCCTGCTTCAGGTGTCACGCAACACCGAATGGGGTAAAAAATATGAATTCAATACAATTGATTCATACAAGACGTTCAGTGAGCGCCTGCCCATCCGGGATTACGATAACCTTAGGCCAACCGTTGAACGCATACTCAAAGGGGAGCAGAATATTCTTTGGCCCACCAACATAAAATGGTTCGCCAAATCCTCCGGAACAACAACAGATCGGAGCAAATTTATCCCAATCACCCCGGAATCCTTGTCTGAATGCCACTACAAAGCAGGCAAGGATGTGATGGCCTTATACTGCCATCACCATCCTGACACACAGGTATTTGACGGCAAAGGCCTGATCATGGGGGGAAGCAGCAGCGTGAGCGAATATAACGACTCCATTTCTATCGGTGACTTATCCGCCGTATTGCTTCGTAATGTTCCATTTTACGGGGAATTTTTCCGTACTCCTGACCTGTCACTGGCATTGATGGAAAACTGGGAGGAAAAGCTGGACAAAATTGCCCATGCCACGTACGCGGAGAATGTCACCAACATGAGCGGAGTACCGTCGTGGAACCTGATATTATTAAAACATATACTGGAAATTACCGGACGAAACCATATTCTGGAGGTCTGGCCCAACCTGGAGTTATTCATTCACGGAGGCGTAAACTTTGCTCCCTACCGGTCTCAGTTTGAAAAAATCATCCCCTCACAACACATGGTGTACCTGGAAACATACAATGCCTCTGAAGGATTTTTCGGGATCCAGGATCGTCAGGACTCAGGAGATATGCTCCTTATGCTGGATTACGGGATATTTTACGAATTCATCCCCGCTGAGGAGCTGGAGGAGGACAACCCCGTGGCAATTCCCCTGTCGGAAGTTGACACCGACACCAATTACGCCATGGTCATCACCACCAACGGAGGATTATGGAGATACCTGATCGGTGATACAGTCCGGTTTACCAGCCTGTCTCCCTACCGCATCCGGATTTCGGGACGCACCAAAAGTTTTATTAATGCTTTTGGAGAGGAGGTGATCGTGGACAATACCGACAGCGCATTGCAAAAAGCCTGCAATGAAACCGGCGCCGTGATCAGCGAATATACGGCAGCCCCCGTTTACCTGGACGACAGCCAGACCGCTGCCCATGAATATGTGATTGAGTTCGAGAAAAAACCATCCGATCTCACCCGTTTTACAGAGATTCTGGACCAGGAACTGCAGAACCTGAATTCAGATTATGCCGCCAAACGCAGTGCTGACCTGATGCTGAAAAAGCCAAAGCTGACCAGTGTACCGTCCGATACGTTCTTCAACTGGCTGAAATCAAAAGGCCGCATCGGAGG
>SL_8KL_010_SEDDRAFT_10003288_pt1 | contig 13383 bp, 14 predicted proteins | sample SodLakKL_010_SED_4_FD_11160 | JGI IMG/M metagenome (IMG submission 11160) | reverse complement strand
GGGGCTCAGTAATATATCCCAGGGCACCAAGAAGAGAGAATTACTTAACAGGATATGTGCCGTTATGTTAATGGCCCATGGTTGTGATACTGCGGTTGCAGATGCATGTGATGATGAGCTTATGGAGGCAATTGCTTCAGCAAGATTAATCATGAACCTGGATATCTACTGTGATTCCTTCGTAGAAGTATATAAAGACAGGTGGTAAAAAATATAATATTGTGAAATTACTTATATTTTAAAATATAATTAAATAGAAAGATATATTAAGCAGATCCAGAAATGCTAAATGGTTTAAAAATAAATTTGTTTAAAGTGAGAGTATCTGTTTTAGATACTCTCCCCTTTCCTAAGAAAGGAGGAATTAAAAGGGAGTATGAGTGTACAAACAAAGTATCCACCTGCACCAGAAGAAATAAAATTTAATCCTACGGTTCTGGTAATAGGAGGAGGTGCATCCGGTATTCTTTCAGCAGAAAAAGCAGCACAAACAGGAATGTCTGTTGTGTTGTTAGAAAAAACTGCTGAATTAGGCGGCACAGCAGCTCAATTTTCCTCCTTATACCAATCTGACCTGACACCTTCCCAGTGGCTAAAAGATAAAATAAGCGCTCTTGAAAAAAATGATAAAGTTACTATTCACAAAAATGCTGAACTGGCAAAAGTTAGGGGACAGGCAGGAAGTTTTACGGTAACCATAAATTTAGCGGGAAATAAAGAAGAAATTGAAGCTGGATGTATTATTGTAGCTACAGGCATGGAACTAAGCACAAAAATGCCTGCTTCAGTAGATGTTGGTGCCGAGAGATTCATATCCCAGGTTGATTTTGAGAAGAAAGTTTCAGAATTCATAGGATCCGAAGCTAAAACATTTGTGTTTGTTATTAAAGAAGACGATTTCTTATGTGGAACGGCCAATGCTTTGAATAATGCCTTAAAACTTAAATCAGCAAACCACAATGTATATGTTTTTTATGATGAAATGAAAGTAAGCGAAGTAAATATGGAAAAAATGTACCACCAGGCCCGTCAACAGGGAGTTTATTTTGTACGAGGGACCAGTAATTTTAAAATTGGGCAAACTGATGGAAGTTTAACCTTAACGACTATTGATCCTCAGCTGCCTGTCAAGTTAGCCAAAGAAATTGTCATAAATTTCGATTATTTAATTTTTAACGAAGAATTACTACCGGGCAATGATACCGAAGAACTGGCTTCAATTCTTCGGGTTAATATTGCAACTAACGGGTTTTTCCAGGAAGATAATTATCATCTGGAGCCTGTGTATTCCAACCGGGCAGGCATTTACTTTGTAGGTGCTTGTAGAATGCCTGAACTGCTTCACAATATTAAGGAACAGGCAGATGCTGCAGTTAATGCTATTTTCAAGTTTAGCAAAGCAGATGTTAAAGCATTAATGGATGAAAAACCATTAATAGATGTTGAAAAATGTGCTTACTGTCTTACCTGTTATCGTTCCTGTCCTAGAAATGCGATAGAACTTCTATATAACATTGAAGGGGCAGCCTGGGATGGTGCTCCATATGTTCATCCATATGCCTGTCAGAATTGCGGATGCTGCGTAGCAGAATGTCCCAACAGGGCCATTAGTTTTCCCGGCTATAAAGATGAAGATATGCAGAAGCAATTCCAGAAGATAGGGGGTAAGGCGTAATGGCAGATATTAATCTTGTTACTTTTTGCTGTGAGAACTCGGCATTTTTAGCTGCAGAGAAAGCCAATATGCCAGGAGTAAAAGCTGTTAAAGTTCCCTGTGGAGGACAGATAGAACACGTGCATATTTTAAAAGCATTTGAAGAGGGAGCAGATGGAGTATTGGTATTGGCCTGTTTGCATGAAAACTGTAAACATTTTTGGGGAAATGATCGGGCAGAAAAAAAAGTAAACTATGTTAAAGGACTATTGGATGAAATAGGAATAGGAAGCGATAAGTTATCCTACGCCCCTGTAGCTTCTAATAACGAAATTAAATACTCTGAGCTTGTTAAAGAAATGATAGACAAGCTTAATGAAAAGGGTTCGACGGAAGGGAAGGTGAAAAAATGATTATAGGCGAAAGGAAACCATTGGAAGAAATTTTTGATAGAACTGCATCCTTTAAAAAAATCTTGGTATTGGGTTGTGAAACCTGTGTTGCCGTATGTTTGGCTGGAGGCAAAAAGGAAGCAGAGGAGACAGCTTCATCTATATCATTACACCGGAAAGAGGAAAGCAAGCCTGTAGAAATTAAAGCTGACTCTATTCAAAGACAATGTGAGTATGAGTTTGTAGATGAAATTGCGGATCTAGTCAAAGATTATGATGTAGTACTTTCTATGGCATGTGGAGTGGGGGTACAGACTCTTGCTGAAAAACTTCCGGATAAATTTGTTCTGCCGGGATTAAACACACAGTTTTTAGGTTTTCCTTTAGAACAGGGGGTCTGGATGGAAAATTGCCAGGCCTGCGGAAATTGTGTTCTTGACATGACTTACGGCATTTGCCCCATCACCCGTTGTTCCAAGAGCATACTAAATGGGCCTTGTGGTGGTTCTTCCGAGGGGCTGTGCGAAATCAGCACTCAGGATAACGAGATTGCATGCGGTTGGCATCTAATCTACGAAAGGCTTAAGGTATTGGGCAAGCAGGAATACATGAATGAAGTTGTACCTCTAAAAGACTGGAGCTCTTCATTCCATGGCGGGCCTAGAAAAATAGTAAGGGAGGATGTTAAAATTGTTCGCGGGGAGTAACTTAGAAAAAGTATTAACCAACGGTCACTTTGCAGTAACTGGCGAGTTAGGCCCCATGATGGGCACTGACTTGGAAGAATGCTTGGAACACGCTGAGCACAATAGAAACCATGTGGACGCCTTTAACATCACCGACAATCAGACCGCCGTGGTCCGGTTGCCCAGCCTGGTAACCGCTATAAGACTTGTAGATAGGGGTATGGATCCTATCATGCAGATGACAGTCAGGGACAGAAATCGTATTATGCTGCAGTCGGATCTTCTTGGTGGAGCTTCTTGTGGAGTTAAGAACTTTCTCTGTATCCAGGGAGACCATCAGTTACTGGGGAGTGAACCTCAGGCTAAAGGTGTTTACGATTTAGACTCTACCCAGTTAATGAGCACTATCAGGAAAATAAGGGACGAAAATACATTTATTGGTGGCGGTGAGTTGCAGGCACCTTTGGATGCTTTTATCGGGGGAGTAGTGAACCCTTTTGCGGATCCCTTTGAATACAGGGTAGATAGGCTTGAAAAGAAGATTGCGGCAGGAGTTAATTTTGTGCAAACTCAGTGTATTTATGACATGGATCGTTTAAAGGAATACATGAAAAGGGTCGTAGATAAAGGACTTCACGAAAAGTGCTACATCCTGGCGGGTATAACGCCGTTAAAAGCCGTAGGGGCAGCCATGTATATGAAAAATAACGTAGCCGGTATTATTATTCCGGATGAGATCGTTAAGAGATTAAAGGGAGCCAAGAACAAAGAAGGTGGAGTTAAGCAGGAAGGACTTAAAATAGCTATAGAACAGATTCAGCAGTGTCGCGAAATGGAAGGTTTCCATGGAGCACATGTGATGGCTATTGCCTGGGAAGAAAAGGTGCCTGAGATTGTGGAGGGAGTTGGAGGCTTGTTGCCGCGGCCTAAATTTGATGATTAAACTGCTAGTTTGGAGGGAGACAAATGGGAAAAGATAATGTTCTAGTCCTCGGAGGAGGAATAGCCGGTTTAACTTCCGCTTTGGAATTAGCAGAAAGCGGCAGCCAGGTCTTTTTAGTAGAAAAGGAAGCTGAAGTCGGAGGCTCAGCTGCCAAATATTGCTGTAAAGGATTAGAGAGCTGCCAGAAATGCGGTGCCTGCTTTGTTGCTCAGGCAGTAGATGAAGTTGCTAACCATCCTAAAATTAGCGTATTTTGTGGCCTGCAGGTCAAGTCTTCCCAGTCGACGAAAGAAGGATTCAAGGTCGGTTTTGTAAACGACCGGGGTGAAGAATCCAGTTTAGAAGCCAGTGCGGTAATTATCGCTACAGGATTTAAACCTTTTGACGCTACAGAAAGGCTTGAGTACGGGTATAAAATATACGACCAGGTTTATACTGCTACTGACCTGGAGCAATTAATAAGGGAAAAAGGCAGCTTTAAAAATGCATTTTCTGCTGATGTGGAGAAGATAGCTTTTATACAGTGTGTGGGCAGCAGGGCTAATTATCCTCAACAGGATTACTGCTGCAGAGTTGGTTGTATGTATTCAGTTAGGTTGGCCAGCTTAATCAGAGAAGAAATGCCGGATGTTGTTTTAGATATATTTTATATGGACTTGCAAAATTTCGGCAAAGGATTTATAGAATATAAAAATTCATGTATAACAGATAAAAATATGAACTTTATATTAGGAAGGCCTGCCAAGTCATTTTACCATCCTATAAAGAAAAAATTAATTCTTCAGCATGAATCAACAGTTGATGGTGAGCTTTATGAGCATGAATATGACCTTATATTCCTGGCCATAGGAAGTCAGCCGGGAGAGGATACGGAGGATATCTCAAAAGTATTTGATGTTGAGTTAAATGAAGATAAATTCTTCCAGAGCAATGGATCATTTGATCCAGGAGCCACTTCTCAAAAAGGTGTATTTATTGCTGGGGCCTGTACAGGACCTAAAGACATTGCTGCCAGTATGCAGCAAGCCAAAGCGGTATCAATAAATGTTGCAAGTTATCTTAATAAACAAGCAGGCTAGTGCCTGCTTGTTTTACTAAATTTTTTTAACTTTATCGTGTTATAAAAAAAGAGGGAGATTATGGCTTATAAGAAAACCCAATTTATAAAAGATATTAAAATAGGGGATAAGATTGATACTTATCTGGCAGTTAAAGAAAAAACCCTACAGAATTTTTCCAGCCCTAACCGTGCAGGGGAACAATTCCTCAGGGTTTTATTAGCTGATGCCAGTGGGACAATAAGTGGTGTTGTTTGGGATGACGCTCAAAGTGTAAACAAGCTAATAAATAATGATGACATTATTTATATAAAAGGAGAAGTTTCAAATTATAAAGGGCCTCAGGTTGTAATAAAAAATATAACTAAGGTTGATCGTAGCAAAATAGATTCCGCATATTTTCAGTCTGTGACAAAAAAGAACAGGCAGGAAATGCTTGAAAAGATCAAGACATATATCCACAATTATATTAAAACCCCCTATTTAAATAGAATGATGCTGGACTTTTTTGATGATCACGAATTTTGTCGGCTTTACACTAAGGCGCCGGGAGGACGTCTTATCCACCATGGTTATGTGGGTGGTCTCTTGGAGCACAGCCTTGAAGTTGTTGAAATTTGCCTGAAAATTACTGATTTGTATCCCGGTGGGATTGACCAAGATCTACTTATAAGCGGAGCAATTCTGCATGATATCGGCAAGATAAAAGAGTATGATTTAAATAGTATATCTTTTCAAATGACTAATCAGGGAAGGCTTCTTGGACATATAACTTTAGGCAGAGAAATGGTTATAGAAAGGGCCTCTAAATTTGATTCATTTCCCGAGGAAATGCTGCTGGAATTAGAACATATGATTATATCCCATCATGGGAAAAAAGAATGGGGATCTCCCGAGGTCCCTAAGACCATGAATGCATTTGCTCTTTATTATGCTGATTTGCTCAGCGCCCGGTTAAACCAGTTTGAAGGCCTGGTTAATAAAAATATAAACAGTAATAATAACTGGTCCGATTGGGATCGTTTTTTAGAAAGAAACATATATATTCCAGATTATTTGAGAGAAGATATTTAAAATAATCTATTCCCGCTAATAATAGCATGTAGCGAATAAGCTTTTAATTTAAGAAGCTTATTTTTATTGATAATGCTTAAAGAGGTGTTATAATGGCTTATGTGATAATTGGTAACAGTGCGGCAGGTATTTCAGCGGGGGAGGCCTTACGGGAATCTGATAAAACAGGGGAAATCGTTATTATCTCCCAGGAAGATAGTTTGCCTTACTATAAGTATCTGCTTTGTGACTATATATCGGAAAGATTATCTCACCAGGAGATGCTTTTTAAGCCAAGAGAATTTTACAGGGAAAAAAATATAATTCCTTTTTTAGGTGAAAAAGTAATACATATAGATACTGATGAAAAAAAAATATTATTTGAAAATAGAGAATTCATTACTTATGATAAATTACTTATAGCAAGCGGTGTTTATCCCGTAACTCCCAGAATACCTGGTCATTACTTAACGGCAGTTTATACACTAAGATCATGGGAAGATGCTGAAAATATTTTACAAACAGCCAGGCGTTCTGAACGGGCTGTTGTTATGGGGGGAGATATAACAGGCTACAGCGTTGCACACGCTCTGCTTAAGCTCCATCTTAAAGTTACCCTCATTACCGATTCAGACAGAATATTACCTCACTCTCTGGATGAAAGGGGGTCTGAGCTAATCATGGACTCAATACAAAGTTCAAACCTGGAAATTATTTTTAAAGATGAAGTAAAAGACGTTGTCCGGCACCCTTTAGACAATAAACTGGTGGGGGTTGGTTTAAGTAGCGGTAAGGAGATTGTTTGTCAGCTGTTAGTGCTAGATAAAGGGAATAAAGCCGATACTTCTCTGGTAAGAGGAACAGATATAAAGTTTAACCATGGAATTGAAGTTAATGATAAGATGGAAACAACGGTTTCTTCTGTTTATGCGGCAGGGGATGTTGCCGAGACCTGGGATATAGCCTTTGAAGGGAAAAAACAAAACGAAGGTTGGTATAACGCAGTTTCCCAGGGATGGGTAGCAGGTTGTAATATGGCAGGAACAGACAGTCGCTATCCGGGTGCTATTAAAATAAACCGGGTAAATTTTGGCGTTCCTTTTGTTTCAGCAGGGTTGATTAATCCTAATAATGAGGATTTGAAGTGGAAAGTTATGGTGAATGAAAAAAGTGATAGTTATCGCAAGATATTGTTAAAAAATGGGATGATATATGGTATGATATTTATTGGTGATACAAAGGGGGCTGATAGTATCATTGCTTTAATAAAAGCAAAAGCTAAGATGGAAGAATCAACAGTTTTAAACTTATTAATTTAGTCATTGCATACTATAGTTTAAACTGATATAATTGGAGTCGAAATTTTTCCAGCCATAATAGTTTATAAATAAGTTAATTATTAGAGGTTGATCAAAAAAAAATGGTGGTGAATAGAGATGGCACAGGCTAAAAAAAAGATTGAGGAGCAGGGCAAAAAGGTTGTTAAGTTTCAAAGGGATGCCAGTTATTATTTTGAAAAGGGTACTATGTACTATAAGCGTAATAACCTGGATAAAGCTTTAATGTTTTTTCGCAAAACAATAGAGGCCGAGCCCGAAAATCCCTTGAACCACTACAATGTAGCTTGTTTGCTTAGCAAGATGGGCTATCTTAGTGAAGCTAACGATATATTTGGTTTTATCGTTGAAGATCTTGATTCCACCATGACAGAATGTTATTTTTTAATGGCAGTAAATTATGGATTATTAGAAGATTTAAATAGAACAAGGAATTATTTAAAAAAATATTTGAGAAGTTCCCCAGAGGGAGAAATGGCTCTGGAAGCTGAAGACTTACTTGAAGCCATAAGTGAAGATGATACATTTTACGAAAATTTTAACTATCTAAAGCCAGAACAAAGATTCCCGGCCATAGTAGACGAAACAAAGAAAAAAATAATAAGTCAGTTTAATGAAAGTAAGCAATTTCGCAATAAAATGTTGGAATCACTATATAATAATGATGAGGAAATATCCAGTGAAGTTATTTATCTATATGGTCTAATCGGCAATAATACTGCAGAAAATATACTGAGAAAATATGTTAAAAACCCCTGGGTAAGTAAACATAACAAACAGTTAGCTTTAATAGTTTTAAAAGAGATGGGAGCAGAGGAACCTTTTGAAGTTTACTTTGACGGCGAAGTATGTAAAGTTAACTTGCAGGAATATACTGCAGAAGCACCCGAGTGGCGGGACGAGTGGCAGGAAGTGATTAACTGTACAATTCATAACATGAAAGAGTGCAATTTCTATGAAGACCATTTTTTCGAGGATGTTCAGGCTATATGGATTGACTATATAAATAGTATATATCCTGAAGTACCTAATATTAAGAAAAAAGAAACCTGGGCAGCCGGTCTGGAATATGCTCTAATAAGATTCCACTTTTTAAATTATACCCAAAAACAGGTGGCCAGCCGATATAATGTTTCATTATCTAGCGTTTCTCAAAAGTATAAAGAAATCAACAACGTCTTAAAAATAGATACCAAGACTTACCAAGATGTATTAAGTTATCTAAAAGATGATGATGAGGAAGAATAAGGCTTCTGTAAAGGAGTCTTTTTTTTGAGTTGTCAAGGAGACGGTTTAGTGACAACATAATTATAATAAAGGGGGTTTGAGTTGTGAAAACTATTTCTGTAAAAACCTTACAAAGGACGCAGTTTATTGATATAACCCGACAGGTGGAGGAAGCTATAGCAAGAGAGGATGTAGAGGAGGGCTTATGTTACCTTTATGTACCCCATACTACAGCTGGGCTAACCATAAATGAAAATGCTGATCCTGCGGTTGCACAAGACATGTTAGCCTCCTTAAATAAATTAATTCCCTTTGAAGATAATTACCGGCACATGGAAGGCAATTCAGCCGCTCATATTAAGGCAAGCCTGGTGGGCTTAGCTCTAAATATAATAATTAAGGGCAAAAAACTAGTTTTAGGTACATGGCAGGGGATATATTTCTGTGAGTTTGATGGACCTAGAAACAGAAAAGTATATCTGAAAACTGTTAGCGGAGGATAAAATTATGAAAGCTGTGCTGGTTCAGTCCCATGTTAAAAAGGGAAAACCTGAAATTAACAGGGGGCAAATGATGAAATATCTGAATCAAGCCTTAGTGGAAAAGCCGGATGTTATAGTTCTTCCTGAATTATGGAATACAGGGTATACCAGTGAAATTAAATATCTTTCCGATAAGGCCGGCATGCCTACTCTAAATTATCTTACTTCCTTTGCCCGGGAACACAGGGTAAATGTTATAGGAGGTTCCATAGCTGACATTATAGAAGGAAAACTGTTTAACCATTCATATGTTATTTCCCGCCAGGGTGAGGTAGTAGCAAGTTATTCCAAGATTCATTTGTTTGGTTTAAATAATGAAAAGGACTATTTTGTTCCGGGTAAGACCAGATGTTTATTTTATCTGGATGATATTCCCTGCGGCCTTATGATATGCTATGATTTACGTTTTCCTGAATTGAGCCGATCTCTAGCATTAGATGGGGCTAGAATATTGTTTATTACAGCACAATGGCCCCGCACAAGAATTGAGGCCTGGAGGTTTCTGGTAGGAGCCAGGGCCGTTGAAAACCAGGTATATGCTGTTGCTGTAAACAGGGGGGGTAAAGAAGGAGAAGTTTCTTTCGGCGGTTCGATGGCTGTAGATCCTGTAGGTAACATTCTAGCTGAGGCGGGAGAAGAAGAGACTCTTATCAAAGTTGATCTTGACTTAAAAAAAGTGGGTGAAAACAGAAAGAAAATATTTTATCTAAAAGATAGAAAGCCCGAAACTTATAAAAATAATCATTAATTATTTAAAAGAAGGATTTTAGTAAGGTATATCGAATAATTACATTAACGGTNGAAGGTTATGTTATAATATATTGAGAGGGTGGCTTTAGGGGTGGGNAAAAACAACAAAGAAGAAGAAAACACTGTCCCCCTGACAGAACATTTTAATGAATTGAGGAAACGTTTAGTTATTTCAGCTATTGCGGTTATTTTAGCCTCCATAGTTACCTTTATGTATGTGGATATTATCAGGGAAATTATTACAGACCCGGTTAAGGAGCATTTAATATTTGGTAGACTTGCTGAAGCATTTATGACTAATATTAAGATTGCCATATTATCCGGATGTCTCTTGGCCTTTCCTGTAATTTTGTATCAGGCCTGGAGTTTTGTTTTACCAGGTCTTAAGCGTTCGGAGAGAAAGTTTATATTACTATTCGTTCTTTCATCTCTTATTTTTTTTAGTACAGGCGTGTCCTTTGCCTTTTTTGTTATTATTCCTATTAGTATTAACTTTTTTCTAGGGTTTGCTACTGAAGACCTGCAGCCTTTCTTGTTTTTTGGAGATTATGTATCATATGTTTCAGGAATTGTTTTTGCTTTTGGTTTGGTTTTTCAATTACCTATTGTCGTATTTATACTGGCAAAACTAGGTATAGTTTCTTCAGCATTCTTAAAAAGGTCAAGAATTTATGCTATGGTAATAATCTTTATTACAGCGGCTACAATTACTCCTCCGGACGTATTTTCACAAGTTTTAATGGCTTTACCCATGATGCTGCTTTATGAAATAAGTATACTGGCAGCTAGAATGGTTGGGAAGTAAATAGCGCTATTTAATAATTCTTACAAGGAGGTGACAAGAAGTGTTTGGTAGACTGGGTACAACAGAACTGTTAATTATTCTGGGGATAATACTGGTAATATTTGGTCCTAGCAAGCTTCCTGAAATCGGAAAATCTTTAGGTAGAGGAATAAGGGAATTTAAATCTGCCACCAAAGATATTAAAGAAAGTATTAATATCGAGGACGATAATGATGAGAAGAGTCAACCTAAAAAACCTGAGCCGGTAGAAGCCAGTTCAAGTGAGGGAAACGCTAAGGAAAGTGAACAAGCTCAAGTTACATCTAATGAGAANACTCAATCTAGTGAGCAAACCACATCTTAGGTTATAAAAATAATTTACTAGACAAAAAGGGGTCAATAAAGTTTAAAATTAATTATTAGTCTGCAATATATTATCAAGGATGGTTTGTAATGGAGAAAACTGTTAAAACAGCAATAATCTTAGCAGGTGGTAACAGCAAAAGGATGGGCGAAGATAAAACTCAGTTAAATCTAGCAGGCAAAACCATTATAGAGATTGTAGTAGGTAAGCTTAACAACTTATTTTCTGAGATAGTTGTTGCAGGGAGAAACCGGGAAGCATTTAGACATTTACCTGTTAAATTTACAGAAGATTTAATAGACAAGCCTTTTAGAAATTCACTAACCGGTGTACATGCCGGTTTAGCAAAATCTTCAAGTGATTACAATCTGGTAGTTGCTTGTGATATGCCTTTTATAAATGTAAAGTTAATAGATTTTCTTACAAGATATCCTGTAAATGGCTATGATGCAGTTGTTCCTCTGGTTGAAGATGGCCATCAGGCCCTTCATGCTATATACAGCAAGTCCTGCGTATCCCATATTGCTAACCATCTTGAAAAAGATGCATATAGGATAGGGTATTTTATCACCTGTATTAACACCGGGTATATATCTGAAAAAGTAATTCGAGAATACGATCCCGGGCTTCTAACTTTTTTCAACATAAACACCAGAGAAGATTATTTAAAGGCCTTGGAACTGGTGGAAAAATATCCAGAACTTGTCAGTTATTAAAATAAAAAAGAATTCTCCGAGCCTGCATGCCTAAAGGTCTAACCCATGGGATCTGGCCGATAGGGTAAAAAGGGAAACTTTTTTGCCTCTCGCTGCTTAGAAAGGAGAATTATGTTGTTAAATCAACTAGCCTTTTTAGCAGTTAGTTGATTTTTATTTTTGGAGGGATAAAAAAATGGGGAATTTAGTTGATTTGTTTGGACGGGATATTGATTATCTAAGGATTTCCGTAATAGATAAGTGCAATTTAAAGTGTTTTTACTGTGTCCCCGAAATAGGNNCATGCTCTCCTGAAGAGGGACAGGTAATAAGNGCTGAAGATATTATTAAAATGACTGAAGCAGCCAGCACGTTGGGAATCAGCAAGATACGCTTAACAGGGGGAGAACCTTTAATCAGAAAAGATATCGTGGACCTGGTATCCAGGATATCCGCGGTTGAAGGAATTAGAGATCTTTCCTTAACCACAAACGGTATTCTTTTGAAAGAGCTTGCTTCAAAACTGGCTGAAGCTGGTTTGAACAGAGTAAATATTAGTCTGGATTCCCTGGAGCCTGACAATTTTAAAAAGATAACCCGAGGGGGTATTTTAGAAAAAACTCTTCAAGGAATCTATAAAGCATTGGAGGAAGGATTGACACCTGTAAAAATAAATGTAGTGGCCATGAAAGGTATTAATGACAGTGAGATATCTAAATTTGCTGAACTGACCTTAGAAAATGATTTGCATGTTCGTTTTATTGAGTACATGCCGGTAAACAGTCATCACGAAAAACAGTGGGGAGACTGTTTTATGCCTATTTCTGATATTAAAGATCTCTGCAGCCAGGTGGGAGTAATTCAAGAGGAGGAATCATTCCAGGGTAATGGGCCCGCCTCCTATTACCGGATAGAAGGGGCCAGGGGATTGGTGGGGTTTATTTCCCCGGTCAGCAGGCACTTTTGTGCTAAATGTAACAGGCTTCGTATTACTTCCGATGGGAAAATAAAGCCCTGTCTGTTTTCTGCCGATGAGATTGACCTGCTGGAAGCAAAGGGAGATGTAGAAAAAATGAAGGAAATGTTCATGGAAGCTTTGAAACTTCGTCCTGATCCGGAAAAGATTGATAAAAATCCAAACGGCAGGTTTAATTGTAATAAAAGAGGAATGCTGCAAATAGGAGGGTAAGTTTTTTATTATATTTAAATTAATTGAGGGGGAATTTAAATGGGAAGTAAAATAGTCGCTGTTTGTACCAGTGAATATAAAGGGAAAAGGGGAGTTCTATTTGCTTGAAGTTAATGAAGGTTTGTCTCTTGTCCTGGAAGCTGCTGCCGAGAGGGGGACTGTAATTTCAAAAAAAATAGATGACACTTATAATTATGTTCTGGCAGAAAACATAGAATCAGATAGCCACTACCCTCCATATACACGTTCTAAAATGGACGGTTTTGCCCTTCGTTCCGAAGATTTAACAAAAGCTACTCCTGATAATCCATTAACATTGAAAGTTATAGCTACACTTGCGGCAGGGGGAAAACCTGATTTTAAAATTAGCCCGGGGTTAACAGCAAAAATAATGACAGGAGCTCCCATACCTGAAGGAGCTGATGCAGTAGTTCCCTTTGAGAAGGCTAGCTGGCAGGGCAACTATGCATCTTTTAAACATGAGGTGAAGTATCAGGATAATCTTTCCTTAGAAGGAGAGGAAAGGGAAAAAGGGCAGGTTCTTCTGAGGGAAGGAAGTACTATTAATTCCGGGGAATCTGTGCTCCTGGCTTTATCGGGGAAAGAACAAGTTAAGGTTTATTCCCGCCCCCGGGTAGGCATAATGGTTACCGGTGATGAAATTATTAGCGCCGGTGAAAAGCCGGGTTTGGGGAAAATCCGCAACACC
>SL_8KL_010_SEDDRAFT_10003287_pt1 | contig 13384 bp, 11 predicted proteins | sample SodLakKL_010_SED_4_FD_11160 | JGI IMG/M metagenome (IMG submission 11160) | reverse complement strand
CAGTTGCAGCAATTCAATCCGCTTCTCATCAAAATCACAGTGGAAGGTGGCAAAGCAATGGAATATCGATTGGAAAAAAGAAAAGGGTTCAAGTTACTGGCAAAGGTTCGGGAGTTTGAAAATGATGAATCGTTTGAGACGGACAATAACGATATTGCGAAATTCTGGCAGGAAAGTCAAAAAGACGGAACCTTTGAAGTGCTCCATGGAAAAAGTGTCAGCGATGATATGTACGGTGTTTGCGGCCCGATTTCAAAAGAATCCAACCGATTTCGCTACGGCATCGGGGTACGCTACGTTAAAGATCCGGTGCCGAAAGGCTTTGAAATCTGGGATGTGGAGCCTGGACTTTGGGCGGTCTTTAAGTGTATGGGAGAGGACCCTGCTTGTATCGGTACAACTTGGGAGCGGATCTTCAAAGAGTTCCTGCCTGGAGCAGAGGTGGAAATGCTTGAGAAAACCGATTACGAACTGTATTCCGATGATTTTGAGGAAGGCTGTTTCTGTGAGATTTGGATTCCGGTAGAGAAGAAGTAGGCAAAAGCATATTACCGCCCTTGGACAGGTTAGCTATCCGGGCGGTTTTGTTTTTAAACTAATAAATCCACTTTTTCTTAATATTATGGGTGCTGATCGTAAACAGTACCAGGGAAAAGCCAATGAGCACCAAAAGACTGAGCCACAGACTGATGGCGCCGTCGGCATTAATCGACTCCTTCAGCATATCCGCACCATAGGTTAAGGGGAGGATATAAGACAACGGTTGAAGGAAAAACGGCAGATTTCCGATGGGAATAAATAGGCCGCAAAGAAACAGCATGGGAAATCGGAAAAAGTTGGAAAAGGTCTGGGCTTCGAAAACCTCACTAACGGAAACCGCGATAAAGAGTCCGAGAAAAGTGGAAGTGACCGCAAGCATGGAGGTGGTTCCAAAGAGAATGGACAGAGCCATGACACCGGGGAGGATCTCCCGAATATCCATTTCCCCAGGGGAACACAGAAAGAACATCAGGGTCCAGGCGACGGGAAAGATAATACCCAGCTGATGTTCGGGGGCTTTAAGTAATAATTTCTCATATCTTTCATTAAGATGCTCCAATAGGCCATTAATTTATTCATCCCTTCAAAGAACTGCATAAAGGGCATAAGTTCGATCGGTAAAGAAGAGCTGATGCGTATACAGTTGTTGGATTGGGACAGGATTGAAATATCAGGAAAAGCTTCGAGGAGTTGATTTTCCACATTGCTAACCTCTATGACCTTTCCCTCAACAATAAAACCGATTCGGTGACATAGTCTTTCCGCATCTTCGATGTAATGAGTGGTTAAAAATATGGTAGTCCCTTGTTGATTTAAAGCTTCAATCATTCTTCGGATTTGTCGGGCGCTTTCCACATCAATTCCCGTGGTGGGTTCATCAAGAAAGAGAATTTCCGGGGCATGGATAATACCGGCGGCAATGGTAAGTTTTCGTTTCATGCCTTTTGAAAAGGCCTTAAAGGGACGATCTCCCGTATGATCCAGGGAAAATTGTTTTAGGAGTTCCGTTGCTCTTTTCTCCCGGAGCGTTTTTTTCATTCCATATAAGGACGCACAAAACACCAGATTATCAAAACCGCTCATGTCGTCATATAAATTACTCTCATCGGGAACGATACCGATAATCTGTTGGACCTTTTTGATAGCTTCAATTCCGTTTTCACCGGCAAAGTCGATGCCTTTAACTGCTTGGAAATCGCCGAACCGCTTACTCAGATTTTTCACTTTAATTATATTCAAGTCGTTACCCTCCTTGATTAATGGGGAGAAGCAGAACTCTTTTTCAGAATTCTGCTTCTTACAAAACAGAATTCTTAGGCATCTTTCTTGTCATCTTCCTTGCAAGGATGTTTGGGATCCTTGCCATGACATTTTTCGATTAGATCCTCATCGCAGTTGCCGTCTTTTGGTTTCCGTTCAGGGTGTTCGCAGTTGTATTTATCCATGTTGTTTCAACTCCTTTCGAGAGCAGGAATGATTACTTCCATGGGATTTTGAACATTCCAAAGAGGTTTTTTCTAGTTCCGCCAAGGCGGTAAGTTCTTTTGCCGCTGCCCTTAGTAAGTCCCGGTTTACGGAGTAGTGGGTGTAGTAGCCTTTTCGTTCGCCTTGAACAATGCCTACATTTCTTAAAATTTTTAAGTGTTGGGATACAGCGGATTCCGACATTCCCAATTTTTTAGCCAAGGCTCCGACACAAAAATTGTGTTGCAGAAGGGACTCCACGATATGGTATCGGTTCTTATCTCCCAGGGCTTTCATAATATCGCTAAATTTATTCAAAGTCATCATCTCCTAATTTGATTAAGTATTTACTAATTTAAATCACAATATACTTAAATAGATTTGTCAAATTGACCAAAGTTGTTGTAAAACAGAGGAGGACAAAAGAGGACAGCGGGACGGAGTAATTGTCCTCTCAGCAAATTTAGAGCAACAAGTGACAGCGGTTTTATATGATGGCAGCAAAAAGAAATGGTAGGTATTATGTCATCGAAAATCATCCGAAACAAAACCGCCCTCAGGTTGAATTGCGGCCTGAAGACGGTTTTGTTTTATATTTATCCTATAGTGTTGTTAAAATTCAATTAGAGATATGGAGTTATTCTGAAGCACCTCTATTAAGGATAAAGGTATCATTATTCTGAAGAACCATTTCCTCGGTTCTTTCCAAGGATCGACGTATTCGATTTCTTAAATCTTCCGACTGGATATCAAAGGTTTCAAAATTATCGATGGTTTCCGCCACGGGTAGGACTTCATAGCCAAATCCGTTTCCTTCGGTATACCGGTGTACCCATAGAGGGGTATATTCTACAGAGATTCTTTCGATTTCCTCGGTTAAGGAACTCTTTTCAAAGGTTGCGTGGACCATTAAACCGTCTTCCGTATACTGTGCATTGGAAGTGTAGTTTCGTAAGGTTTCCTCCCGCTGATTGGAAATCAGGTTCCCCATGGAATAAACCACTAAGGTTTCGTGTCCATTGTTTTCGATGATATCCATGGGTTGAACCACATGGGGGTGGCTGCCGAAGATTACGTCTACTCCGAGGGCCGATAATTTATCCGCTAATTGGGTTTGGTAGCCGCTTGTTTCCCGCTGATACTCATTTCCCCAATGGAGATAGAACACAATTATATCTGCGCCGTCATCTTTCATGGCGTTAACGATCTCTTCCATCTCCCCGATGGCTTCTTCCTGATAGTGATCATGATAGGTATTCATCAGGGGCATAATATGGGAAGGGACTCGAATTCCGTTTAAGGAAATTTCGTCTCCCATTTTTTCTGTTTCATAGGTGTATCCGGTCATACCCACCTTGATATTTTCGATTTCTTCAATGACATATCGTTTCTCGGATTCATCGCTGCGCGTACCAACCGCTGTAAGCCCCTGTTCTTCCAGCACTTCCAGGGTTCTGAAAAAGCCCTGTTCCCCGGTATCATAGGTATGGTTATTAATGGTGCTGATAAATTGAAAACCTGCATCTCTCAAGGCTTCTCCCAGGGCGTCGGGAGTATTAAACATGGGAAAGCTGGAATAACCCCGTTCCCCTCCGGCAAAGGTGGTTTCCAAATTGGCCATATTGACATCGCTGTTATCTAAATAGGGTCTAAGGTGCATAAAGTTATTATGAAAATCATATGCATCTTCCTCCGCGTCGTACTGAGCGTCCAGCTGACTTTGGTGGACCATTACATCACCGACAGCGGTGATGGTGACTTGCGTAAATTCTTCGATTTCTTCAACTTCTTCCGGTTCCTCGGAGTCTGCATTTTCCTGTCCATCCGGATCTTCCTCCCCGATATTGTTATCCTCTTCATTAAGTTCTTCGTTTTGCTCCTCTGTTGCCGGTCCATCCGCCTGTTGAATATTGCATCCGGTAATTAAAAAGATTCCGATTAAGAATAGTACCAGCAAGGAAATAATTTTTTTGTTGAACAAATTCATCTTCCTCTCGTAAGTGTTTTTTTATGCTTCCGGGATACAAAAAATCGGATCCGGCGATCTGACGACTCAATGATCCGGTGATACATTGGCAATATAGATTTTCATTCTACTGTTTCTTTTATTGTACCTGTCCAAAGTACTCTTCCATAGTTAGTCCTGATTCATAGAGTTCCTTTGCAAGATCCACCCCTACATATCGAATGTGCCAAGGTTCATAAATGTAGCCGGTAATTTCTTCCTTATCTCGGGGGTATCGGATAATATAGCCGTGCAAATGGGCGTTTTCCTCAACCCATCGGCCTTCTTCTGTACTTCCAAAGTCCGAGGATAAACGGCCGTCCACACTATCGGCGGTAATATCCATGGCAAGTCCCGTCTGATGCTCACTTTGCCCCGGCTTTGCACTAAAGGTTCTCGCCTCTTCGTAACCATGATTGTTTACAAAATTGATGAAAATGTTTTCCTGGGCCTCGTAACTTCGGTACCCGGTTCTGCCGTAAAGAGTAATGCCTTCCTCCGATGCATGATTAAACAAATCTTCTAAAGCTTCTGCGGCTTCTGCCCGCATATAGCGGTAATTCGAAACTTCTGCCCAAATAACATCCGGCTGCACTAAATCCTCAGGATGAAAATCCGGGGCTAAGGCAAGCTCTTTATTTACGACGGCTTTAATATCTTTAGGATTCGGGATAAGGACCATTTCTTCTTCCATTTCTCCACTTCCCCACGTCACCGTCTCAATTTCTTCTTCCGATAAAAAAGCTTCATGGATATATGCCTCTGTGTATTCAGTTTCCACTCGAACCCATCCATTGGCAACGATTCCAGTGATCTCTACGGGATGTTTTTTATCAATTTGTCCGAGGACCTCCGCTTCATGGGAGGCGTCGTCCCGGTAGAGAACTGTTAAAAGGGCATACATGGTCTTATTGATTTCTTCGATGCCTAGTTCTTCGGCAAAGGTTTGAGTTTTGCTTGGTTCTTCTTCATAATCATTTTCACCATCAAGGTTTTCTCCTTCATCTTCGGATTTTTCTTCCTTCTCGGTGTCTTCGCCATTTATTGTTTCGCTGACATCATCGTTTTCGACCTCGTCGTTGTCTGCAGAATTAATATTACATCCTGTAATAAAAAGGACCAGACCTATTAGCAACACCAAAAATAGGATCTTGCTTTTTCTAGTGATAATATTTTTATTGTTTTGAGTCATTTTGATCTCCTTTCGAATACTTATGAGATATACAAACTTATACATTCTATCGTTGGATTAATTCTAACATTTGCCATTTTTCTTTGCAATAAAATGTTTTTTAAAAAAAATTTAAATAAAAGAATGTGGGATGGCTTAGGGGTCACTTTGTTAGTAGCTTTATGCCTCCGGGAAGAATGCTTATAAAAACAATCCGCAAAATGCTAGCTGCTTNCGCTATCTTTGTGCTAGGGCTTAAAATGAATAAATTTCTAGCATATCTTCCTTCCTTTTAGTATAATGGTTTGATAAAGGAAGGTGACATAATGTTAGTGGAAATGATTTTTGCCTTAATAAATCGACTGGGATTGATCATCATCCTAGCGGTGATTATCTCAAAAATAGGAATATTTAAACGATTGATTATAAAAAGAAATGCCAGTAAAATAGACAAACTGATCCTGGCGGTTGTATTTGGAGTTATAGGGATCTTGGGAACCTACTCCAGTGTGCCAGTAAACGGAGCCCTTGCCAATACCCGGGTGGTCGGTGTTATGGTGGGAGCTCTGTTAGGAGGACCTCTGGTAGGCCTTGGGGCTGCCGTTATTGCGGGAGGTCATCGTTTTCTGATTGATATCGGCGGATTTACTGCGGTTGCCTGTGGGATTTCCACGGTAGTGGAAGGACTGATGGGGGGATATTTTTATTATTATCTTAGAAATAAAAAACAGAAATGGAAATATGCCCTGTTATTCGGAATGCTTGCGGAAATTGCTCAAATGGCGATTATTCTTCTGATTGCTCGGCCATTTGCTGATGCCCTGGCTTTGGTACAGATCATTCTGGTGCCCATGGTATTCGTTAATTCAATCGGAATCGCCCTTTTTGTGGGAATTCTTGAGAATATTTATAATGAACAGGAACGGATCGCAGCAGGGCAGGCGGAAAAAGCTTTGAATATTGCCAACCTAACGCTACCTTATTTTCGAAAGGGATTAAAGGAAGACGTGGCAAAAAAAGTGGTTGAAATCATTTATCAGGATGTTGATATTGCCGGTGTTTCCATTACCGATGAAGAAAAAATCCTTGCCCATATCGGAAAGGGCTCGGACCACCACATAACCGGAGAACCGGTTCGAACAAGGGCCACCATGGAGGTTTTGGCCGACGGGAAGCATCGAATAATTCGAAAAAAAGAAGGAATCTACTGTAATCATGGGAAATGTCCCTTAAAGGCTGCCGTGGTAGTTCCCTTAAAAGAACAGGATAAAACCGTTGGTACATTAAAGCTTTACCGGGATACGGAACACAGCATTAACCACTTGGATGAGAAGCTGGCCCTGGGGCTTGCCCAGTTGTTCTCCACTCAAATTGAAGTCAGCCGTGTGGAAGCCCAGGAGAAGCTGTTGGTGGATGCGGAACTGCGAGCTTTACAGGCCCAGATCAATCCCCACTTTCTATTTAATGCTATTAACACCATTCAATCCTTTATGCTCATTGACGGAAAACGGGCTAAGGTTTTACTGAACTCTTTGGCAGTGCTTTTTCGAAAGAGTCTTTCTACTCAAGGGGAATTCGTAGACTTTGAACAGGAAATCTCCCATATCCGGTCATACCTGGAAATTGAAGAGGCGAGGTTTGGGGATCGTTTGAAAGTGGAGTACGATCTTCATACCGGTGAGGGTGTTAGGGTTCCCCCCTTAATTTTACAACCTATTGTTGAAAATGCCGTGCTTCATGGGATTTTGCCTAAAAAAGAAGGGGGCCTTGTGCGGATTTCCTCCTCTATCAGAAATAATGATTATCTGGTTAGTATAGAAGATGATGGTACCGGAATTGCAGCGGAAAAAGTGCCCCAACTGCTAACGGAAAACCTAATGGAGGGACAGCGAACCTCTGTGGGACTGATTAATATTCATAAGCGATTAACCACCCTTTATGGTCAGGATTACGGAATGAAAATTGAGAGTTCCAAAGGCATAGGAACCCAAGTGGAAGTAAGGTTCCCCTTAGGAACGTAGGAGGCATAGTATGGAAGTTTTAATCGTGGACGATGAAATGCCGGCGCGGAAACAGTTGCGGTCCCTTATCGAGGAGTTTAAAAATACGGAGATGGGGATCCGGGAAGCAAAAAGTGGAGAGGAAGCCTTGGATTATTTAACGAGGGAAGTCTTTGACGTGGTGTTTTTGGATATTCAACTTCAGGATATGACGGGATTGGAAATTGCCGAGGAGATGGGTTTAAGAAAAGTTTCGACGAAAATCGTCTTTGTTACGGCTTATGACGAATATGCCCTAAAAGCCTTTGACTATGCCGCCGTGGACTATTTGCTAAAGCCCATAGAAGATCAACGCTTTGAAAAAACCTTGCAACGAATCGAAGAAGAATACCATGCAAGGCAGGCGAAAGGAAGGGAACTGGTGGATAATCCCCTATCATCGGTGGAGCGACTACTAAAGGAACATCTTATGGCGGAACACCAATCACAAAAACTGACTCTGGAACGGGAGGACCGTCTGTACGTAATGGATGTACAGGACGTCATTTATGTTGAAACTGAAGAAGGGAATACAAAGGTGGTGACGAACAAGGGGGATTTTTCTTCGAATCTTACCTTAACCGAGTGGGAAGACAAATTGCCTGAGCCTCCATTTTTCCGAACTCATCGAAGCTTTCTCGTGAATCTGGAGAAGGTGGAAGAAGTGGTATCCTGGTTTAACAACTCTTTGCAGGTAAAAATGAAGGATCGAGGAGATCATTTAATTCCCGTCAGTCGAAGTAAAACTAAGAATTTTAAGAAAAAAATGAATATCCAGAATTAGGATACGGTTTAGATGGGAATTACTACCGTTCATCTCGGAATGTGAACCAAATAACAATTATTTAAATATTGATCAATACTTCCTTGTATAATGGGTTTAATCAAAAACTACTATATGAGGAGGTTTTTTTATGGCATTATTATTTATATCTATTGCAGTATTGGTTTTCGGGTATGTAGCCTACGGTAAATTTGTGGAAAGTGTATTTGGTATTAAAGAAGAAAGACAAACTCCTGCGGTGGAAATGGCTGATGGGGTGGATTTTATCGAAATGCCCTGGTACAAATTGTACTTGATTCAATTTTTGAATATTGCAGGACTTGGACCAATTTACGGAGCGGTTGCAGGAGCTCTTTGGGGACCCCAGGCTTTTATCTGGATAGTCCTGGGAAGCATCTTTGCAGGAGGAGTGCATGACTATTTTTCCGGTATGCTCTCTATTCGAAACGGAGGATCCAGTATTGCGGAAGTCGTGGGAAAATATTTAGGAGGAGGCGCAAAGCAGTTTATGCGAGGCTTCTCTGTTGTACTGCTAGTCTTGGTAGGCACCGTGTTTATGACGGGACCCTCTATGCTTCTTGGAAATCTCAACTTCTTAGGGATTGAATCTACCCAGGTATGGCTGGGAATCATCTTGGCTTACTATTTTCTGGCAACGATTCTTCCAGTAGATAAGGTTATTGGAAAGGTTTACCCCCTATTCGGTGCGGTATTAATTATTATGGCAGTAGGTATTGCAGCAATGCTGCTTATAGGAGGATATCAATTACCAGCCCTTACAACGGCCAATATCCATCCCGGAGAACTGTCGGTGTGGCCTCTTCTATTTATTACCATCGCCTGTGGAGCCATCAGTGGATTTCATGCAACGCAGTCCCCGTTAATGGCAAGATGTTGCGGTAAGGAAAGTGAAGGACGTCGGGTATTTTACGGATCGATGATTTCCGAAGGGATCATTGCTTTGGTATGGGCAGCGGCAGCCATGAGTTTCTTTTACGGAACCGACGGATTATCAGGAGCCCTAAGTGCAGGAGGTCCAGGAGCTGTAGTGTATGAGGTTTCCACATCCTTAATGGGTGTTGTGGGAGGACTTTTGGCTATGCTTGGAGTTATTGCCTGTCCAATTACTTCGGGGGATACGGCTTTTCGAAGTGCCCGACTGGCGGTTGCCGACTTCTTAAAGAGTGATCAGAAAGACTTAAAAAAACGATTATTAGTAGCCTTACCACTTTTCGTGATCGGATTTTCCTTAAGCCTTATTGACTTTAATATTATTTGGAGATACTTCGCCTGGTCGAACCAAACCTTAGCCACGGTGGTACTTTGGGCATCGGCGGCCTACCTGGTGCAAAATCAAAAGTTCCATTGGATTGCCACGGTACCGGCAACCTTTATGACAGCAGTTATTGTCACCTATATTTTACAAGCACCGGAAGGCTTCCAACTAGGAACATCTATTTCTTATCCAATCGGAATTACCGCCGCAGTGCTTGCCTTGGTATGGTTTATGCTAAAGGGTCAAAAGTACAAGGTTAAGGAAGTTTTAGAAGGATAATCGATAAGCAACGCAAAGTATTATAAAGAGGAGGTCGGTATTTGTATCTTCAAGATACTAAAGCCGACCTTCTCTTTGTGTTCTTGTCCTACTTAATATTTTCAATGGACTCCATTAAACGTTTAAATTTATGGAGCTTTAATGATTGGCCTCCATCGGATAATGCGGATTCCGGCTGGTGGTGCACCTCTATCATCAGCCCATGAGCCCCAACGGCCACGGAAGCCTTTGATAAGGGTTCCACCATTTCCCACTTGCCGCAGGCGTGACTGGGGTCTACAATTACGGGCAAATGACTTAACTCTTTAATGGCAAGCACGGCGCTTAGATCCAGAGTGTTTCTTGTATACGTCTCGAAGGTGCGAATTCCTCGTTCACAAAGAATGACTTGTTGATTGCCCTCGGCCATAATATATTCCGCAGACATTAATAGCTCCTCAATGGTGGCGGACATTCCTCTTTTTAATAAAATCGGTTTATGGGATTTCCCAGCACGTTTCAGCAGGGCAAAGTTTTGCATGTTTCGGGCACCGATTTGAAGGATATCCGTATATTTTTCTACCACGTCGAAGGTATCCTGGCACATAACCTCAGTCACAATGGGCATACCCGTAACGGCCTTTGCCTGTTTTAACAGTTTCAATCCCTCCTCTTGAAGGCCTTGGAAGCTGTAGGGGGAAGTTCTGGGCTTAAAGGCGCCTCCTCTTAAAAAGTCAGCCCCGGACTCTTTAACGGAGAGAGCAATGGTCATTAGTTGTTTTTCGCTTTCAACAGAGCATGGGCCCGCAATAACGGCTACATTCTTTCCGCCGATTTTATGACCCTCCACATCGATCACCGTATCTTCCGGGTGGAAAATTCTATTGGCTAGCTTGAAGGATTGTTGTACCTTTAAAAGTTTGTCCACATATTCATTGGCTTCTATTTGACTGGGGTTTATCCTGCGGGTGTCTCCTACTAGTCCTAATAAAGAATAATTTTCTCCCTGGGAAAGATGCACTTGGCATCCTAAACTGAGCATTTTCTTTTCGATTTTTTCAATTACCTCTTGTGGTGCATTCGGTTTCATAACAATAACCATAATTATTACCTCCTTGGAATTTAAAATATGATAAAATAAAAAAGAAACTCTTTTCCAAGAGTTCCTTTGTGAGTGCACAAATATAGTTGAAAAAGCTATACAAATACTTGGTAGCTGTTCACATTTTTTCTCGGAAGTAGGATTTCATATATAGTTTTTTTCCATGCAAAGTAGCCGGCGCCATAATAATAAAAGCTCCGGTGAAAATTGAAATAATACATATTTTCTTGTGTCGGTAGTGAATTATTTTTTGAAAAGTTTTGCATGGTGGGAAACATGTAAATCATCCTCTTCTCTTTATTTAGATTCACTAAAGTATAGTTAAAGTTATTGAAATTGTCAATAAGAAAATTTTTTAGCATTTAAAATAATATTTTAATAAAAATATTCTGAATGCTTTCTCTTTCACAAGAAGAAATATTGGAATAGGGGGTTATCTTTTTTGTGAAAGAATTATACGATACCCAAAACATTGCTTGACAACCCTGCGAGAATAGCTTAAAGTATTTTATTAAAATATATGCACAAGAGAGAGACTTTGAAATAAGGGGAAGTGGGGACAAAGCACCTCTAATTTTCAGAATCCATTAAGTATTCTATTATTCTAGGCGGTTACAGAAAATAATCAATTTTAATGTCCAATGTAAAGACCGTTATTTTTGGAACTAAAATAAAAAGGGTGTGAAGTCATGCTGAGCAGAAGAGTTCGAAAAATGAATCCTTCGATTACCGTTGAGCTTACCGCAAAGGTGGAGGAACTTAGAAAAAAGGGCGGGGACATAATCAGCTTTAACGTAGGAGAGCCGGATTTTAATACGCCGGCTCACATTTGTAAAGCGGCAAAAGAAGCGATCAATCAAGGATTTACCAATTACACATCAGTTCCCGGGATGATGGAACTTCGAGAAGCGATTGCGAAGAAACTTCATACTGACAACAATTTAGTTTATCAACCCCATGAAATACTGGTATCCACAGGTGCAAAACAGGCCCTGATTAACGGGGTTTTGTCCCTATGTGACTTCGGTGATGAAGTAATTGTTCCTACTCCCTGTTGGGTGAGTTATATTGAGATGATTAAACTAGCCGAAGGCACCCCGGTTTTAGTAGCCACAAAAGAAGCAGCGGGATTCCAGTTGGATATCGAAAAAATCAAAGAAGCGGTTTCGGATAAAACAAAAGCCGTTATAATAAACAGCCCTAATAATCCAACGGGAGCGGTATACTCGGAAGGCTCCTTAAGAGAACTGGGAGAGCTAGCGGTAAAGCATGATTTTTATATTTTATCCGACGAAGTTTATGAAAAGTTGGTATATGACGGAGAAAAGCATATTGCCATTGCCTCTTTGTCAGAGGCAATAAGAGAAAGAACCATTACCATAAACGGTTTTTCTAAAGCCTATGCTATGACTGGCTGGAGACTTGGTTATGCAGCGGCGCCGGAGAAGATCATACATGCAATGAACGGTATACAAGGTCATATGACCTCCGGGGCCAATTCCATCACTCAAAAATCAGCTATCGAGGCATTGTCAGGATCACAAAAGACCTTGGAAGATATGCGGAAAAGCTTTGAGGAACGGAGACAATATCTGTTAAAACGGCTTAATAACATGAAGAATCTAACCTGCCACGATGCAAAAGGAGCTTTTTATCTGATACCAAATGTCTCGAGGTATTACGGCAGTCAGTACAACGGAAATGTTATCAATAATTCAATGGAGCTATCGGAGTTTTTATTGGATAAAGCCAAGATTGCCGTAGTACCGGGAGCTGCTTTTGAGGCTCCGGACAACATTAGAATATCCTATTCTAATTCACTGAAGAAAATTAAAAAGGGAATGGATAGAATGGAAAAAGCATTAAATCTATTGAAAGTCTAAAGGGAGGGATGAAAATGGAGAATTTTAATAAAATTACAATTATTGGAGTGGGACTGATCGGGGGATCTATAGCTCTGGCCTTGAAAAAGTCAGGTTTTAAAGGGGAGATTACCGGATGCGACGGATCGAAAGAAACCATGGATTTGGCAATGAGTATTGGAGCTGTGGACAGGGTTTATCAAGAGCCTAAACAAGCGGTGGTCGGTACGGAATTATTGATTTTGGCTACGCCCGTAGGTCACTACCGTAAGATATTAGAAGCGGTGAGACCATTTCTATCGAAAGAGACAATTGTAACGGATGTGGGCAGCGTAAAAGGGTATGTCGAAAATGTTGTAGATCAGTATTTACCAAAGGATATACAGTTTATAGGAGGGCACCCCATGGCGGGGTCGGAAAAGTCGGGAGTTAAGGCGGCAAGTCCCTTTCTTTATGAAAATGCCTATTATTTTTTAAGTCCGAACAAAAATACCAGCAAGGATACAGTAAGCAGGATGACGTCCTTCATTGAAAGCCTCGGGGCCTATCCCGTTGTGGTAGATGCCGGGGAACATGATCAGATCGTGGCACAAATCAGCCATATCCCTCAACTGACGGCGGTAATCCTGGCAAACATGCTGGATGGAAAAAAAACCAGGTCCTATGGTCCCTTTGTTGGTGGCGGCTTTAGAGATAGTACCCGCATTGCATCGGGGAATCCGATGATGTGGAAGGATATATTTCTGCTGAACAAAAAGGAGGTACTGGTCGGTATTGAGAGCCTGGAGGAGCGGTTAAGAGAGTTTAAAGATTATCTACGGGAAGATAAAGAAGAAGGAATTTTAAATCGGCTACAACAGGCAAAGGATATAAGAGATAGCAT
>SL_8KL_010_SEDDRAFT_10003285_pt1 | contig 13388 bp, 14 predicted proteins | sample SodLakKL_010_SED_4_FD_11160 | JGI IMG/M metagenome (IMG submission 11160) | reverse complement strand
CATTGAACAAAATATTGAGCTTGACCGGCCCAGGAATAAAAGAATCCTGACTACCAGGGATTTTACATTGTATAAGCAAATATTGATTAATGCCCTGGCCAACTAAAATCAGTAGCGCCTTTTTCTGCAGAAGATTTTATCAGGAGCAGCAATCCCGATTGAAGGGAAACTTTAGCCTGGGTGGCAATAAATTCATTGCTGAGGCCCAGGGTAGATGCAAAATAAAGTGAATCATTGTTAAGTGGATACTTTAAACCTTCAGTTACTATACCATCTACCCGGTTGGTGAGGGCATAAAGCGAAAGGTAATCACCGGCATTGCCCTGTATAGTTACCTCATCCCTGACCAGCATCACTTCCTGGTTCTCACTTAAGATCCGTGCTGCAATGCGCTTCCGCAGGGGGGTGTACAGCAGCAAGACATTTATAAAGGCATGTTCAAAACGGGTCCCGCCAAGGGCACCTATGATGATAATCTCAATCGGTTCCATTTTAACGCAATGATCAAGGGCAAGCTCCAGGTCGGATTTATCTTTTTCGGAAGGATGGACTATCAGCTCTGGATTAATTCTACTAACTTCTTCCTGGTCAGCAGCAGAAAGCGAATCCAGATCGCCAATTACCAGGTCCGGTTTTAATCCCATGGCAAGGGCATGCCCTGTTCCACCGTTGACACAAACAATATAATCATCCGGCTTGATTATAGCCTCATAAAAAGCCAAATCTTCAAGGTCCCCGTTGGCAACAATGACCATGCGCTTAGAAAGCATTTTCTCTTCCTTCCCCTGAAATATAGTATCTGCCCAGTTATACTCAATCGCACTGGCCTGCTAAAGAAAACTTCCCTCGCTCCAGTTTTCTTAATCATGCTGGGCAATTACGAACTATATATATTTCACTAAAGCGTACTAAAAAATTCTTCAAGACGCCGTAACCCTTCCTGCAGGGTTTCCATGGAACAGGCATAAGAAATCCGGATGTAACCTTCCGCGCCCCTGCCAAAATCAATACCCGGAGTAACAGCAACTCCTGCTTCTTCAAGAATGCGAATGGCAAATGAATAAGAGTCTCTCGTGTATTTTTTAACATTGGCCATCATATAAAAAGCACCGTCAGGTGGTTTTGCCGGGGCAATACCAATCCTTTGCAGCGCTTCATAAAGATACATCCGGCGTTCATTATAATCACTAAAGCGTTTCTCGAGCACATCTGAGCTTTCCTGTAAGGCCGCAATACCTGCTGCCTGATTGAAAGCGCAGGCACATATAAATAGATTTTGCTGTAATTTTTGCATATTCCTGATCATTGAGCGGGGTGCAATCAGGTAGCCAAGTCTCCAGCCAGTCATGATATTGCGCTTTGAAAAACCATTTATCACTATAGCCTGATCAGTATATTCGAGTATGGAGCGATCCCTGCCGGTATAATTAATGCCATGATAAACTTCATCGGAAATAATATATGGTCCTAATTCAGCCAAACCTTGCAGTTCTTTTTCACCCAAAACTGCCCCGGTCGGGTTTGCCGGGGAATTAATTAGAATTCCCTTCACTTTTGGATTTAACTTTTCTTTGACATCATCAGGCTGCAGCCGGAAAGCATTTTCCTCATGGCAGGTAACAAGCAGCGGTTCAGCCCCTATATAGTTAGTAAAGTTTGGATAGCAGGCATAGTAAGGATCGGACATGATCAACTGATCCCCCGCACCCATCAAGGCTGAGAAAGCAAGCAGCATGGCCGGAGAAGAACCTGAAGTTACTATAACCTGTTCCGGATCAACGGTTACATCATATGTCCTGTTATAGTAACCGGCAATTTCGGAGCGAAGTTCCCACTTACCTAAACTGTGAGTGTAACCTGTATCATTATCACGAATAGCGTTAATTGCTGCTTCTTTAATAGCTGTAGGTGTTTCTCCACCGGGTTCTCCTACTTCCATATGAACTATTGAACGACCGGAGGCTTCAAGTTGCTGGGCTTTTTCCAGTATCTCCATGGCCAGAAAAGGTTTAATTAAATCCAGAGCAGCCGGATGTTCCGGGTGCATTGTAAAACCAGGGCCCTCTTTTTCCATGATGCAACCCTCCTTAAAGAGAATTTATCAACAATTAAATCCTTCCTGCTTCTTTTTCCTTAATTAAATCAGCACAGTATTCTATGATTTCCCTGCGTCTGACGATACCGATAAATATACCCTGGTCATCTACAACAGGAACAAAGTTCTGACTGCTGGCCAGAGACAAAAGATCTACAATACGTGAGTCAATACGGACAGGTTTATTGGTGGCATGCTGAGTGATATCTTTCAGCGTTATCTTTTCCATACTGCCCAAATCAAGATTGGGAGTGTTTTTCAGCTTCCACAGCAGATCGCCTTCAGTTATAGTCCCGGCATAGCAACCATTATCATCTACTAATGGTACAGCTGCAAAGCTTTGTCTTTCCATTCTTTCAAGCGCCTGACGCATCGTAGTTTTTGGGGTTAAACAAATCACTTCACTTTTTGGAGTGAGAAAAAAAGCAACCTTCATTTTAAATCAAAACCCTTCTATTTCATTATCGATAATCCCACCGCAGACAACTCTAAATCCGGCTTCGACATAGAGCCCTTTTAAATCAGGCTCAAACAAAACATTTACTGTTTTTATGCGGTCAGCTTTGAGCTGGTTTTTAACCATTTCCAAAAGTTTCAAAGCGACACCTTTACGATGGTAATCCGGATCAACCATTAAGTTGCGGATTAAAGCATCGTCCACACCATCACTGATTACATCTATCATCCCCACTAACCTGGAATTATCAAAACAGGCTGCAGATAAATAAGTCTTGCCCAGTATGTACTGCAGCTGTTCTTTCCTGGAATCCCAACCAACCTTTACCCTTAATGCAGCAACATCTTCAACTTTTAAAAGCGGGTTTAATTGGTACTGCACTGTTCACCAACTCATCTTTAATTATATTTAAATCATGATTTTTACTCCTGGTTCCGGCTAAGGGAAATATAAAAGTAAAGAGCAACGCCGGCTACTACCAGGGTTAAAATGAGGCTGTACGGATCTAACTCAATCCGGCCTGATGAATAAATTAGTACCACTCCGACCAGGCCAATCAAGGCAACTAAAACAGGATAAAACCATTTTCTGATATTCACAGGGCTACCTCCGTTTATAGCTTACATAAAGGTTATACATGTCAGGCAGTTTACAATTCTCGTTTCAGATCTGTAAGAGTTTTACTGATATCTTCTCGTATGACAACTTCGGCCCTGGGATCATAATCAGTAGGCTGATTGTTGATAATTGCCATATTCCTGGTCAACCTGGGCAGGTCTGCTACCGGATAAACCACCAGGCTGCTGCCTACCACCAGCATAAAATCACACTCCATCTGGATTTTATGCTGCAGTTCAAAAAAGAAAGTCGGCATAGGATCTCCAAAAAGAACCACATCCGGTCTGAGCATACCATAACAGTTATGACATACCGGGGGTATCCTTTTTAATTCTACCTGCTGAACCAGTTCTTCAAAGGGATATTTCTTTTTGCAACCCAGGCAATAACCTGTCCTCAGGTGACCGTGTACTTCCCAGACATTATTTGAGCCGGCTTTTACATGCAAGCCATCAATATTCTGGGTTACAAGTCCTTTTAAGTAGCCCTCTTTTTCCAGTTCAGCCAGGACTATATGCCCCTTATTAGGTTCAGCTCCGGATATTTTGGCAAAACGAGCAAAGCCCGCCTCATAGAAAAGACGGGGATCATTATGCAAAACGTCAACAGAAGATACCGCCATGGGATCAACTTTTTCCCAGATGCCTGTACCCGGAGAACGAAAATCAGGAATGCCACTATCAGTGCTGATCCCCGCACCTGTTAAAGCATACACGTGGTTATGCCTTCTTAGCAGGTCAGCCAGCGTTTTTATTTGCTCCATGTATTCCATATTATTTGCCCCCTGGTAAAACTTTATATCTAAAAGGCCTTGTTTAAGCACCTTCTTAGTTTAAAACTTTTACTCCACTTCCCTTAGGGTCACAAAGAGATTCCTGTGAGCGGTCATGACGCTCAGGCAAATCTACTTTTATAATATCGTAAAAATCAGACCATTGCGAGTGTGTAAATCCGTATTCCTGGCAGGCATCCAACAATTGATCTCGTGCACAAACATGATCGGCCCAGGAAGCACCGTAACGATCATTGCTGCCATCCCCGATATAGATCACCGTGTTACCTTCTTCTTTAAGCCAGACCACATGAGATGACTTACAATTACCGCAAACGGGGCAAATCCTATGGGCATAAGGTGTGTTTACCTCAAAAATACCCTTGCTGTTTAAAAAAGTATTGTTTTTATATATAACATCAATTTGCTCAAAAAGACCATAGCTCCGCAGGATCGGTTCGATATAAAAGCCAAAACCGTCACTGGCCACAATAATTGGCCGATCTTTAGAACGGGCAAAGCTTAGAAAATCTTCAAATCCGGGTCTTATTTCGGCCAACTCCATCGCTTTTTCCAGCAATTTATCGGGATCAGGTGGAAGTTTTTCCGCTGTTAGCTGCAACCACTTGCGAATAGGAATCTGCCTGTTCCTGTACATTTGTTCGATTTTTGCATATTCCGTACCACCAAAATATGTAGCCATTTCCTGGGAAATGTCAATCGTGGTAATTGTCCCATCAAAGTCTACCAGGTATGCTCCGTTCGATGTCATGACTAGCCTCCATGTGATAAAACTTAAAAAAGTTTTTTTAAGTCAGCAGGAGATGATGCCAGCATTAAAGCACCTTCACGCTCCAACTCTTCAGCAGGCCTAAATCCCCATAGTGCTCCAACGGCGAAAAAGCCACCAGCTTTTGCTGTTTGCATATCAGTACCCGTATCCCCCAGGTAAACTATTTCACCCGGTTGAATCTTCATCTTTTGAGAAATAAGAAGAGCACCGTACGGATCCGGTTTGCGGGGAATACCTGGCCTGACACCACAGATTTCAAAAAAAGACCACTCTGGCAATAGTTTATTAACTGTGAGCAAGGCAAATTCATGAGGTTTATTTGAGAATATTGCCATAGGGATCTTTCTGGATTCTAAAAAGGTCAATAGATCAGTTACGCCGGGGTAGGGCCTGGTATGGTCGGCCCACCTCCGGCTATATTCTTCTTTAACTGCTTTAACAAGCTGTCCAAGTCCATGATCTGAATCAGTTATCTCTTTCGGGAAAGCTCTTTGCACTAAAACATCTATTCCGTCTCCAACGAAATAACGGTATGCATTGACTGGATGTTCTTTATACCCTTTCTCTCTTAAGACAGTATTTACAGAAAGGGCCAGATCTTCCAGGGTGTCAAGCAGGGTTCCGTCTAGATCGAAAATAACTGCTTTATAGCTCAAAAACTATTCTCCTTTGAATACCTGGTACAGGTTTTACATAATTTAGCTGGTTTTCGTCCAGCGACCTACCAATGGCAAAACCGATTCCGGATAATAACGCCTGAAAATACGATAGTAATAAAGCTCTTCTTTATTTCTGACCGGTACAGGAGCTGTTTCAGATTCCCTTTCAAACTCCTCATCACTAATTGCTTCTTCGGCAATACTTGTCAACATGTCTGAAGATCCGGATCCCTGGTCAAATTGCTGCTTTTCACGCCAGGCCACCTCTTCACCAAGCTCCGGAACAAAGGCACGCCTGAGAATCCATTTGTCGATAGGCTCATCACTGTCAAAATCATGCAGCTTCCAATCAAGGGGGAACTGCTGAACCAGTTCAAGCAGGGCGGGTTTAAGGAAAGGCACCCTGCAATCAAGCCCATGCGCGGAATTCATGCGGTCTACACGCTGCAATCCTGTTTTACTGAGATTTTTAAGAAAGTTTTCAATTTCCTCGGTTATCTCTTTATCAGAACCAAGTGTTTTCAGATAGCTATAACCGGCAAAAATTTCATCAGACCCCTCACCGGTAAGCATAATTTTGCGCCCATCCCTTGCAGCATAACGTGCTGCTATATAATTAGGAATGGAAGAGCGGACGTAAGCACAGTCAAATGATTCTAAATGATAAATAACTTTAGGCAGAACTTCCAGCATTTCATCAATAGTATACGTGTAGACATGTGGCTTTGAACCGATCCTTTCTGCCACAATCTCTGCATATTTTATGTCTTCGCTTCCCTCGACACCAACAGTATAAGTATTGATCGGCTCGTCTGATATTTCAGCCGCCAGTGCAGCAACAACGCTGCTGTCCAGGCCACCACTTAAATACACACCAAGATTATCTGCTCCTTCAATCCTTTCTTCCACGGCAAGGTACAGCAGGTGGCGCATTTTTTCTTCTGCTTCCTCCAGGGTTAAGTCCTTGTTTTCAACAATTCTTGGAACCTTGTAATACCTGACCCAGCTCTGGTTGTCATCAAGGTAACTGCCTGGTGGCGCCTCTTTTATTTCCACACCCAAATCTATCAGGGCTTTAATTTCAGGAGCAATATATAATGTGCCATCTTTTTTCGCATAGTAGAGCGGCTTGACCCCAAAAGGATCTCTTGCTACAAAGGGACTGCCCTCATCATCATAATAAGCTATGGCAAATTCACCTTCAATGCTCTCAAAACAGGAAAGGCCTTCCTTATTAAAAACATCACAGAACCTGGTTTCACCTTCACCACCCTGTAAAATTGTCCCTTCCTCTTCAGAAAACACTATGTATCCATCAAGGGCTGCAGAAATATCACTTTCACTATCTGGATCGGTACTATTTAAAATGGCCATACCGTAACCGTCTTCATCAGCTTGCACACCTTTGCAAGTCCCCCTGAATTTTACACTTTCTATCAGGGGCTCCATATCTGATTCATCACTTTTTTTGCCAAAAATGGCAACAAGACCGGACATTTACTTTCAACTCCCATAAATTATTTTCTTCTACAATGGTAGAAAACTACCCTATAAGTATAGCATATTTCAAGGGTACTGTAAAAAATTACGGCCAATAATACAACTACCCAGCCTGGTTAAGAAAGCTGAAACGAGCATCAAGATCAGGCATGAAAATGCCGGTGGAGCTAAGCCTGTGCAGTTCCAGCTTGAACGATCAGCGAGGGAAGTTTTCTTAAGAAGATTCGGTAGTTGCTATTTATTTCAAGTCACTTTTGTAATACAGAGCCCCTACCGGACAGGCATCGACACAAAGGTGACATTCGGTACAAATTGAGTCAGCCAGGGGAATTTCTTCGAAAGTTGTTACAGCTCGATTAATCCCTCGCTGTGTAAACCCGATGGCGCCTACTTTTGCCTCTTCCCGGTCGGCCCAGACGCATTGCCCGCAGAGCACACAACGACTGCGGTTATAAGCAAATTCAGCAGGGCTGTCATCAATTTCATAGTCTCGTTCAATTAATTTAAAACGTTTTTGCCGGAGCTTTATCCGTCGTTCTTTAGCTATTGTCTGCAGGGCACATTTTCTGTTAGCCGCACATTGAGCACACTTAAGGTCGTGGTCGGAAAGCAGCAGTTCAAAGCCTGTTTTCACCAGGCGGTCTATGCGTTGACTTCTTGTTTTTACAACCATCCCTTCTTCCACTTTCCTGGTGCAGGAAGTCACCGGGTGGTCAACACCTTCAATTTCCACAAAGCAAAGACGACAGGATGCGTTTGGCCGTTTTTCATCTTTTATTGAACAAAGATGCGGTATATAAATGTCATTTTCCAGGGCCGTCCAAAGCAGCTTATCTCCTACCCTGGCTTCAATTTCGCGATCGTCTATTGTTATTTTTACAAGTTCACTCATTTTGCTGTTTTCTCCTTTTCAGGTGGCAATACCGGTGGTGACAACTTAACAATAGCGTTATATTCAGGCGGGCAGGCTTTCAGGCAATTGTCACATTTAACACATTTTTCCTGATCGATTTCTTTCAAGCCGTCATCCCTGGTAAAAATTGCTTCTGTTGGACAGCTGCCGACACAGACATTACAGAGTTTGCTGCATTTAGGCGGTTCTATATAGTATAGAATCAATTCACGACAAACCCCGGCCGGGCAGCGGCCTTCTTCTATGTGGGCTTTATACTCGTCCATGAAATATTCAAGGGTTGTCAGGACCGGATTTGGCGCAGTTTTCCCAAGGTTGCAGAGAGAACCGTCTCGGACATCTTCAGCCAGTTCCTTAAGCAGTTCCAGCGTTTCTGCGTCACCCTTACCCCTGGTTATACCGTTCAGGATATCAAGCATATGCTTGGTCCCCAACCTGCAAAAGGTACACTTCCCACAGGATTCATGCTGGGTAAACTCGAGAAAATAGCGGGAGACCGAAACCATACAGTCATTTTCATCTAATACAACCAGGCCTCCGGAACCCATGATGGCCCCGGCTTCATGCAGAGAATCAAAATCAATCGGCACGTCAAGGGCCGATTCGGGCAAGCATCCTCCGGAAGGACCGCCAATCTGCACCGCTTTAAATTCCTTGTTGTCGCGCAAACCGTCCCCAACATCGAAAACCAGCTCACGCAGGGTTGTCCCCATGGGCACCTCAACCAGGCCGGTATTGTTAACTTTACCGACCAGCGAGAATACTGCTGTGCCGGGGTTATCCTTGGTGCCAATTTCTTTAAACCAGTCCGCCCCGCGGTTGATAATATAAGGCACATAGGCAAAAGTTTTTACGTTATTCAAAACTGTTGGCTTGCCCCGGAAACCCTGGCTGGCCAGGCGCGGCGGTCTGCTCTCGGGCATACCCATGTTACCTTCCATTGAATTAACCAGGGCAGTTGCTTCTCCACAGACAAAAGCACCCGACCCCTGGAATATTTCCAGATCAAAGCTGAATTCGGTATCCATGATTGATTCACCGAGCAGTCCCTTCGCGCGTGCCTGATCGAGTGCCTCCTGAACATGTCCCACTGCCCGGGGATATTCGGCCCTGATATACAGGTATCCTTTCTGGGCGCCTATGGCATATGCGCAAAGTATCATTCCTTCTATCACCAGGTGTGGATCGGACTCCAGGATGCTGCGATCCATGAAAGCTCCAGGATCTCCCTCGTCGGCATTACATATAACATATTTTTCATCCTGGCCACTTTTAATACAGGCTTCCCATTTAATTCCGGCCGGAAACCCTGCCCCACCGCGGCCGCGCAGGTTGGCGGCTTTAACCTCTTCCAGAACAGCAGAAGGCTCTTTTTCAAGGGCTTTAGACAAAGCCTTGTAACCGTCACGGGCAATATAATTATTTATATCTCGGACATCAATAAAACCACAGTTTTCAAGAATCAATTTATGCTCATATTGACCACGCGGAAAATCTTCAAAGGTCGGAAATACATCATTGCGCTCCAGTGCAGCCAGGGCATACTCATAGGAAGGATCGTCCCCGGCCAAAAAATCTTCCACCAGGCGGTGAACAAGACCATCATCAAGATAACCGTAACAAACTGCCGGGTGGCCGGGCTTGGCAATAACCGCAAGTGGCTCGGCATAACAATGGCCGATACAACCTACTTCAACCACATCAACATCAAGGTCTTTCTCCTTAATTTCCCGCTCAAAGTCTTCTTTTATTTTCAGGGCACCGGCCGAAACTCCGCAGGTTGCAGTTCCAACCAGGACTTGTGCCTTATCTTCTTTTGCATCAATCCCTTTTTTAGCTTCTTCATACAGTTTTTCATAGATGGCCTGAGAATCTGATTCGCTCATTTCTGCTCACCTACTTCTTTAGTTGGATCATCTTTGCTCCCTGTATTTTGGCCAGCGTTAGAAGAATTATTATCGCCAGATTTACCATTTTTACCTTCCAGCTCCAGCATGATTCCATCTACCCGGGTCGGGGTCACCTTGCCCTCAACCTCATCATCAACAACCACAACCGGGGCCATAGTACAGCATCCTACACATGCTACGCGTTCCAGGCTGTATCGGCGGTCCGAAGTGGTCTCGCCCTCATTGATTTCCATGCGTCGCTCAAATGACTCAAGGGTTATATCGCCACCGACCATATAACAGGCAGTACCCAGGCAAACCTTAACTTCGTGGTCACCGGGCGGATTAAGGCGGAATTGGTTATAAAATGTTGCCAGGCCATAAACATCTACTGTCGGCACATCTGTTCCTTCTGCAATTTTTTCCATAGCCAGGGCCGGTAGATAACCAAGCCTGGCCTGGACTTTTTGTAAAATAGGGATTAAATCTTCTTTTTCCTTTGTGCTATTGCTGAGGACTTCATCAACACAGGAAATTATTTGTTCTTTTTCGCCTTCCATTAACTGCAATGCCTACATCTCCTTAATAGTAATTCTTTGCTCTCTGTTAAGCACAATAATATAATACCACTATGCCTTGAATAATTAAAGCGGGCAGCTAATTAAGAAAAACTTAATTGCCGCCCACCTAATTAATTCTATTTACTAAACTAACATCTATTGCCTACTGAAAAAATATTCGCTCGTTGATTAACAAACTGTTACTGGTCTGGCTTAACTTCAAACTTCATCTGGATTACTCTTATTACCGTTTTAGAAAGTCTTCGCTCTCTAATCGCTGCGTGCAGAATTATAAACCGACTCAGTTTTAGCCTTTCGCTTTGGTTGCCCTCTCGACGGGCCATCCGGGCCCTTCTCGAGGCGGCCTCCCTCCATGTAGGCCGACCTGCTCCAGGCTTCACTTCGCCGCATAATTTCTTGCACTCGCTATACGTTCGCTTCAAGCTTTGCTAAAACGGTATTTTCAATCCTGCTCTTTGTACTCGATTTAGTTTTTCTAATAGTCTTCATCTAAAATAAATACCTGCTTTATCTGTGTTATGACACTGTGCAGCCTGCTTAAGAAAGCATGTTATTGGCTGTTTTGTAAGATCATGAAGTTAAAGGGTATACCAGTTCTTCCTTGTAGCCGGTAATAATACGGATGTAGCCGCAAAGCATCTTGTTAACTTTTTCGTCCCCGGTATCGGCCAGCAGATGGCCATAATCAAGTGAAAGGACTTTTTCCCTTGTTGCAACCACTATGATATTTTTCTTGCCTACCTGCCTGATTACATCTGCGCTGATTTGCTGGTTGCCGCGGCCGAAAATATAACCCTGGCCTCCGATTACAGTAACAATAATCTTTGCTGTTTTCCCTTTAATAAGCTCCAGGATTTGCTGCTCATTGGCATCAGCAGCAAGCAGCTTTCCATTTTTCACAACATCAACACCAAGCAGGGTATGATCAAGCCCCATCTTTTTCATAATTGGCGCAGTTGTTGAACCGGGCCCTACAACATAAATAGTGTCCTGCTCCAGGCCTTCCAAAACCTGTTCTGCTATGCCGTCGAGTACAGATTCTTCAGAACCGACCCCACCAATCTTAAGGTGCTGCATCAGGTCCCCCGCACACGGAACCATCAAATAACCGTACAGTCTGGCCGAGAGACGACCATCGCGAAAAGCTTCTTCATCAATGTCCATTACTTCTGCCCGGCGCAGCGGCAGGCTGCCTTCCTGCAAATATAAACGGACCAGTTCCCCGGCATTACGCGGAGTTGTGGCATATACGGCAGAATGAATTTTTACCCCGGCCGGAATACCAATTACAGGAGGATGATTATCTTCACCAAGAGCATGATAGATATTGCGGGCCGTACCGTCACCCCCGGCAAAAAGAATCAGTTCCACACCCTGTGCCGCCATTTTACGGGCAGCCTGTTCTGTATCTTCAGAAGTACTCGGATCGTTTATGCTGCCGATCAATCGAGGCTCAAACCCGTATTTACGGGCCACTTCTTCACCCATTTCTCCCGGACAGGTTATTATTTCCACCTGATCCTTTAACCCGCTGATCACCTGCAGGGCATATCCGGTTTTTAAGGCGGATTCCGGCCGGGCCCCTAATGACCTCGCTTTTTCAACTATTTCCGGGCCATCGGTGCCTTTTAATCCGACTTTACCACCCATCCCGGCAACAGGGTTAACAATTAAACCTAACTTTTTCATCGCCTGGCCAAATGCAGCGCGTCCTTGTCAAGTCCCATCGCTGCTTCCCAAACTGACTCACAAAGAGTCGGGTGTGGGTGAATCAGCTCGGCCATCTCCCTGGCAGTTACTCCCTTTGCTACTGCCAGGGTCCCCTCCTGGATCAGGTCAGATGCATGAGGCCCGAGAATATGCATTCCGACAATTTTGTCGTCTTCCCCGGCAGTTATTATCTTAACAGCACCCTCTTTTTCATCCTGGGTGGCAGCTTTTCCGCTGGCTGAAAATGGAAACTTGGCCGTTTTGATGTTCTCCAGGCCCTTTTCCTTGGCTTCCTCTTCACTTAATCCGACATAGGCTAACTCCGGGTCTGTAAAGAGGCAGCTTGGCACAGCAGTTCCATCAAAATGCGCTTCTATGCCGGCGATGTTTTCTGCAGCAACAATACCCTGGTGGTAAGCGGTATGTGCCAGAAAATAGTTGGGGTAAGTGGCGTCACCTACAGCATAGATATTGGGTACAGATGTTTCCATTTTACTGTTAACCTTGATCCCGCTCTTATCGTAATCAACACCAAGAGATTCCAGATCCTGATCGCCAAAGGCCGGTTTGCGACCTACTGCCAGCAGTAGACTTTCAGCTTTTACAATCTCCTGGCCTTTTTTAGTATTAACAGTCAGCTTAAAACCGTCTTCTTCCTTTTCTATCAGTTCAATCGGGGAATTCATCATAATCTCCAGCCCACTCTTGCGCATGTACGTTGAAAGGCGGCGAACCATTTCGAGGTCATTTTTGCGCAGGAACCTTTCGCTGCGATGAACAATTCTTACCTTAACACCCAGGCCCATAAAAATAGAGGCCATTTCCAGGGCAATTACCCCGCCGCCAATTACAGCCATAGTTTCCGGCAGCTGTTCAAGAGCCAGCGCTTCCTTGGAAGTAATGATATCGGGGTGATCAATACCCGGTGTGGGAGGATATACTTCATCACTACCGGTCGCTAAAATAACATTTTCTGCATCAAGTTTTATTTCATCACCATTTGGTTCCTTAATACTGACCTGCTTTGCACTCAGGGCCCTGGCATCACCATAAAAAACGTCAACCTTTTTATTTTCCATCAGTTCACTAATATGATCTACCAGCTCTTTAACCACTTCCTGCTTTTTCTTCTGCAGCTGCGGATAATTAAACTCCATCTCTTTAATGTTAAAGCCAAACTGATCCGCTGTCTTAAGACGACGGTTCATGGCAGCACCGTGAGTCAGAACCTTGGTTGGTATACACCCGTGGTTCAGGCAAACACCACCTAAGGTATCCTTTTCAACCACTGCAGTTTTTAAGCCCAGGGAACCTGCCCTCAACGCAGCAAGGTATCCACCGGGTCCTCCGCCAATAATAACTACCTGATATTTTTCACTCACTGGCATCACTCCTTATAAA
>SL_8KL_010_SEDDRAFT_10003281_pt1 | contig 13399 bp, 13 predicted proteins | sample SodLakKL_010_SED_4_FD_11160 | JGI IMG/M metagenome (IMG submission 11160) | reverse complement strand
GTTTCCCTGTATTCTTGGGTCAGTTGCCAAATTCGACGTTTACTGACGTCAAAATCTTCTGCTGCCTGTTCTACGGATAATCCCTGGTCTTCTACCCAGATTACTATTTTTCTGGCTTTCTTGTTGTTTAGGCCCATAGAATGATTATTATTCCCTCTACTTAAATTTTGATGAAATTTTTTGCAGATAATACACGGAGCAGAATCTTGTAGAAAATTCTAAATCATATAAATTATTATTTGTCATTTTAAGTCGTATTTAGAAAGGGATGTGAATTTAATCTTTCCTTATTTCAAGTTAAATCATATATTATAAGCGAACATCTATCATCACTCAGTTCATTGTGGGTTAATGAATCTTCTTATAGATCTTTTTTATGATTTTAAACTTTTCTAATTTTTCATATAAAATAAATTAATTATAAGAGCTATTATTGCTTCCTATATTGAGTGTGATAAGTGTAAAAAAGTAGTTTCTAAAGATAGGATATACAAAGATCCAAAGAGAGAATGTATATCGATTCTGATCTTTGTGATAGTAAAATAGTATATAAGCGATAAAGGCTATATAATGCACTATATGTTTTTCTTTATATCTCAAAGATTACAACTACAACAAAAATTTTAAATTATAAGATTTTTAATTACAAGATATGGCCAAAGAATATGATATATTAGAAAAATTAGACTCCGATATTACATCCCCCGCAATAGTTATTAGACACACAGAAAGAGAAAAAATAGAAGATCCAAATGAAAATTATGATGCATCTTTAACAAAAAAAGGAAAGAAAGATGCTATAGATTTTGGTAATCGATTGCCTAAAAATCAAAATATAAGAATTTATCATAGTTGGATTCATAGATGTCAGAGAACTGCAGAATTAATTTTAAAAGGTTTGAGAGATAATGGAGGTAAAGGGAATATAATTGGAGGAAAAGATTTCATAAGTTTTCATTTTTTTGGAGATGAAGAAAGAGGTTTAAAATTATTTAATGAATATGGTATTGAAGGATTTGTCCAAAATTGGTTTTCCAATAACCTTGATAAGAGTGTTGTTCATGAACCAAATCAATGTAGAAAAAAGGTATTAAATTCCATACTAAATAATTTTTCTGATTCTTTAGATATCTTTGTGACACATGATTGGAATATAATCCTACTTTTGAGTTATTTATATGATCTACCTGAGGAAGATTTTAAATGGCCGGGTTTTCTTGAAGGGGTATTAATAGAAAAGGGTGGGTCAAACTTTAGATTGTATTACAACAATAGAGAAAATAGCTTTAAAACAAATGAAATATGAGTTGTTTATTTTGTTTTTCTTATGAAAGCCATAGTACAATCATTAGGATGTTTTGAGACTTCAATACTATATCTTACTACTGAGATTTCATCTACAGCTCATTTAACATCTTAACACACATATAGAAATTATAGATAAATACCCCTTCTTGTTTATACTCAATTAACTTGAATATTTACAACCATTTAATGTGGTTTTAAATAATTTCTACCCATCTATAAATATTATGTCCATTTTTTGTAAGTGTTCTTTTTTTCTTTAAAATATTTCCACGTGTTCTTTTTAATCCTATTCACCTAAAAGTTCTCCAACCTTTGTATCAAAATTTAAAAAATGAAAGATTAGTATATTCTATAACTTCTATGTAACTAATGTTCCCATTAACTTTTACTTTTTGTCTATCTTTGCTCTAGTTGGTAGCTGTTTCTGTTCCAACCACACAAATGATTCAGAATTAACTTAAGATGATAGTGTGATTTGAAAGTACTCCAACAACATTAGCAACTACGTCCTATAACTTTGGAAAAACACCCGCCTAGCAGTGTTAGTCTTTTCAGAAAAAAACAAGGCACCTTCTCCTACTTTATCAAACTCTTCTAGTCATATATTCTATCTTTGCAACACCTTAAGAAACTTTCGATGAGAGTGAAATTCCATTGATTATTCCTTCATCTAAATCCATTGATAACCCTTTTCTATCCTTCAAAGATCTTTCTAGTATATCATCCCCACCCCTCCTAACCTTGTCTGTTTGGCCCTTAATATGTGTCTAGTTAGTAGATGTTTTAATAAAAATAATAGGTGTTCTTTACTCTGCTTTTTATGATTTTATTAAAAAAATAGTTAAATACTTAGTTCAGCTCTAAATTCCTAACTAAGATTATTTCGTTAAAATCAGACATCAATCTAACGCTTCTTTCACAGAAGCATTCCATTGATCTTTATCATGAAGTTTAAAGAGTTTACTAACAACAAATTCAATCTGAGCCATGCAATCTTCTTTCCATACACCACTTTCAATAAATTTGTCATGTTCCTCTGGAATTGAAATATCGTATTTTATTAGGTCTGAGCAGTTACATGACCCAAATTCTTGTTTGAACTCTTCCATTATTTTCATTGTTATTTTTCGTGCAATTGTCTTTGCTTTTTTGTGTTTTTTTATTCTCTGTTTTGAAAGTTCACCAATAGCCATTGCCCCTCCAGTAATTGCTCCACAGACACTTCCAGAGTATGCAATTCCTCCATTAAGAGCCATGGCAGCGGATGAGTTTTTCTGATTTTTAAGACAATATATTTCTTTTAGAGTAATATATGAAGTTTCAGCACACCCATATTGATTTGTTTCTCTTAAAAAATAGTTTCTTGCTTTCTTGATAACTTTTTCATTTTTTATTTTTTTCATGTTTTTTAACCCAATAGATATATGCATATTATTTATAAGTCAATTACTTATTCTTTTTTTATGAAACAAATTCAATTTAATTTCTAGTAGAAACTTTATCAAATAGTAGATTATCCTCCACTTACTGGGAATATTATTGCTATCCTATCTTCTTCTTCTAATTTTGAATTTTTATATCTATCAAAAACATGGAACTCATCCCCTTCCATTCTTCCAATTCCCGTGCCATTTTTTAAAAATACTCGCGTTTCAGGAAGAGTAAATTCATCAAAACCCTCTTCTTTTAATTTTTTTGAAATTACTTCTACAATATTTTTTACTAATATTTCTCTTCCACAAAGTTCAATATTAATGTCAGGGGGGTATTTTTTTACCGCAGGCATGAATTTTATTTTCATTTAATTAACTATCACTTCTTTCTTTTATTTAAAACTTACGTAGTTTTTTTATTCCAAGAAGAATTTCATAGATTTAATTGAAAAAACCATATGAGAAATTTGGAAAACTATTTAAAGCTTCTCACCTATGTATTTTTATGGAAGATATGGAACAAATCAAATGTTCCAAGTGCAATAGCAATAAAATGTATTTCATTAAAAAGGATAGAAATATTAATAGCGAAAAAAATTTGAAAATGATTATTGTAAAATGTGCTAAATGTGGACGAAAAATTCATCAATTTTTAGAGTTAGAGGGCAATCTTAGTGAATATGGTGATGAGGTATATTATCGATGTAGAGGATATTATACTAATGATCCTCCTTATCCTGGGGGTTGACAAATAAGGAATCAAGAATTATTTCTACTTGTTTTCTTAAATTTGTGAAAACAAAATAGCGGATAATAATTCAAAGATGTAAACTTTTAAAGTACTTTATTAAATCAGACAGAATCTTATGTGGGTTTATACATTAAAAAATTTTGAATTATAATTTGTTCACACCATAAGTTGAATTTTTTCAAGCAAACAAAAACAATAGATAACATTGATCTTTTCAAGAAATAATAAATATAACCACTGCAATACACACCTGTGGCTAGGGATATAAAGATGGATTAAAAAATATGTCCTTCTAACAAGTGAAGAAAAAACTGAAAAAATCCGCTAGCTTATGCGTGTATAATCATCCCATCTTGGTTGTACTCAACTAAGATAACACTTTATATCCCTAGCCTTTAATATTTTAATGTTGAATAATTTATTTAAAAATGAAATAAGCTAAGAAAAAATCAAGATATATATGTGTGTGTTTTAATATTTAATACAAAGACAATTTATTTGGAATCTTAAGTTAAGGTCGAAAGTTATTCAAAAATTAAATAAACAGAGTTATGATCTGTTAAAAACGAATTAAATAAGTTTCTTTAAACATGAACTTGAAGAAATCGAGGATATCAACTTAAGAATTAAAAAGGGAGTATTCCATTCGTTTTTAGGATTGTATACATTGATGGAATGCTCGCTAATTTAGTCAATACATTAAAGAATAAAAACGTTTTTGAGAGGGATAGAAAAGCAACTAAAACAAGATTACTAAGTATTTTGCTTTATCATTTAGGAATGTCGTTAAGAAAAACTAGAACAATAATATCATTTTTTGAAAAGTAAGTCATGAAGCGATTAGGAAATTCTATTTGAAAATGAAAATAGATTTTTTAGCAAGAAAAGAAATGCTGTAGCAATTGATGAAATAGAGGTAAAGATTCAAGTAGAACAACATATCGTCTAGACAGCAATTGATATCCAAAGCTTGTAAGTTTTGAAAGTATGGATATTACCCAGAACTTGTTCTGGGAAGCGTAGGAATTCCTTTGAGGAATTACTACTAACTTGGAATTTTATTAGAAAATTCCGAGGATAGAAGGAATTTTTTAAAATTCCTGTATATCACAAGGTAGATCCTCAATAGAAGATCATAAATTCATAAAATAAGCCTTGAAGAAATGTAAAAATGACCCTTAAATCTATGTGGACGGAGGATATTGGTACAACCCTTTTTTGAACAGATTAGGACTTGACTGAGAACATGTTACGTTTGGGAATAGAAATCCATAGGAATGAATCCTATTCTTATTCAGATCAAGTCCTCATAATCCATAGGAATAATTCCTAATCTTATCAGAAACAAGTTCTGATAATCCAATCGAATAATAGTTTGGCATTCTAAAGCAAAGAATCAAGTTGTTTTATAAGGGATGGCCATACAATACCATGATTGAATCAGCTCAATATTGGCTATATTCGTTTGTAAGTATATACCATTTCACAAGGTGATTAAATTGACATCTACAAGAAATCGAAGAAAAATCTTAAATATATCCCAATGATGAAAAACATATAACAAAAAAATTTCTAGAGATAGCTAAGTTTTAGAACTTGAATCGTGAGAAATTCCCGTTCCTCGCGCTATTTTTCTAGGATTATATGAGTCTTAATAACTTATGAACTGGACCCGTAGAACATTCACAAGACTTTAGGTTATTCAGAGTACGACCTTAATACATTTTCGGTTTGATTTACAAGCCCGAATAGCCCAACACTTCCTTATTCTTTTTCCGCAACGGATATTTTGTCTGTACTGGATGTGTTACGCCTGAAAAACTCAATAGAGCTTGGAAAAGGTAGAGGCCTTTGAACAATAACCGTTTAGAAACCACTGATGAGGTAAAAGCTGAAGTCTAGAATATCGTAGCCTAATATGAACTGAATGTCAACTTAAACCTCAATACCGTCGTGATAGAATTGGGTCTAGATAGGTTAGAATACGAACCGGAGCAATTTTTGGGTTTTGTGTTCCGACTGCAAGAATCCTCAGTGTTATTTCTATTGTTCGGGTCCTGAAGGATGGTCTGTACCGACGGTGAAAATGAAGGATATTTGAAGGAATGTCTCTAACGCTTAAAAGACGAGATCCGTAAAGCTGACCTCCTTTCGTAAATTCATTGTAAATATGTCCATTTTCATCAGCTGGTAAACCTCATCCTTTATTTTTTATATCTAGAGTTAATTACGTGTTTCGTTTGATACAAAATTGGGGTAGACGCTTTCAAGAAAATATAGGATTTGATAATATACCCGGAGTGAAAGGATGGATCAAGATCAAAAGAAGAAGATAGAGGAAGTAGTAAAGGAATTAGAAAAAGCCAAAGAAGCGCTTTTTTCTCTGTATGGGGATGAAAGTGTTAGCACGAAGGAGATAGAACATATAGATGAAGCGATAACAAAATTGGAATCTCTATGATGTATTAGGACGTAATCTGCTAGGTAGAAAAATTCAAATGCGTCAAATCTAACAAGTCTATTTTCAGGGTCAATCCCCTTAAAATCATAAGTCTTAAATAAACCTCAGGCCATATTTTGACCTATTGAATAAAAAAAGGTGGAAAAATGAATAAAAAGAACGAAGAATTAATAAAATATTATGAAAATAATAAAGAAAAGCTGAGGAAATTATCAAAGCATGGAGAACCCACAATTAGGGCTATGGCCCTCGCTATTATGAAAAGTGCCGTGGAGAAAAAGAAGGGGTAATAATTCTTGTAAAATCTTAATCCTTTTCTTTCTTCTCTAATCTTTTAAACTTCTCCAATACATCTTTATTTTCTCTCATTATTTTTATGATATCTAAAAACTCTTGCATATCATCTAATAGCTCGGGTTTCATTTGACCGATTTGAGCGAAGACTTTTCTGAAATCTTCCTGATCCTCTTCTACTTCTTTCATAGCCTCTACACTCAAAGCTTGACCGCACCTATGGCAAAAGTCAGAATTAGGCGAGACCTTAGCCTCGCACCGTGGACAATCCTCAGGTGCCATCTTGGACACTTCCTGATCTTCTTCTTCCTCAATACCGTGCAATCTAGCGTAAGAGCTGTCTATATCTCTACCTGATAGATGAACATATTTAGCCGGTACATCACTCCCCTGAACCCATCCGAACCACTCACAAAGCTGGGCTTCCGTGAATCTATTGGCTAGATAGGTGGCCCTGCTATGTCGAAATATATGAGGATTTACAGGCTTCTCTAGATCAGTTCTCTTTTTGATATCCTTCAATATTTTTCTGATAGCTCCGTATCTCATAGGTTGGCCTTTGTTTCTAGTCCCTATATTTACCCATAAAGGAGCCTCACGATTACCACGATCAGGGTGGGATTGTAGCCATGCTTGGATATACGGGACCGATTCAATCAAAGGTAACCTTCTTGATCCTGTCTTTCCGTCAACTATTATTTTATAACCATGCTTGTGGTCCTCTAGAGACCCTATAGTTAAATCTATCAGTTCTCCGATCCTAGCTCCGGTTTCCCATAGAACAGAAATTAAAGCCCTATCACGGGGGTTCATTGCATGGTCAATCAACTCTTCTATATCCTCTTCAGTTAGCATATCTTCCGGTAGTTTTCCGTTCTCAGCTTTGTTAGTGGTGTTTATCCATTCTACACTCTCAGGGTAATCCCCATCATTTACCCATTTCATGAATCTCTTTAATAGTACTTGATAATCTCCTTTTGTGGTTTCCGTAAGATCCTCTCGGTTTTTAAGCGATAAGACAATATCTTCTATATCCCTCTTTTCAGCCTCTTCAAAAGATCTATCAAGGATTTCAGCCATCTTAGGCAATTTACAAAGATACTTGTATCTCCTGGCATTAGAAAAATCATTTAGTTGAAGGTGTCTATCAAAATCTTTTATCAGCCCTTTGTTTTTTTCTAGGATAGTATCGTTTTCCTTTATTTCTTTCTTTTTTATTCTAATCCTTTCTTCATAATTCCTTAGGGGCATAGTCTAGTATTAGAGTTGTTCTATATAACACTTAGGCTTTAAACCTGTAGTCCAATTCCCGCCAGTGGCTTTCTACTCATTTTTTGAAAAGATCGCGGGTTCACGAGCTAATCTTTGATTAGTGAGCGTTAGGAATTCATTCCTGACAGATTCCCGCCAGTGGCTTTCTACTCATTTTTTGAAAAGATCGCGAGTTCACGAGCTAATCTTTGATTAGTGAGCGTTAGGAATTGATTCCTGACAGATTCCCGCTAGTGTCTCTTCACTTGTCAGTCCTAAACTAAATATAAGTCATGTATATATCTAGATTTGATAACATGTCTGCAGAAGATGGTCTCGTAATGGACTCCGATAGTGTGAAAAAAGAAAAAGTGGAAAGGGGAAAGGACGTATGGATACAAAGATTGGTTACCGATAGTGAGGGAGCTGAGAACTGTTTTATGAGAAAATTTACCATGGAGCCGGGTGCACACATGCCCTATCACGAACATATTGATACCGATCATGTTCAATATATCTTGGAAGGAAAGATGGAGATCAAGATGGGTGAAGATACAAAGATAGCGAAAAAAGGAGACGTTACTTACATCCCTTCTGATATTCCTCACTCATATGAAAATCCGTATCAAGATGAAGTTCAGTTCTTATGTATTGTGCCCGCTGGTGAAATAAAAACGGAAATATTAGATTAAAAAAAGAAATTAGGATTTTCTAGTTAAACTAGAAGATCCATTTTATAGGTTTTTAATCCTATCACTGACTCTGCGGCGGCGGAGGCGGCGGTGTCGGTTTGACGTCGGTATGTACGATCGGTTCTTTGTAGTCTTTACAGCTGTCGCAATACCACCTTTCGTATTCTTGAATGAATCTCACAGACGAACTGCATGTAGGACATTTCTTCTCTTCTGGGGTTTCGTATTCTTGGAATTTCATGTATCCGATAAATATCAGTATGCCGGAAAGGGCTAGACCGAACACTAATCCTAAGATGCCGTATAGGATCATCTTATTCTCCAGATCTGTATATCTACCTTCGTCTATAGGTGAGATAACGTCTTCAGTGAACTTACCTTTGAGAACTAAAGCTATACCTGCAAATACCAATCCTATTAGTCCCCATATGATCAACCTCGTACCATAGAATTGTCCATACCATGTAGTGCTCCATAGTAATCCACTGAAGATGGACCATATCCCCCAAAGACCCCAAAGTACTGCACCGACAAGTAGAAATATCGCAGCATACTGCATCAATTCTCTCGTTTCTTTCAGTTGGGGTTGTAGATTTGGATTGGATTCAGGTATGGAGATCATGGCTTCTAAATCCATTTTTTTCACCTCTTTTTTCTTATTTTGGAGAGAAATCTATCATCAATTAATATCAGTACAGCTATGTCTTTGTTTAATGACAATGTCTATTCCTCCCCAGAATATATATACAAATTTACTTCCATATAGAGTTTTCTAAAATATATAAGTTATTAAAGCAAAATAATAGAAAATGACATATGGTTTTACTCTATTTGATATGAATTCGAAAATCTAATAAGTTTGAAGACAGAAATTTTTCTTAACCATAGGATTTATATATTAAATAAAGAATTACCTTATGAAAAATATAGATGGAGGTTTGAAACTATGGCTGAAGAAAAAGGAGGCAACTCCACAGGAATGGGTATATTAGGACTGGGCCTTCTGATAATAATAGGTGTTTTGGTAATAAAATTTGTTAGAATAGATGCTTTTGACCCCTTCTTGGGAATTGAGAACCCTGAAGGTACCTATGGGATGTACTTCATAACAGGGATTGTCATAGGTATAGTAGTGATGCTGATAGGCGGAGCGATGTCCGCGATGAAGAAGGAACCTGAAGAGGAGATCGAAGAGGAACTCGATGAGGAACTTGAGGAAGAATTAACTGAACTTGAAGAAGAGATCGAGGAGGAAGGCATCTGTCCGACTTGTGGTGCAGTGATACCGATCGATGCAGAAGAATGCCCAGAGTGCGGTGAAGAATTGGAACCACCAGAAGAGATGGAAGAAGAGGAAGAAGCAGAGGAAGAGGAAGAAGAGATATTTGAAGAACAGGAATGTCCGATCTGTGGAGCAGAAGTGCCTGGTGATGCAGAGGAATGTCCGGAGTGCGGTGAACCACTCGGTGAAGAAGCCGAAGAAGACGTCTTCGAAGACCTATAAAACATAAAAACTTTCAAAATCCTTTTTTTATTTTTAATCCCAACACTGATAATTATGCTATAATCAATCCCTTTTTGATCCTTGATAAAACTTATAGATGGCATTTTCGTATTTTTTTGATAGTCTGTCCCAATCGTATTCTTTCACGACTTCAGGTTTAACCCCTTTTGTCAGACATTTTGCCAACTTACTTAATAATTCTTGATCATCGTTATAACTGTATACGCCTTTCCCTTCAAACCTATTTTCCGCTTCTGGCATATTATTACTGAGGACAGGAACTCCACATGCCAAGTAAGTAAGAACTTTGCTGCCCATCGTCAAGGAATTCATCTTCCTTGGTTTCCTCGGATTCAATCCAACGTCCATCGCTGTGATGTACGGAGAAAGTTCTTCGTAGTCTACTCTTCCTACAAATTTCACGTCTTTTTCTACCCTCATCTCTTCGCTAAGATCTTTCAGATATTCAGAGTAGTTTGTGTGTAGGTCTGGACCTACGATAAGAAGCTTTGCCTTGGGATATCTCTTCTTTATAGAAGGCATCATTTTGATAACACTTTCAAGGTCTATCCAACTTTCAAGAGACCCAACGTAACCTAATACTGGTCTTTCTAAATCAAATTCGTCAAATATCTTTGTAGGATCAGTAGGTTTTATCTTCTTCAGGTCTAAACCGTTTGGGATCACCTCTATATCACAACATGTTTTTCCTACAAGATATTCTTTGAACCGTTGGGTAGGAGTTATAACGCCATCCGCTTTTTTAAGATTTATAGAGGTCAGTAAGCCGGCGGTCCTTTCTGCGATTTTATGTAATGGTCTCTTGTAGTAAGAAGAGGCACTTTGAGGGAAATGGTCCAAATAGTCCAAGATAACAGTGGTTTCTTGAAGAGCAGCAGTAAAGCTAGGTACTATATTGGATGAAACTATAACATCATGTTCGGCACTAAGGTCTCTTATCTTTTTAGAATACTGAGTAAAGTTTTTCAAATAATAGGAACCCACATCAACTTCTGATTTGCAACTCATATCGACTAGATTACATTCTGTATCTCGTTTTTCCTCTTCGAACATTTTGAATTCGCATACATTCACTGTATGATGATCAGCTAGTCTATCGAAAATAAAATTCAATCTGTTCGGTACGGGATGTCCGGTCCAATCTGTTGTTGGTATCACCAATATCTTCAGATCATCCATGATGAACACCTCATAATTTGTACTCCTGGAGATCTTCACCCGCTTTCGTTGGTATTCCTGTTTTCTGTCCGATTTCCTTCGCCAGTTCATCTGCTTTCTCAGCTACTGGAGGATAAAAATGAGTCAGTATGAGTTCTCCTACTTCTATATCGCTTATTTCCGAAATCAAAGAATGAGGAGAAGTGTGCAATTCTGACTCTTCTAGAAGTGAAAGCTCATGGATCAAAATATCTGAATTTTTTGACACATCTTTGACTTCCCGACAAGGAGTGGTATCACCTGTATAGACTACGTTGACCTCGCCATCTGTAATATGATAGCCTTGGCTCGATACAGTGTGATTAGTCTTGAAAGGTCTTATGTTCAATTTTTCTTTAAAATGATCTCCAGGTTTTAGTATTTTGAAGTCAAGGTCGGTCCTTTCATATTCATCTAAGGATCTCCAGAAACGTATCAGTTTTTCTTTGAGGTTGAGAGGGACTATCATCTCGTAGTCAGCTTTTCCTACATTTAACCAAGAGGCCTTAGTCAAAGAAGGCAGGTCTTGAATATGGTCGAGATGACCATGGGTTATACATATGATATCAATATCTTCAGCGTCTATCCCGGCTTCCGCCAATCTCAAGGGTACTCCCATACCACAGTCTAGGAGCAGTTTCTTTTTTGAAGATTCGATCAAGACACCGGCTTGTGCTCTTCCAGGAAGAGGTATACCGCCTGAAGTTCCCAGTAAGGTGACTTTCATCAAATAGCAATATAACTGTTTATTATTATCGGTTTCCCCTGTTGAGGAGGATATAAGTGATTGAAATCGGTTAAAAATAGAAAAGAGTTTTCTATATCTCTGCTTTTCCTTCCTGTTCCAGCATCTCCATCATCTTTTCGATCTCTTTCTCCAGTTTTTCTTCGTCTTCAAGTTCCTTCCTGACCTTTTCATTTTGCTCCATAAGTTGTTTTTTCCGTTTCAACTCTTCCTGTCGTTTTTCTCGCTTCATCTCTATGACTTTGTCTTTCATATCCATCGCTCGCTGATGATAGTGATCTGCTCTCTCTTTTATGTCTATGAATTTTTCATGTAGTTTGTCAGCTTCTTCGGATATGCTGTTGATTTCATCATATAACTTTTCGATCTTGTCGTGATACTCCTGTGAGGCTTCAGAATATTCCACAACAAGTTCATGCTCTTCGTCCGCTTCCTCAAACAGTTCATCAATCTTTTGGTCTAGCTCTTCTACTTCTTCGATTATCTGATCCTGTTCTTCTAGAAGTTCCTTTTTCTTCTCAAGCTCTTTGCTCTTATCTTTTATCTTGTCCAGTAATTCGTTCTCTTCTTCAACGGTGAGAGCAGTAGTCTGTTGTTTTCTTTCCAATTGGTCTATCTCTACTTTTAGTTCCTCTACCTTTTTTGAAAGGTTGTTGTCGATATCGTCTCTTCTCTCTCTCTTGAATTGTATGAGTTCTTTAGCTTTCGACTGAAGTTCGTTTCTCCTATTTTTATGCTTCTTCGTTTCTTTTGTCAGATCATCTCTTTTCTCTTTCAGTTCGTTGAGCTCTTCCTGTAGTTTGTTTCTCTCTTCGTTGAGCTTGTCTCTTTCCTCTCGATAGAAGTTCGATTCTTGGTTCAATTCGTTCCTTTTTGAAACTAGACTTCTAAATTTCTCTTCTGCCTCACCGATTTTCTGTGGATCTAGCTCTTCGTTTTCAGCCATCGCCAATCAAATCAATGTAGCTAACTCTAAATAATAAGGTTTTCCCTTTTATTGTTGAATGTGAGGAGTTATTGAATTTTTTGATAACGTTACTAAATCAAGTTAAAACCTAATGTTCATAGGCGTATCGAAGCGGAAACTTTTCAGAAAAAAGCTTGGGAAATAATATCACACCTTTTCGGTAAAGATTAATAAGTTTAATAGCATTATTTGATTTTGTTATCATGCGGATCAAAATACCATATGCAGGCGAAGAAGTAGAAGTAGATGTTGACGATGATAAGATCAACGCTGTCCTTTATCCTGATGAAGTCGAGAAAAAAGATGAAAAGGAAGTCGTCCTAGAAGCGCTGAAAGACCCGATAGATAAACCAAGATTTTCAGATTTTATCGAGGACGGAACGTTGTTTATCGTTAATGACGCTACAAGGCCGACCCCCACAGCTAAAGTCATAGAGGTGATTGAAAAAGAGATAAAGGAATATGATGTTGAATTTATCGTTGCTACAGGTTCTCACCGCGAGCCTACAGAAAAAGAATATGAGAAGATTTTCGGAAGATTGTATAGTGAAAATAAAGAAAACATATATCATCACGATTCAAAAGATGACGAGATGATCGAAATAGGTATAACCTCTAGAGGAACGCCTGTAAAATTCAACAAAAAGGTTTGCGAAGCGAAGAAGATCATAGCCATCAATACTGTAGAGCCTCACTATTTTGCTGGATTCACCGGTGGTAGAAAATCTTTCCTCCCAGGAGTAGCTTCTTATGAAACTATAACCGCCAATCACGA